>ERZ778504.306-NODE-306-length-53189-cov-5.740524_pt1 | contig 53189 bp, 54 predicted proteins | sample MGYA00510046_ERZ778504 | MGnify/ENA primary metagenome ERZ778504 (study PRJEB29527, sample SAMN07138964) | mouse gut metagenome | material: feces | host: mouse | place: China:Nanjing | collected 2016-01-25 ...
TAAAGGTTTCGCCTTAAGGCGAGGGTTTTAACCCCATTATACAGACAATAAAAAAATAAATGTAATAACAACGACAAAGACCAAAAAAAGCAACCGGGTAATCCCAATGAACGAAACCGCACTTTTGCTTTTGAAAGAACTTGAAAAACGACAGAAGGAAATGGGGATCACATCTGATTACGTTATAGCGACAAAAGAAGGAAACCCAATGCTGGTACGGGTATTAGAACAAACATTCAGCAGGATATGTGAGGAAAATTCCATTAACTATAAAGGAGTACATGCATTAAGGCATACATTTGGCTCTGTCCTTGTTAAAAAGGGTGTGGATATAAAAGTCATAAGTGAAATACTTGGACATAGCACAGTACAATTCACATACGACAGGTATATACACGTAATTAATGAAATGAAAGCAGAGGCAGTAAATTTAATTCATGTCTCTGATGTAAAAAAGCATATGGGAGCAGTGTAACGTGTGGGTAATTTGTGGGTATCTATGAATTGATAACTATGAAACAGCGTAAGTTAAAGGCTTTAAGAGATAGTGTGAATTTTCGATTCCCCTACGAGCTGCTGACTGTTTTGAACAGCCCAACCCGATAAGAACACTGTGAATACCAAATATTTGGTGGTGCAGTGTTTTTTGTTTTGCACGGTGAAATATTTGCTTATGTGCTAAAATTCATTTTTTTTTAACTTTTATGCGCTTGTTATGTTACTTTTTTTCAAGTATAATATTAAATGAGGTACTATAAAAATGAGATAATATGAATAAGAAAGGGTGTTGTGAATGGGATTAAAGAGTGACGAGAGTATAAAGGAGTTTACGCATAAGTATTCAAAAGTATGCGTGGACAACAACGCCATTGATCCGGATTTGTTTGATGAATACGGCGTAAAGAGAGGCTTGCGTGACAAAAACGGAAAGGGAGTGCTTTCCGGGCTTACCAATATTTCGCTGATAAAGTCGTCGGAAGAGGTGGACGGAAAGAGTGTTCCGTGTGATGGCCAGCTTTATTACAGGGGGTATAATATTTTTGACTTGGTCAGGGGGTTCCAGAGTGAGGACAGGTTCGGTTTTGATGAATGTGCATATCTCCTGCTGTTCGGAAATCTTCCAAATACGGCTCAGTTAAAAGAATTTAAGAAAACGCTGGGGTACAGCATGACGCTTCCGACAAATTTTGTCAGGGATGTCATCATGAAGGCGCCAAGCCATGACATTATGAACTCGCTGACAAAGAGCGTACTGACGCTTGCATCATATGATGACAGTGTGACAGATATGTCGCTTGACAATGTGCTTCGGCAGAGCCTGATGCTGATAAGCGTATTTCCGATGCTTTCCGTGTATGGATACCACGCGTACAATCATTATGAGTGTGATGAAAGCCTGTACATCCACAGACCGGATCCAAGGCTTTCCACGGCAGAAAACCTGTTGAGGATGTTAAGACCGGATATGTCCTATACGCCGATAGAGGCGAAGGTACTGGACGCAGCGCTTGTGCTGCATATGGAGCATGGCGGCGGAAACAATTCAACCTTTACGACAAGGGTTGTCACAAGCGCAGGCTCAGATACATACTCTGTTATTGCGGCGGCATTGTCGTCCCTCAAGGGACCAAAGCATGGCGGGGCGAACATTAAGGTTGTACAGATGATGGAAGATTTGCGCAGGAACGTGGACGATGTCACTGACGAGAGCCAGGTGCGTGAGTATCTGTACCGCCTTTTGAATAAGGAGGCGTTTGACAGAAGCGGTCTGATATATGGAATGGGGCATGCGGTTTATTCCATTTCCGACCCGAGGGCGAAGGTGTTCAAGTCATTTGTGGAGCGGCTTGCAAATGAAAAGAACCGCCATAAGGACTTTGAACTGTATTCCATGATTGAGCGGCTGGCGCCGGAGGTTATAGCCGAGAAGTGCAGGATTTATAAGGGTGTAAGCGCCAATGTCGACTTCTACAGCGGATTTGTGTACAGCATGCTTGATATTCCCCTGGAACTGTATACGCCGATATTTGCCATTGCGCGTATTGTCGGGTGGAGTGCACACCGTATGGAGGAGCTGATTAATGTCGATAAGATTATCCGGCCAGCGTACAAGAGCATACTGGATTTGAGGCCATATGAGACGCTCAAGGACAGGTCCACACCAAAGCTTGACGGCCATAATGAGAAGGTATATAAACTTCCTATGAATAAAAAGGAAAAAAATTCTTAAAATCTATTGATTTTTACGCCATATAGTGTTAGACTAGTTACAGTTAAATGAATGCTAGATGATAAGGAGTGGGCTTGCGAGTCCACTCTTTCTATATGCGCAGCCCCATGCAGAGGAAGTATGCCGCTAAGGCGGCGCATGGGGGCGGCGAGTAGGAGAAAAGGACATTCCCCTGCTCGATTGTCTGATATACACTGGCAGTACAGATGCAAACTGGAAAATGTTGACAAGAGGTGAAGGAATGGCAAAAAAGGATTTGTACGAAGAGCGTGCGGAAGCGCTGCTAGCGCCCATTGCGGCGGCAAACGGATGTGAGGTTTATGATGTTGAGTATGTGAAGGAGGGGGGCAGCTGGTATCTGCGGGCGTTTATTGACAAGGCGGGCGGTGTTAATATCGTTGACTGCGAAAATGTAAGCCGTGCCTTTTCCGGAAAACTGGACGAGGAGGATTTTATCCCCGATGCGTATATTCTTGAAGTGTCAAGCCCGGGACTGGGCAGGGCGTTAAAGAAAGACAGACATCTTGAAAAGAGCCTTGGCGAGGAAGTGGAGATAAAAACATACAAGCCAATCGAGCGGCAGAAAGAATTAATTGGTGTTCTGAAAGCATATGATAAAGATACAGTTACGATAGAAATAGAAAAAGATTCAGGGACAAAGGATATGGTCTTTGCCAAGTCTGACATAGCAATTATTAGGTTGACGCTGGATTTTTAACTTTAGGAGGGTAAAGGAAAAATGAATAAAGAATTAATGGAAGCGCTTAATATTCTCGAGAAGGAGAAGGAAATCAGCAAGGAGACTCTTTTTGAGGCGATTGAGAATTCCCTTTTGACTGCTTGCAAGAATCACTTTGGAAAAGCAGATAACATTACGGTTCAGATAGACAGGGAAACCTGTGATTTCCTGGTATATGCCACAAAGGATATCGTAGCGGAGCGTGAGGATGTCGAGGATGATGTCACCCAGATATGCATTGACGATGCAATACAGATTTCAAAGGATGCGGTGATTGGCGAGACCATCAATGTTGAAATCAAGTCAAAAGAATTCGGGCGTATTGCAACACAGAACGCGAAAAATGTCATATTGCAGAAAATCCGCGAGGAGGAGAGAAGTGTAGTTTACAATCAGTTCTTTGAGAAGGAGAAGGATGTTGTTACGGGTATCGTGCAGCGCTATATTGGCAGAAATATCAGTATTAACCTTGGAAAGGCAGACGCGGTGCTCAATGAGGCGGAGCAGGTAAAGGGCGAGGAGTTCAAGCCGACAGAGCGCATCAAGGTATACATCCTGGAAGTCAAGAATACACCGAAGGGACCGCGTATCCTTGTCAGCAGGACACATCCGGAACTTGTAAAGAGACTGTTTGAAGCAGAGGTAACGGAAATCAAGGACGGGACAGTGGAAATCATGAGCATTGCCCGTGAGGCAGGCAGCCGTACAAAGCTTGCCGTGCGGACAAACAACCCGAATGTGGATGCAGTGGGGGCATGCGTAGGCATGAACGGCGCCCGCGTGAATGCGATTGTCGAGGAGCTTCGTGGGGAGAAGATAGATATTGTCAACTGGGATGAGAATCCGGGCAATTTTATACAAAATGCGCTTTCACCAGCCAAAATCGTGGCAGTGTTTGCGGATCCTGATGAGAAGACGGCGAAGGTTGTTGTGCCGGATTACCAGCTTTCACTCGCTATCGGAAAGGAAGGACAGAATGCAAGACTTGCGGCAAGGCTTACGGGATATAAAATAGACATCAAGTCAGAAACACAGGCGAAGGATGCAGAAGGTTTCCGGTATGAGGACTATATGTATGATGAGGATGGGGACGTCTACTACGAGGAAGAATATGAGGAAGGCGAATATGAGGAGCCGGAATTGGAAGATGCCGAATATGCAGAGGAGGACGAATCCGAAATAGAAGAGGCTGAAACCCAGGAAGAAGCGTATGAGGAGGAGATTGAGGAGTAGATGGCGAAAAAGATTCCGTTAAGGCAGTGTATCGGCTGCGGTGAGATGAAGGGCAAAAAGGAGATGCTCCGCGTTCTGCGGACAGAGGATGAGGGCATTATTCTAGATGCCACAGGCAGAAAAAACGGCAGAGGCGCATACATATGTCCCAGACTGGAGTGCATGAAGAAAGTGAGAAAAACGAGAGGTCTTGACAGAGCATTTAAAATGTCAGTGCCCGATGAGGTCTACGACAGTCTGACAAAGGAGATAGAGTTATTTGAATGAGATAAATTTAAATAAGATATATTCCATGCTTGGACTTGCGATGAAAGCAGGGAAGCTGGTAAGTGGGGAATTTGCAACTGACAAGAGTGTTAAGAGCGGTAAGGCATGGCTCGTTATCGTGTCAGAGGATGCATCAAATAATACAAAAAAGATGTTTTCTAATATGTGTGAGTTTTACGAGGTGACAAAGTATTTTTTTGGAACAAAGGAGAAACTTGGGCATGCGATAGGCAAAGCTATGCGTTCATCTCTTGCAATTACAGATGAAAACTTCGCAAAAACAATCATAAGGTATTTGGAACAATCTGTTAAGTGTGAGGGTGAGGAGGAGTAATATGGCAAAAATGAAAGTGTATGAACTGGCACAGGAAATCGGCGTAAAGAGTGCGGATATCCTTGCATTATTAAAAAATAAAGGGGTAGAGGTAAAAAGCCACATGAGTGTATTAGAAGACGGACAGGCAGAAGATGTGAAAAAGGCGTTAAAGACACCTGCGAAGTCGGAGGAGGCACCTAAGACAACAGAAAAGGCTGAGACATCAAAAGCTGCGGCACCAAAGGAGGCAAAGGCACCTGCGAAGACTGGCGAGGGAACTGTAAAAAAGAAAAAGAGCATTATTTTTGTGAGCAATCCGCAAAATTCGAAGATGCCGGGGGGAACGCAGATACCGCGAAAGCCCGCGCATCCTGAAAAGAAAACGGCAGCGCCTGCGAAGGCAGAAGCAGCAGAGACAAAGAAAACAACGGCTCCTGTAAAACCGGAGGCGGCAGGGAATGTAAAGCCTGCACCAGTAAAGACAGAGGATAGCGTTGAAAAGATTGTACAGAAGCCAGAGACTGTGGAAACAAAACCGGTGGAGCCTGCAAAGCCGGAGGTTCGTGTTAAGGCGCAGGAGCCTGTGAAAGCGGAAGCACCGAAAGCAGCAGTGCAAAAGACAGAAAATCGCGACAATAATCGTGATAATTCTTATGGCAGCAATAATAGAGGTGATGGCCAGCGCCGTGACAGACAGGGATTTGACGGCCAGCGCCGTGACAGGCAGGGATTTGACGGCCAGCGCCGCGACAATAATAATAGAAGCGACGGCCAGCGCCGTGATAATAATAGAGGTGACGGCCAGCGTCGCGACGGCCAGGGAGGAAGATCCGGATTTGACGGCCAGCGCCGCGACGGCCAGGGGGGAAGACCCGGTTTTGACGGTCAGCGCCGCGACGGCCAGGGAGGAAGACCTGGTTTCGACGGCCAGCGCCGCGACGGTCAGGGAGGAAGACCTGGCCAGGGATTTGGCGCAGGCCGTGATAACGACCGCGGACGCGACAACAGAAACGGGTTTGGTGGTAAAAACGGTAATAAGGGCGGCGGTTTTGTGCCAGAAAGCCCGATAAAGGATGCAGAGAAGCATAGAGACGAGGAAAAACGCCGTATCAGTCAGGAAAAGGATAAGAGAAACCGTAAGGACCTTATGTATGAGGAAGATGGCGACAGCATCAAGAACATCAAGGGCAAAAATAAGGCAGGAAGGTTTATCAAGCCGGAGAAAAAAGCGGTTGAGATTGTCGAGGAACAGATTAAGGTCATTACACTTCCGGAGAAGCTTACTATTAAAGAACTTGCCGATAAGATGAAGATACAGCCTTCTGCGATTGTCAAGAAACTTTTCCTGCAGGGGCAGATTGTGACGGTTAACCAGGAAATTCCCTATGAAACGGCAGAGAATATTGCAATTGAATATGACATCATCTGCGAACAGGAAGTGAAGGTCGATGTGATAGAGGAGCTTCTGAAGGAGGATGAAGAAAATCCTGCGGATATGGTTCCAAGGTCACCGGTCATCTGTGTAATGGGGCATGTTGACCATGGTAAGACATCACTTCTGGATGCCATTCGAAAGACGAATGTGACAGACAAAGAGGCTGGCGGCATTACACAGCATATCGGTGCATATACGGTAAATGTGAATGGGCAGAAAATTACATTTCTGGATACGCCGGGTCACGAGGCATTCACCGCCATGCGTATGCGCGGGGCCAATTCGACAGACATTGCGATCCTTGTGGTAGCCGCAGATGACGGTGTCATGCCGCAGACGGTGGAGGCGATTAACCATGCAAAGGCTGCGGGCATTGAGATTATTGTGGCTGTAAACAAGATAGATAAGCCGGGTGCCAACATTGAGCGGGTAAAACAGGAATTGACAGAGCATGGGCTTATCGCGGAGGACTGGGGCGGAAGCACGGTATTTGTGCCAGTATCAGCCAAGAGTGGTGAAGGCATTGAGCAGCTGCTCGAAATGATTCTCCTGACAGCGGAAGTGCTTGAGCTGAGGGCAAATCCAAACAGACGGGCAAGAGGACTTGTCATCGAGGCAGAGCTCGACAAGGGACGTGGCCCGGTGGCTACAATTCTTGTACAGAAGGGTACATTAAAGGTTGGTGACTTCGTTTCGGCAGGAGCTGCAAGCGGCAAGGTTCGTGCCATGATAGATGACAAGGGAAGGCGTGTAAAGGAGGCAGGACCCTCTACTCCTGTAGAGATTCTTGGGCTTGGTGACGTGCCAAATGCCGGGGAGATTTTCATTGCACATGAGAATGACAAGGAAGCAAAATATTATGCGGAAACATTTGTTGTGCAGAATAAAGAGAAGCTTCTTGAGGATACTAAGGCTAAGATGTCCCTTGATGATTTGTTCTCCCAGATTCAGGCAGGAAACCTCAAAGAGCTGAATCTTATTATTAAGGCGGATGTGCAGGGCAGTGTGGAAGCTGTCAAGCAGAGCCTGATGAAGCTCTCCAATGAGGAGGTTGTGGTGAAGTGTATCCATGGCGGTGTCGGTGCCATCAACGAGTCGGACGTCAGCCTTGCTTCTGCTTCCAAGGCAATTATAATTGGATTTAATGTACGCCCCGATGCACAGGCAAAAACAGTTGCGGAGCGAGAGGGTGTCGACGTAAGGCTTTATAAGGTTATCTATCAGGCAATCGAGGATGTTGAGGCAGCCATGAAGGGTATGCTGGATCCTGTATTTGAGGAGAAGGTTATCGGCCATGCTGAGGTCAGACAGATATTTAAGGCATCTGCGGTTGGCAATATTGCAGGGTCATATGTCCTTGACGGTATGTTCCAGAGAGGATGCAAGATTCGTATTTCACGCGAGGGCGAGCAGATTTATGAGGGCGAGCTTGCGTCACTCAAGAGATTCAAGGACGATGTCAAGGAAGTCAAGGCAGGGTTTGAGTGCGGTCTTGTATTTGAAGGATTTGACAGCATGCAGGAGCTGGATATTGTCGAGGCGTATATCATGGTTGAGGTGCCAAGATAAGGCAAACGTGTATGGCAGCATGTAAGAAATTTGAAGGTAAGGCACTTTCAAGTGTTGATTGATGTGTGCGCCAAAGCGCACATGGGGGTATAAAAATGAGGAAGAACAGTATCAAAAATACCCGTGTGAATGGGGAAGTCCATCGCGTTCTTGCTGAAATCATAAGAAGCGAGATAAAGGATCCTAGAATCAATCCAATGACCTCGGTGGTGGCTGTGGAGGTAGCGCCCGATCTCAAGACCTGTAAGGCATGGATTAGCGTCCTGGGGAATGAGGATTCCCAGAATGATACCATTGCAGGGCTGAAAAGTGCGGAGGGTTATATCAGAAATCTTCTGGCAAAAAAGATTAACCTGAGAAATACACCGGAGATTAAGTTTATCCTTGACCAGTCAATTGCTTATGGCGTGTCCATGTCTAAAAAGATAGATGAAATCAATCGCGCAGACGATGAAAGGCACGTGGATGACAGTGGAAGCGATGGGAATATATGTGAATAATTAGTAACAGTTCAGCCCAGGACTTTGCACTTGCTGCAAAGTCCGTGAAACAGCGTAGTGGCTGAGGTGCATCAAGCCACCACGAAGTGGTTTTGCATGGCTTGATGCCTGTAACAGGAAGCTGAAGGCTGAACTGTTACAATAAAAAATAAAAGTATCTGGGAATCATTTGACTTCCCAGATACTTTTGTGTATGATGTACATAGACGCATAAAATGTTTTATTAGGTTAGATTTTGGATATATTTTGATTTCAAATTTTTCATGCAGTTTTGTGCCTGTGAATCAAAATTTGCGGACAGGGAGAAAGGCGTGGTTATTAATATGGATAAGATAAAGTTATTGGATGAGTGTAAAAAGGCAAAAAATATTGTGATATCAGGTCATGTGAGACCAGATGGGGACTGTGTGGGTTCCTGCCTGGCAATGTACCAGTATCTGAAAAAGGTGCTGCCGGGGGCGAGCATAAAAGTGTTCCTCGAGGAGCCGTCCAGGGTATTTGAATGCATAAAGGGCTTTGATGAGATTGACGGCACCTATGCTGTGGATGGCAAGGTAGATGTGTTCATTGCACTGGACTGTGAGAAATCGAGACTGGGTGCGGCGGAAGAAATTTTTGACAATGCAGAAAAACGAATCAATATTGACCATCATATCAGCAATGAAAGAGGCAGCGGGGATGTCAATTATATCATAGCAGGCATCAGCTCGACAGCAGAGCTTGTATATGATTTGATTGACAAGAAGTATATGGATGAGGAGATTGCCAAGGCAGTTTATATTGGAATTGTACATGATACAGGCATCTTTAATTATTCCAATACTTCACCAAGGACGCTTAGGATAGCAGCAGAGCTGATTGAGTATGGATTTGATTTTCCGGATATCATAGACGAGACATTTAATGAAAAGACTTATACACAGAACCAGCTTCTGGGAAGGGCGCTCCTTGAGAGCATCATATTTATGGGGGGCAAATGTATTGTCAGCGTGATAGATAAGAAGACGCTTGACTTTTATAATGCGACATCAAAGGATTTGGACGGAATTGTAAATCAGCTCCGTGTCACAAAGGGCGTCGAGTGTGCGGTATTTATGTATGAGACGGGAAACCTGGAGTTCAAGGTGAGCCTGCGTTCGTGCAAGTACGTTGATGTGAGCAAGGTTGCGGCATATTTTGGCGGAGGCGGCCATGTAAGGGCGGCAGGCTGTAATATGAATGGTACATTTTATGATGTGATTAACAATATCTCCAAGCAGATAGAACTTCAGATGCAGGAGTAAGGGAGCGCTTTTAGAGAATGGTAATGGCGGTGGGACATTGATAAACGGAATTATGAATATATATAAGGAAGCCGGCTACACATCACATGATGTCGTGGCAAAGCTTCGCGGCATTGTAAAACAAAAAAAGATAGGGCATACGGGCACACTGGATCCGGATGCAGTGGGTGTCCTGCCAGTATGCTTTGGAAGTGCTACAAAACTGTGTGATTTGATGACGGACAAGAGCAAGGAGTATGAAACCCTTATGAGACTGGGGGTGACGACTGATACGCAGGACATGAGCGGCACGATTCTTGCACAGTCGCCTGTCAGTGTGAAGGCATCGGATGTAGAACAGGCCATCCTGGGTTTTGTGGGCGGATATGACCAGGTTCCGCCTATGTATTCGGCATTGAAGGTCAATGGCAGGAAGCTTTATGAGCTTGCGCGGGAGGGCAGGGAAGTGGAGCGACAGCCGCGCCATGTCGATATTTCATTTATCCGGATTCTGGACATAAGCCTGCCCGAGGTAAGGTTTTTGGTCGGATGCTCAAAGGGAACCTATATCAGAACCTTGTGCGCCGATATCGGCAGCAGGCTCGGATGCGGCGCCGCCATGTCTGAACTGAAACGCACAAGGGTGGGAAATTTTCAGATAGAAGACGCAGTCCGGCTTTCGAAAGTTGAAGAACTGATGCAGTCTGGCACTTATGAAGACTATGTAATGCCACCGGACAGTATTTTTATGGAATATGAAAGTGCAGTTGTGAAGAACAATGCGGAGAATGCGCTATTGAATGGAAATAAACTGTGTATGGAACAGCTTGACTTTGCGAACCCTGTATTTTTTCGGGATGGTGACAGGATTCGGGTGTACGATGGCAGCCATGCGTTTAAGGCAGTTTACACATTTGTCAAAAGTGAGGGGAAGTTCAGGCCCTTTAAAATGTTTTTGGGATAAGGCATGATGAAAATTATAGAGAACACAACAGAATTTCATATTGATGAGGAAACGGCTGTGGCAATCGGTAAATTTGACGGTTTTCACAGGGGGCATCAGAAGCTTTTGGCAACCCTCAGGCAGCAGCAGGAGAAAGGGCTGAAATCGGTGATTTTTACATTTGTGCCGTCACCCGCGGCATTTTTTTGCGGCAAACCAGTCCGGGAGCTGTCTACCCTGGAGGAGAAACGCCGTATTTTTGATGATGCGGGGGTGGATTACCTGATAGAGTATCCGTTTTACCGGGATGTTGCGGATATGGAACCTGAGACGTATATCAAGGAAGTCTTGGTGAACAGGATTCATGCAAAATGTGTGGTTGCGGGGGAGGATGTCTCCTATGGAAAAAAAGGTTCCGGCGATTACAGGCTGCTTCAGGAGAACGCCTTGATGTATGGCTACCGTGTTTTGATAATCGATAAGGTGCAGTATGAAGGCAGGGAGGTCAGCTCTACATATGTGCGTGAGGAAGTGGAGAAAGGGAACATGGAACAAGTCACAAAGCTATTGGGAGCACCTTACCATATTGGTGGCCAAATCATACACGGAAAGCAGCTTGGACGTACAATAGGCATGCCTACTGTCAATCTTATGCCACCCGAAGAGAAGCTGCTCCCGCCAAAGGGTGTGTATTATTCCTATGTCTATCTCCACAGCGGAAAAGGAACCATGCCATATGATGGTCTCAGGCTGTATGGGATAACAAATATCGGAACAAAGCCTACTGTGGATAACCGTTCGGTAATGGGGGTTGAGACATATATTTACAACTTTGACAATGATGTGTACGGCAATGATATGGAGGTTTATTTATTGAAGCATAAAAGACCCGAAATGTGTTTTGACGGGATTGAATCATTGAAAGCGCAGATGTCAGCCGACATTGCGGAAGGAAGGCGTTTTCATAATATTTAGTGCATGTGTATCCCTTTTGGAAGATTTTAGAAAAATTTAAGCGGCAAGATTTCATTGACATACGGTTGTGGGGATGGTATATTAAGTCTGTAATTTATTTGTAACATATTTGTAACTATTTCAAGGTGAGACTGTAAACAGGAAGCGGAAGGCTGGCTGTTACCTGGCTTTATGTTTGCAGCGAAAGAGGAATTGGGTTAGGAGAATGAAAAAGATAAACAGATTGAAGTATACAGGAGTAATTGCAGGAGTGGGACTTGCGGTAATATTGTTTGAGAGCGGCGCTTATGCAAATACAAGGAATACAGACCAGGAAAAACAGACGGAGGAAATAGAGGTTATCTCTTTTGATGATATACTGGGAAACAGCAGTGAGGATGGCTCTGAGGAGGAAAGCACGGAAGAAGCAGACTTGTCGGCTGGCGTGGGAGAAGTGTTTGACAATGCGGCAGAGGACATTGAAAACGACGGGATTATGCCAAGAAGTATGGAAATTGAGACAGAGCTCCTGACGCAGGAGACTGATTTGGCAAGACTGGCGGCAGATGGGAATGAGCCTGCGGATGAAACGGAAAAGGAGCCTGAAACATACTGGGGATATACCAACCTTGGCATTGCCCATGTGGACAATCACTTGAATATCAGGCAGGAGCCGAGCGAGACCGGAAAATTAATCGGTAAGCTGCCAAAGGATGCAGCGTGCGAAGTCCTTGACATTGATGAGAACGGATGGGCGCATATCAAATCCGGAAAACTGGATGGGTACTGTAGCACGGAATTTTTATACCTCGGGGACGCGGCAATTGCAAGGGGGCGTGAAGTCGCTTCCATGATTGCCATTGTGAATACAGAGACGCTTAAGGTAAGGGAAGAGCCAAATACAGATTCTATTGTAATTACACTGATACCCCAGGAGGAAGAGCTTGAAGTGGTAGAAGTCATGGAGAATGGCTGGATTAAGTTTTTGCTCGACGATGAGGAAGCGTATGTTTCCGGTGAGTATGTGGATGTTGAGGAACGGCTTGAGAAGGCAGTGACACTGACAGAGCTTTTGTATGGACAGGGCGTGTCAAATGTGCGCGTTGACTTGGTGCAGTTTGCGAAACAGTTTGTCGGCAACCCTTATGTATGGGGCGGGACGAGCCTGACAAACGGTGCGGATTGTTCCGGTTTTACGATGAGTATTTACAAAAAATACGGTGTCAGCCTGCCACATCACGCTGCCTCACAGGCACAGCTGGGAACGAAGATTGAGTATGGTTCTGCGCAGCCGGGGGATTTGGTATTCTATGCGAAGAACGGAAGCATCAACCATGTGGCGATTTACATAGGGAACGGTCAGGTAATCCATGCGTCAAGCCCTAAGACGGGAATTAAGATTTCCACATGGAATTATCGTACGCCCGCATGTATCAGAAGGTATTTATCGAATTAATTTCTTGCCGAATTCCGTGAAAATGGTGTTGCATATTCCGGGGGCGTGTGATATACTGTTTGAGTGTGTTGTGATTATGACACATACAGACAATAACTGATACCCAGTGTCGGGACGCTCCGACCCAGACTTGGTATACAGTGGTATACAGATTGAATAAAATGGAGGATTTTACAATGATTTCTAAGGAAAAAAAGCAGGCAATTATAGCTGAGTATGGAAGAAAGCCGGGAGATACAGGTTCACCGGAGGTTCAGATTGCAATTCTGACAGCGAGGATTCAGGAGTTAACTGAGCACTTAAAGAACAATCAGAAAGACCATCATTCAAGACGTGGTCTTTTGAAGATGGTTGGTCAGAGACGTGGATTACTTGACTACTTAAAGGAGACTGACATCGAAGGATATCGTGCTCTTATTGAGAAGCTTGGTATCAGAAAGTAATTTTTGAATACTTATGCATTTGGGGGAGCGGAAAATCCGCTCCTTTATGTACTTTTTACAATGCAAAAGGGTTTCAAACCGGGTCAGGGTTGGTTCGAGACCGCTGAAAAGCTTATGAAGATTGGATGTTTTCGTGATTTTTTCAGTAGTTTCGGCATTTCCTGTCCGGTGCAGTCAGACGACATGGGAATTCGGCAATATTTTAACAAAGTAAAGGAGAATACTGTGAAAAATAAATTTTTCACAGGGCAAATTTGTGCCTGCGCTCAAATTCGTAGGTGCATCAAGAATGGAGGAATTGTATGGAATACATGACATTCAGTGAAAAGAAAGACAAGTCCTACAAAAAGTACAGTATGGAGCTTGCAGGACGTACATTGACAGTTGACATCGGCAGGGTGGCAGCACAGGCGAACGGTGCTGCGCTGATGCATTATGGGGACACGACGGTACTCTGTACCGCGACTGCATCCGAAAAACCAAGGGATGGTATTGATTTCTTCCCGCTTTCCGTGGAGTATGAGGAGAAGCTTTATTCCGTGGGAAAGATTCCGGGTGGTTTTAACAAGCGGGAGGGCAAGGCGAGTGAGAATGCAATCCTGACGAGCCGTGTTATTGACAGACCAATGCGCCCGCTGTTCCCAAAGGATTACAGAAATGATGTAACCCTGAACAACATGGTCATGAGTGTAGACCCGGAGTGCCGTCCGGAGCTGGTGGCAATGATCGGTTCTGCAATTGTCACATCGATATCCGATATTCCGTTTGACGGTCCGTGTGCAACGACACAGATGGGACTTGTCAATGGGGAATTTGTTGTAAACCCGAACCAGGAGCAGTGGAAAAACGGTGATTTACAGCTTACGGTGGCATCTACAAGCCAGAAGGTTATCATGATAGAGGCCGGTGCGAACGAAGTGCCGGAGGACAAGATGATTGAGGCGATTTACAAGTGCCACGAGATTAACCAGACAATCATTGCGTTTATCAATCAGATTGTTGCGGAGGTTGGGAAGGCAAAGCATTCTTATACGAGCTGCGCGATTCCTGAGGAGATGTTTGCGAAGATAAAGGAGATTGTTCCTCCCGGGGAGATGGAGGTTGCTGTCTTTACGGATGAAAAGCAGGTCAGGGAAGAAAATATCCGCAGGATTACCGAGAAGCTTGAGGAAGCGTTTGCGGAGAACGAGGAATGGCTTGCCATGCTGGGAGAGGCGATTTACCAGTACCAGAAAAAGACAGTTCGCAAGATGATTTTAAAAGACCACAAGCGTCCTGACGGCCGTGCAGTCACACAGATTCGTCCGCTTGCGGCTGAGACGGATATTATTCCAAGGGTGCATGGTTCTGCAATGTTCACACGCGGACAGACACAGATTTGCACGGTGACGACGCTTGCGCCGTTGTCAGAGGTGCAGAAGATTGACGGACTTGACGAGAATGAGACTGCAAAGCGGTATATGCACCACTACAATTTCCCCTCGTACTCCGTAGGGGAGACAAAGCCGTCGAGAGGACCGGGAAGACGTGAAATCGGACATGGCGCCCTGGCTGAAAAAGCGCTTGTGCCTGTGATTCCCTCAGAGGAGGAATTCCCGTATGCAATCCGTACCGTGTCAGAGACGTTCGAGTCAAACGGCTCTACATCGCAGGGCTCCATCTGTGCGTCAACCATGTCACTGATGGCGGCGGGTGTACCGATTAAGAAGCCGGTAGCAGGCATTTCCTGCGGACTGGTGACAGGCGATACCGATGCTGATTACATTGTACTGACGGATATCCAGGGTCTTGAGGACTTTTTTGGCGACATGGACTTTAAGGTTGCGGGCACAAAGGACGGCATCACGGCTATCCAGATGGACATCAAGATTCATGGCCTGACCAGACCGATTGTCGAGGAGGCGATTGCCAAGACAAAGGATGCCAGGATGTACATCCTCAATGAGATTATGATTCCGTGCATCAGCCAGCCAAGACCGACGGTCGGGGAGTATGCACCGAAGATTATCCAGACAAAGATTGACCCGGAGAAGATTGGCGATGTGGTTGGCCAGAGAGGCAAGACCATCAACACGATTATTGAGCAGACCGGGGTGAAGATTGACATTTCGGATGACGGATTTGTGAGCATCTGCGGTACAGACCAGGCCATGATGGACAAGGCGTGCGAGATGATTAAGATTATCACGACAGACTTCGAGGCAGGTCAGGTATTTAAGGGCAAGGTAGTCAGCATCAAGGAGTTCGGCGCTTTCCTTGAGTTTGCACCCGGAAAAGAGGGCATGGTCCATATCTCGAAGATTGCGAAGGAGCGCATCAACCATGTTGAGGATGTGCTGACACTCGGTGATGTCGTGACTGTTGTGTGCCTTGGCAGGGACAAGATGGGACGCATCAGCTTCTCCATGAAGGATGTGGCACAGCAGTAATAAAATAATAAATGCTATTGGGGAGACCTTGTTGACAGGGGTCTCCTTTTTTGTAACAGTTCAGCCTTCGGCTTCCTGTTACACGCATCAAGCCATGCAAAACCACTTCGTTGGTGTCAAAGCCACTACGCTGTTTCACGGACTTTGCAACAAGTGCAAAGTCCTGGGCTGAACAGTTACCTTTTTTTCTATATTTTTGAAACCTTACACGTATCTGTTACCCTATATCAGTGAAGGGAAATAAAAATCCCTGACCCGGTACGTCACAGTGCCATGGATATCCAAGTGCGGCTGTCATCATGAGGGCAGCCGTAAAATACCGGAGGAGACACAATGAAACAGGAAGAACTGGAAGTTTATATGGATACATACGGCAGGGACTTATATTCATTTTGCCGCTGTGTGACGCGGAACCGTCAGGAGGCGGATGACTTGTACCAGGACACGTTCCTCAAGGTGTATGAGCTGGGGGAAAAACTGGTTATTACGACAAATCCGAAAAGTTATCTGATGGGTGTCGCGTTCAACCTTTATCGTAATTATAAGAGAAAGCTGTCCGTGCGGCAGCGGATTATGGGCGTCAGCGTATCGCTGGATGAAAATGCAGAGACGATTCCCATGGAGGGACAACTGGTGGAGGATATGATGGTTTCCATGGAGGAATGCCGGATGGTGCGGGAGGCGGTCAGGAAGCTGCCAGACAGGTACCGGATTCCGATTCTCTTATTTTACATGGAAGAACTGCCACAGGCGGACATCGCGGCGATGCTCGGGATTTCCGAGGGCGCGGTAAAGACAAGGGTGCACAGGGCAAAGAAAATCCTGAGGGAGAAGTTGGAGGGGCTTTTATGAAAAATACTTTGGATTCACTATTAAAACAGGCTTTGGCTCCGATGGAAGCGCCGGAAAAGAAGTTGAATGACCAGGTTCTTCAGAGAGTAAAGGAGAGACAGGACATGAAACAGGAACAGGTGCGTTACAAGAGAAGGATTCCCGCGGCGGCATTGGTCACAGTATGTATCTTGATACTGTGTTCCAGCACGGCATTTGCAGTGTATAAGTACCTGACACCCGCGGAGGTGGTGACGGAGATTAACGACAATGCGCTGCAAAAGGCATTTCTCAGTGAGGATGCAATACTGGTGAACGAGGTGCAGGAAAGCGGCGGGTACAAAATCACGCTGATGGGAAGCGTGGCAGGCAGCAATATCAGCGATTTTTTGGTGAAAACAGGAAAAGGAGAAGCGCTTGAGGACAGAATATACACAATTATCATGATTGAGCGTGCTGACGGTGCGCCGATGCCGGACACAAGCTCTGACGAGTACGGCGATGCGTGTTTCTTTGCATCCCATTATATACGCGGATTAGACCCTAATGTATATAGCATGATGAGTATGAATGGCGGTTATACGGAGTTTGTCAACAATGGAATCCAGTACCGGGTTCTGGACATGGACAATATTGAGATGTTTGCGGACAGGGGTATCTATGTGGGCGTAAATTCCGGCAGTTTCTATGACAGTGATGCATATGTCTATGATGGCAGCACTGGCGAGATGAGCCGCAACGAGAGCTATACAGGTGTCAATGCGCTGTTTCATCTGCCAGTAGACAAGAGCAAGGCAGACCCTGCAGCGGCGGAAGCTTATCTGAAAGCGTTTGAGGAGTCTATGAACGAGCCGGATGAGCCGATTGAGAAAAGCGAGTCGGATTTGGAGGTTGATCAGTTTATGGAGATGCTGACGCCGGAAAATATTGACGAGTATGCAGAGCCTGTCGAGGAGACAAGGCAGGTGTGCACGATTGACGAGGATGGACTGGTGCACTACTCCTATGAGCTGGAGGATGGCAGGGCGGCAAATGCCGGTATTTCCTTAGATGGAATGTTTGCGAATAACCAGCCGGGGACAAAGGCGATATCAGGATGCAGTGAAAACGGCACCGGGATAGCGGGAATGGGTATTGATGTCTTTATCTTAAATGAGGATGGGACGATTACCTTTGTGCTTTATCAGCCGCGCAAGGATGTGACTGTGCCGGGCGCAAATTAGGCAGGGTGTAGTAAAAGCAGAGAATGTATCACTTTATCAGTGGTCAATTCTCTGCTTTGATAGTTTGTTATGAATGAACGGAGCGTCTGAAAATGATCCATGTACTCAGGAAATAGCAAATCAACAAAATTATTAAAATCCCTATTGTTATTCCAATTTGTATGAACAGCGTAGTGCTCCCTATATACGCTGAAATTTCTGCTGATATCGTCTGGGTAAAGTAGCCAGTCACAACAGCAGCTACAGTGACTGCCACAACGATTGGAAGTCCGAACCAGACGCCCAATTGTTTTAAGATGAGTTTTCCGATATGTGTTTCCTCCACGCCTAATTTTCGGAGCACACAGAAGCGGTATTTGTATTGTCCGGCGTCTAAGAGCTGCTGTAAGGAAAGCACTGTAAGACATATAACCATCAGTACAACAGCACCATAAATCATTGAAGCCTGTAAGATAAAATTACCTGCCAATGCACTATTCATTTGCAGCGTGCTGAAACGCACGCCATACGCAGCTTTGTTTTCCGCTTGCTCCGGATATGCTGCCATGAAAAGTTTTTCCAGTTCGAGGGCATTTTCATAAGTGATTTTTTCCATTGTTGTAATATAGCGGTTTCGCATAACCGGCAGTAAGTTCTCACATATACGGTCCGGGAACACATAAAGGACATTTGTATAAGGATTATAAACCGTTTCTCCTATTGGTTCCTCATAATGCGAGTTTGATGAAAGTGTTAATATCCCCGCATCTGTCTCAGCAGTGATATTTTCTTTGAGAAATACGTTTAATTCTTCCTCGGCGGCAATCGGCTTCCACTGTGTTGTAAATTCACTTTCTCCCAGAGAAATTTGTTCATATCCCAGCATTTCCCGTAAGGTGTTATAATCGCTTAATGAAATTGCCACGATGGGAAAATCATATTTTATCCGCCTGCCGAAATCTTTTTTCCTGGGCAGATACAGATTGAATGTGCAGTCATAGGCGGTTTCGATATCATGTTCATCCAGAAAATCAGTGACGGTTTCATAATTATCCTGCGGCAGCTCCTTTTCGTCATATACATTATTATATTTTGTAAAAATCTGCACATCGTACATGGAGCGTATATCCAGATAACCGGAAGCCCAGCCTGTCAAAATGGGAGCGGCAATAAACAGGAAGATGGCAAGCACGAGAGTTGTACAAATCAGCGTCATTGTCTTACTGGTTGTTTTTAATTTTGACAGAATCTGCCCGAAAAAGAACAGATTTTCTTCCTTGTATCTGTGTTCCGGTGATTTATCTTTCCATGTGACAATGGAATAGCTGGCAAGGTAAATGAATGCACAAATGAAGAAAAGCAGGTTCATCAGTACAAACAACAGATACTGCCGGAGCATTCCGTTTCCCAAAGGAAGATAATATCGATTGGTAAGCGCGGGTACGCTTGCTGCCGTAAGGGAATTTAACACGGAACAAGACAATAAACCGCAAAGCAGTTTTTGAAATCCCCATTTTTTCTTTCGGAACACCCATAGGACAGACCAGACCAAAGTAACGGCGGGAAAAAGAATATTTCCGAAATACATGAGCTGCACAGGAAGCGCAAAGCGAGAATCATAATAGAACAGAACTTTTGTGATTCCCATAATAAATGCCCATACTGTAAATAGTTCAAATAGTATTGCTGCAACGAAAATCCAACGGTTCTTTTCTAGTTCAGGTTCATTTTCCCTGTCTGCGGAAAGCATGTCAATAATTTTTGTTTTTTGAATGGTGCGTGTGTTTCGCAGCCCCACAATTAAGAAACTCAGCATAAAAAAACTGACAGTTAATAAAACAGTATCCGGAAAGAGTGTCCATGACAATTGATAGCTTTTTCCATAGGTTGTTAAGAGCATTGCAGTTATAAACTGGGAACAGAATACGCCGAGGAAAATACCAGTCAGAATGGAAATTATCCCCATAATCAATGTTTCTGCGAAGAAAAGCCTGCCAATGGTTCTTTGCTCCATTCCCATGATGGACTGCACTGCAAACTCTTTTTGCTTACGCCGGAGCATATAGTGGTTGACAAACCGTATCAAAAACAGCAACAGCAGTGTTATCATGCAGACTGCCATTTTCATTCCGTCACTCAGCAAAGTAAAATCGTACGCGCTTCCTATGTCCGGGTTATAATAGCTGCTGGAAATGGACAGGAACGAGTAAAACAGGGTAACACAGATTGTCATCGTGACAATATAGACCAGGTAATCCTTTACAGACCGCTTCGCATTCCTGAAAACAAGTTTAGCATACATGGCTCTGCCCCCCTCCAAGCATGGTAAGGACATTTAGAATTTTATCAAAAAAAGCATTTCTGCTGTCACTGCCCTTACGCAATTCCATAAAGATTTCTCCGTCTTTCAAAAAGAGGATGCGGCTGGCATAGCTGGCGGTAAATGCGTCATGTGTTACCATGAGTATCGTTGCCCCCAGCTGTTCATTGATACTTTGAATGGTGGACAGCAGCATTTGTGAGGAGTGGCTGTCCAATGCACCCGTCGGCTCATCTGCCAACAGGAGTCTGGGATTGTTGATGAGTGCCCTTGCACAGGCGCAACGCTGTTTCTGGCCACCGGATACCTGGTAGGGATATTTGCTTAGGATATCACTGATATTTAGTTTTTTCGCCATGTCCAGAATGCGGGGTTCCACGTGCGCGGCAGGAATTTTATTGATTGTCAGTGCCAGTGCAATGTTTTCTGAAACCGTCAATGTATCCAATAAATTAAAGTCCTGAAACACAAACCCCAGGTTTTCCCTGCGAAACCGGGCAAGGGATTTGGGCTTAATTTCTGTGACGTCTGTTCCCTCCAGAAAAATATGGCCTGCACTTACGGTATCAATTGTCGAAATACAGTTGAGCAGCGTTGTTTTCCCGGAACCGGACGCGCCCATAATGCCGAGAAATTCCCCGGCTTCAACGGAAAAGCTAATGTCCTTGATGGCTTTGGTCACATTTCCCTTATTGCCATAATATTTCTGGATATGCTCCAGCTTCAAAATCGTGTTCATCGTATAAACCTCCTAAATAATCTCATATATTTATTGTAGATGGAGGATTTTGATTTTTGTATCAGGTTTTCTTACATAGTTCTTACAAAAATGTAAGAACTACAGGGCATGTCAGCCCTGCACTCCGGAAACAAAATCATTTATCTGAAAAGAAAGCGCAATTGTTGTGCCTTTGTTTTCTGAATGGGCAGTCAGCCCGATTCCCAGCTTGTCACAAAGACGTCTGCAAAGATACAAACCGATTCCGGTAGAATTTTTTCCGGTTCGTCCGTTTTGACCGGTAAAGCCTTTTTCAAAAATGCGGGGCAAATCGCTTTGGGGTATGCCCATTCCATTATCACTGACGGACAAAACTATTTTGTCATTGGACTTTACCATGGAAAAGTGTAAAGCAGGCTGCCCTGTACGATATTTTACCGCATTGCCGATAATCTGGTTTAGGATGAACCGCACCCATTTATCATCCGTGTAAACCATGCATTCCAGTTCATCTATCGTGATTGCCATATTGCTTTGGCGCAAAAGATATTTGTTGTCAGCGATTGCACTGTGCACAACATCACATAAGTTTATTTCACGAACAGAATAGTCTTTTTCTGTGTGTTCACTTCGGGCATAGTAAAGCGCCTGTTCTGTATATTGATTGATTTGTTCCAATTCTGTCAGGATATCCCTGGCAAAGGAAGAACGGTTGTTTTCACAAAGCAGCTTCATTGCCGTAATCGGTGTTTTGGCTTCATGAATCCACTGTTCTATGTATTCTTTATATTCTTTTCGCTCACTCTGCATTTCGCCTATTTTTTCGAGCATGGATTTTTCTGTTATTTTCATAATCTGATAAAAAACCCGGTCGTCCGCCCGATCCGGTATCGTCATAATTTCCGGTATCAAGTACCGTTCCTGTAACTGTTCCGTCATATCCAGCAACGTATTCATATATTTTTTCCGCATATAATATGTGACTGACAGATATGAGATAAGGATAATCAGCCAGACTATGAAAATGAACAGGACTGTGTGCATTGAATTTCCATTTGCAAGTAAAAACAGGGCAAGCGCCAGCATTCCCATAAGATTGGCAAAGACAGCCGGTATTTGATTTTTCAGGTATTGTTTTTGGCTCATAACGTATATCCTTGTCTGTGCTTTGTCTTAATAAAGCCTGTCAGCCCGATTGCTTCCAGTTTGTCGCGAATGCGGGTCATATTCACGCTTAGTGCATTATCGTCAACATATAACTGGTTATCCCAGAGGAAGTCCACAATATCATTCCGGGAACAAATTTTTCCGGCATTCCTAAAAAGATAGTAAAGGATTTTCAATTCATTTTTTGTCAGTTCTGCTTTTTGTCCTTTGTATTCTATCATACTGCTTTCCAGATGCAGCGCTGCCTCGTTCCATGAGATAATCTCTGTCTGCGAAGCAGGGTAGGCCCGCTTTACCAGTGCGCCGATTTTGGCAAGCAAAATAGCAGTGTTATAGGGCTTTGTGATAAATGCATCTCCACCCAGCATAATGCTGTTTAATTCGTCCATCTCCGTATTGCTGCTTGTCACGAATACAATAGGGATATCTGAAAACGTGCGGATCTGGGAACATATTTCAAAACCATTGTTTCCGGGCAGCTTGATATCCAGAATCACCAGATGCGGCAAAAAATCTTTTATCTGCCCGATTGCCCTGGAAAAATCTGTAACTGCAAAAACATCATATCCGTTTCCTGCTAAAAGCGTTTTTAACTGCGTCTGTATTGTGAGATCATCTTCAATGAGTAATATTTTTTTCTTCATAAAGCCCGCCTCCCCGATAATTTATTATACTATATCAGAGAGGTTTTCTCAATCTGTGTTACGAAATAGCAAATAAAAATATAACCTGACATACTGTTGTCATATTTTATCTGATATAATGTAGTTATTCAGTAAGGGTATTAAAACGATATTGTATTTTGTGAAAAGGAGAATAAAAAATATGGCAAGACCAACGACAAAAACGGATTTGATTGAGGCTTCAAACAGCGGATATGAAAGCCTGATGGCATTTATTGATTCGATGACGGAGCAGGAGCTGGCAACTCCCTTTGACTTTTCGGGGGACGAAAAGAAAAAGGAGGCACACTGGCAGCGCGACAAGAATCTGCGGGATGTTCTGGTACATCTGCATGAGTGGCATAACCTGACACTGGACTGGGTGCCGTCAAACCAGAAGGGTGAGGCGAAACCGTTTCTGCCCAAACCCTACAATTGGAAGACGTATGGTCAGTTAAATGTGTTTTTCTGGAAGAAACATCAGAATACGACGCTTGAGGAGGCAAAGGAAATGCTCGAACAGTCCCATCGGGAAATCATGCAGCTTGCGGAGGGCTTTACGAACGAGGAGCTGTTTGCAAAGGGCGTCTTTGACTGGGTGGGTAACAGTGCACTTGGCTCTTACTTTGTGAGCAATACGTCGAGCCACTACGCGTGGGCATTAAAAAAGCTCAAGGCGCATCGGAAAAATTGTAAGGCTGGGGGTTGACAAGTGACAGAGAAGCTTCTATAATGACAGTAAATTAACAGTAGCAAGTTTTAGATGAGAGAGGTGAGAGGATGCGTAGATAATCTGCTTTTGAGAACATGAGATGAACTTTTGAACTGTTTTTCATGTTGCCAGAAGTGGATTATGTTTCGCATAACCTCTTTTTTTCGTGCAATTTTATGTGTCTATATGCATTAGGGGAAGCGGGACATCATCCGGAATCATCTGGCAGCAGGTGATTTAGGGAGGAATTGCAATATGGCACAGATACAGGTAACAAATCTGACATTTTCATATGATGGCAGCAGTGATACAATTTTTGACAAAATGTCCCTTACGCTGGACACGGACTGGAAGCTTGGGCTGATTGGACGTAATGGGAAAGGAAAGACGACCTTTCTGAATCTGCTGCTTGGCAGATACGAGTATATGGGAACCATTCGTACATCGACCGTATTTGATTATTTTCCTTATCAGATACCGGGGACATGGGAGACGGAATGCGGCGAAATGCTGTTGGAGCGCATGAAGCCGGGCTGTGAGCTGTGGCGTGTTTTGTGCGAGCTGGACGAATTGGAAGCCGACGCGGGGATTTTGTACCGGCCTTTTGGGACACTGAGCTGCGGGGAGCGCACAAAGCTGATGCTTGCGGTTTTGTTTTCCGGGGAAAATGATTTCCTGCTGATTGATGAGCCGACCAATCATTTGGATCAGTGCGCGCGGGAGACGGTAAAGCGCTATCTGAACAACAAGAAAGGGTTTATCATTGTGTCCCATGACAGGGATTTGCTGGACGCCTGCGTTGACCATGTGTTAGTGCTCAACAGGCAGACCATCGAGGTGCAGAGTGGCAACTTCTCGAGCTGGTGGGAAAATAAGACGCGCAAGGACGCATTTTCCATCGCGGAGAATGAAAAGCATAAAAAGGAAATTGGCAAGCTTAGAAAAGCATCGGGGCGGGTGCGCCAGTGGGCAGACTGCAATGAGCGGACAAAGATAGGATTTGACCCGGTTAAGGAGCCAGATCGTTCCAAGAACGCGCGTGCGTATATCGGCGCCAGGACCAAGAAGATGCAAAGCAGGGTAAAGCAGATGGAGGAGCGGATTGAGCGGGAAATCGAGGAGAAGGAGGGACTGCTGCAGGACATTGAAAATCCGGTCGATTTGAAGCTTTTTCCGTTATCCCATTACAAGAAAGTGCTGTTAACAGCGAGGGAGTATGGATTGAGTTACCCTGGGGCAAACGAACCTGTTTTTCAAAATCTGAATCTGGAGCTGTGTCAGGGAGAGCGGGTGTTTCTGCATGGAAAAAACGGCTGTGGGAAATCAAGCCTGATTCGGGCAGTCTTAAGAAACGCGGCACTGGCGGCTGTGGACAGGGATGATATGGATGAGCCTGCAAATGGGGAAACTGAGTGCATACGCAGTGGATGCTTTGCGGAAAGCGGGATGCTCAAAACGGCATCGGGTCTGAAGATTTCGTATGTGAATCAGGACACTTCTTTTTTAAGGGGCAGCATTCAGGATTTTTGTGCGCGGCGGGGACTGGACGAGAGCCTGTTTTGTGCGATTTGCAGGCAGCTTGATATGGGGAGGGCACAGTTCTCGAAAAATATGGAGGATTTTTCAGAGGGGCAGAAAAAGAAAGTACTGCTTGCGGCAAGCCTTCTGACGCCGGCGCATCTGTATATATGGGATGAGCCGTTAAACTATATTGACGTGTTTTCGCGGATGCAGATTGAGAAGCTGATTTTGTCATACATGCCGACGATGCTGGTCGTGGAGCATGACGTGCGGTTTCGGGAGAACATTGCGACGAAGGTGGTTAAGATGGGGGATGCTGATGACGGTCAAAAAGACTGACCACTCAGTATAAAGTGATGCCCATTCATGTATGTATTCTCGTTGATTGCGTTTGGCTTCTGATCCGGTGCATAAGGATTTGGAACCAAAATACTTGACAGACTCCTATCTGATAGGGTATATTGTAAATGAAAGCGAGATGAACAAATGACGAGAACATTTATACAAACAAAAGAATTTACAAAGAATTGGGATAAATTGGGTTTTAGCGATAAGGATTTGAGAATGCTAGAGTTGGAATTATTAAATAATTCCAGCATGTTTCCAGTAATAAAAGGAACAGGCGGGTTGCGGAAGATGCGTTTTTCCTTTGAAAATGAAGGCAAGAGCGGCGGTGTCAGAGTATGCTATGTTGATTTTGTTATTGAAGAGACAATATATTTGATAACAGTATATGCCAAGAGTGAAAAAGATAATTTGTCATATGCTGAGCGGAATGAAATTAAAAAAATGATAGAGCTTTTAAAAGAATGTTTGTAGGAGGTGATGGTATGGGAAGCGTGTATGAGAGTATTATGGCTGGTCTGAACGAAGCAGTGGAAGATGCAAAGAGTAAGGAAAGCAAGCTGACGCGAAGCAAAGTGACAGTTATTCCGGTAAAAGAATTTCAGGCAGAGGAGGTTAAGCGGATTAGAAAATCCACTGGAATGTCCCAGAAAACATTTGCAAGCTATATGGGCGTTTCGGACAAAACAGTTGAAGCATGGGAAGCAGGGACAAATCATCCATCTGGAGCGGCGAGCAGGATTCTCAGTATGATGGAGATGGATAAAAATCTGACTGAAGAATTTCCTTTTGTAAAAGCAATAGAAAATTAAACAAATTCTCCCGGAACTGACAGGATACAGTTCTGGGAGAATTTTTGTGTCATTTCAATATTTCACAGATGAAAAACCGCTTTCAGCGCGTCATCCTCGGTGAGCAGCTTCTTTGCCAGTTCGCGGTACTTATCCTCGTGGAGGTACGTGTGGCGGAACGGCTTGATGGAGGGGGCAAGGTCAACCGCCTTGATATAGTCCTCCACGTCGAGACTGAGGGTCGCGGTATAGTTCCAGAATCCGGTTTCGGTGAAAACAGTGTTCACCCGCTGCCAGCGGTGGTCGTGCACGCGGCTCATGAGATAGGTTGCGATGCCGACCTGGATGCCGTGCAGCTGCGGTATTTCCAGCATTTTGTCCAGGGCGTGTGAAATCAGGTGCTCGCTTCCGCTTGTGGGTGCGCTGCTGCCGGCAATTTCGTTTGCGATGCCGCTCATTGCGAGGGAGTCGAGCAGCTCCTTTAAGAACAGGTTGTCCTGTATGCTGTCAAACGGTGTGCGGACAAAGCTGTTTACCGCCTTTTTGGCGACCATAAGGGCAAAATCATTGACCTGTGCGGCACCGTGCGCTTCCTCAAATTTCCAGTCGTAGAGCGCGGTGATTTTTGACACCATGTCCCCGATGCCGGAGTACAGAAACTTTGGCGGGGCGCTTTTGATGACTGTGGTATCCGCAATAATGCCAAATGCCAGACGCGCGGGAACGGAATTTCTGCGGCCGTTGACAATCAGGGAGGCGCTGGCGCTGGAGAATCCGTCGCTGGACGCCGAGGTGGGAACGCTGATAAACGGCAGCTTGCGCAGGAAACCGATGTACTTTGCCGCGTCAATGACCTTGCCGCCGCCAAGTCCGATGACTGCCTGTGTGGCGTTGGGGAGTCCAAATGCCAGGTTGATGATATCGTCAATGTTGACGGTGTCCAGCTCGCAGTATTCGAGCACCTCGATATGGGCGTCCCGCAGGGATTCGAGCACCTTGTACCCGAACATGTCAATCAGTCCGTTTCCGAAATAAATGACGACCTTCTGGAAGCTGCACCCGCTCAGGTACGCGCCAATCTGGTCTAGTGCGTCGGGTTCTACTTTCAGGATGGTTGGAATTGCGATGTGGCTTGCGTTGAATTTGCTCATAGTTATCTTACCTTTCAAAATTGATTTTCTTTATTATAGAAGCTTTACGAGTATTTGTCAAAAGAGGGTGAAATAATCTTTGTCATTCGCTAAGGATTTTGTATAAATAGAAAAATTCCCCCTTTTTTTCCATTAATTCATCAAATTTTCCTCTTTCTACTATTTTACCGACATCCATCACAATAATCTCACTGTATTTTTGCATAAGTGCGTTATGATATCTATGTGTAATATTTATAATCGTCATATCTTCATCCAGCAGTCTTTTTTCAATTTCAAAAGCAGTAGCATTGTCAAGCCCCGATGTAATTTCATCAAGAAATGTCATTGCCTTATTTCTTAAAAAAAGTCTTGCCAAAGCAATTCTCTGCAATTCACCGCCCGAAAAGTTTTTTCCGTTCTCCTGGATTTTTTCATCTATTCCCTTTGGAAGCCTCTGAATAGTGTCATAGATGCCTGCTTTTTGTAGTGCTTCAATGACCTCGTCTTTTGAATAATTCTGATATAAGGCTACATTATTGAAAATCGTGTCGTTAAATATGTAGGTTTGTTGATAGCAAACTGGACTGATATGCATGATACTTTCCTTGTTAATTCCTGACAATTCCTGTCCATTAATCAGAACCCGACCTGTATAATCCGCCCCATACTCTGTAAGTAATTTAATAATGCTTGATTTTCCGCTTCCACTTTTACCAACAATAGCATACTTCTTACCTTTCTCAAAGGTCAATGTCAGATTGTCCAACGAGAAGTTTTCGCTGATTTTTTGATTAACATGATCCAGACAGATTTCTTGTATATTTTCATCAATAGTCTTTTTATAATCATTTTCACTTTCCTGTTCCAGTAAAGCTGTCAATTCCGCTTTTATCTTTTCCATTGCCTTTAACTGAATCATTCCATTGGCAATCGTCTTACATGGTATTAAAACGAAATTCATCATATTCGTGATTGCTACTACTTCGCCAATCGTGATTCTCCCTGTCATAACAAAGAACATACAACTCGCCAAAACAATCAGAAAAGCCCCATTATTTACAAAAGAGGCTAGCGCTTGTGCCCAATATAGCGTCTTAGATGCATATTCATTTTTTCTGCATACGAAATCGCTTAGCTTTTCCTGTTTTCCTAAAATCTGTTTTCCTGCATCAAAGGTTCTTATGACCTTATGACCTCCTAAATCGCTTTTTATCCCATCTAGATAAACCTCAAGAGCTTCTGTATACTCTTTTGTTGAGGAAGCGATTTTCTTTTTCAATATGTTCGGAACCCCAAACTGTACAATGCTGACTGTGGCTACAATCAATAGAATAAATGGTTCTACCCAAAGTAAGTAGATGACAGCAACAACCAAAAAGACAAATTGCATAATCATGCCATATACATTGTTGACTCCGCTATCCAATATGATTTTTATATCTGTAGTAAATTTTGAAAGATAATATGCCAGCCCCTTTTTATCAAATTGATTGGCAGAAATATAAAACAGCTGATGCATCAATTGATTGCGCAGATCCTTCTCAATATTCCGCACAACCATTGCCTGACTTTTCTTGCTTGTCCACTCAAAGATAAATATTCCTATGCTAAAAATAATGGCGATAAGGCATTTTTTCAACAACTCCCTATAATTTGAAGAATCAATCAAAAGCTGCATCATATAGGAACGTAAGGGAGCCATGATACCAACAATAACCACCGGAATCAGACTGAGCAAAAACTTGTATCTGTTTTTTTTATAAATTCTTTTTATCATTGTCCTTCTCCTTCAATTTATCAACTCAATTGTACCATACCAACGCACTGTACTCTAGAGCGTGTTTGAAAAATCATTCCCGCCATATTATGGCATGACATTTGACGGAAAGCATTTTTCAAACACGCTCTAGCAAATTTTAAGGAAACGACTGAGTGAGGTGAGTCTCCTCATGGTTATTTTTTACTATTATGCAAGTCGTATATTTTGTTAAAAAGTGCCTTTGAGAATTTGTGGAAAATAGTGATATAATAAAATCTATAAGGAAAGGAGATTCGGGGATTATTTTGACCGATTTATGAATTTTGATGAAGGAGTGATAAAAAATGTTTCATTGTGGGGATTATGTTGCGTATGGAAGTGCAGGGGTATGCAAAATTATTGCAATCGGAAAAATAGATTTTGCGGATAATCCAAAAAAAGTCTATTATACGCTAGGCTCACCTTACATAAAAAGTGATACAAAAATCTATGTTCCGGTTGATGCTTGTAATTCCATGCGGCTTACTATTACAGCGGAAGAAGCGCTTAGCTGCCTGAATAAGCTGCCGGAGATAGAGGTTAAAGTTACGCGTAATGTCAAAACCAACTTACTTGAAATGCATTATCATGAAATGCTTGCCACGCATGAACTGACAGAGTATTTAAAATTGTTTAAGGAACTCTATCTAAAAGAAAAAATTTGTGAAAAGACAGGAAAGAAACAGGGACAGGCGGATTTGAGGTATCAGGACAAGGTTGAGAAGCTGCTGAGCGAAGAGTTTGCGATAGCATTACATATAACGCCGGATGAGGCGAAGGAAAAACTATATAAGGCAATAGATCCGACATATGCCGAATGTGTTGGAGTGTAACAGTAAATGAATATATAAAGGCAGGTAGATGATTATGAAAAGAATAAAGGCAGCATGCATTACACAGACATTGCATTTTTCGTTAAAGGAAGATGTCGGGCATGATTATGCAGCGAAATGCGTAAGTCAAGATGTAAAGAATTATAAAGACCAACTGAACAGGAGCAAGACGAAATACAAGATTCTTTCGGAGGAGACACAGGCTGATGGTTCGGTTATGATTGAGATTAAGAAACAGTATAATACATCTCCGGTGGGACATTATTTGGATTAGCGGGATTGATAGGCGCAGTTCCTGCTGATATATTCCTCTGGGCGCCGTGTGCATGAAACAAACGCGCAGTTATCGTGAAGACAACTGCGCGTTTTTACTGGGGAAAATTACAGGCTTCAAATTCCAAGGTGCGAAATGAGTGAATATAACGAGTCATGAGGAGTTGACAAAAAAATTCTGATATCTTGAAACCAAACGGCAATATCTGACGTCTAATGACCGTAAAGCAAATAAAGAGCGCTTGTACTTGCCTTACAATCATACGCGCGTAGGAGAAAGTGAATGAAAAGTATTGAAACAAAGTTTTATGTAAAGAAGGCGCAGAGGCATGATAAAGATGCATTTACCGAACTAATGCAGTTCTATATGAAAGATATGTATAGGACTGCCATTGCAATTCTGATGAATGAAGAAGATGCAGCAGATGCTCTTCAGGATACGATTCTCACTTGTTGGGAAAAGTTATATACACTTAAGAAACCTGAGTTCTTTAAGACATGGATGACAAGGATACTGATAAATCACTGCTATGATATTATAAGGGATAATGCAGTTTACAAAAATACGGAATCTTATGAGGAACCGTCAAAGTGTGATGAATACAATCTTGAACTGAAGGAGGCATATGCTTCCATTGACGAGCGGTACCGACTGCCTATGGAATTGTACTATAGTCAGGGATTCAAGATGAGAGAAATCGCGGAAATGTTGTCAGTGCCATTAAATACCATCAAGACGAGGATTTCAAGAGGAAGGAAAGAACTGGAAGAGTATTATCACGATTAAGGAGGATAGAGATGTCAACGAAGAAGAATGTATTTTCTGAAGAAGTAGAATTGTCGGAAATTGTGTTGGAAAAAACGAATCAAGCCTTTGAGATGATTCAGCAGGAGGATATTGTTCATATGGGAAAAACAAATACAAAAGGAAAACGGATATACAAAATGCAGGCTGCAGCGGTTGCAGGCATCTGTATATTGGCAGTCAGCAGCATCAGTGTCATTGCTGCAATCCACCATTACTGGGGAAGGGGCATGAACGGAAACATTCAGGCATCCGATGCACAGCAGCAGGAACTGACAGAACAGAACATCGCAAAGGTGTATCGGGAAGAGCCGGATAGTTCTTCACTGGCAGTGACAGACAATGGTATTACGGTAAAACCGGACACGGTTGTTGTGGATGAGCGGTTTGCATATATGTCATTCAGCATTTCCGGCTATCATGTGGAGGACGGGACGGAACCGGGATTTGGCGTGGTAACCGTGTATCAGGGTGATAATCCGGAGGACGAAAGTTCATGGGTGAATATGTACGGAAGCATGTACGACGGAATTATCCCTGATGAAAACGGCTCACCCATATATGAAGACGGAAGCCCTCTTGAATCTGACGAGAATGGACGTCTTATCAGCCATTATACGGACAGCAATGGGGATATGGAATATATCATTCAGGCAAGCGTTGTGAATGAGAACGATTCCCTTCTTGGCAAGACGATGCATGTCAGTTTCCAAAATCTGGGAACCCGTTCAAGGGGGGCGTTTACCCCGGCGGTGGAAGGAAACTGGGATTTTGCGATAACGCTTCCTGATGTAAGCTCCTCCCGGACGATTACGGTCGGACAGAAAGTGGGGGGAACAGGTTTCACACTGGAAACCATCGACATCTCCCCTATTTCCATGAAAGCAAACTATTCCGTTGAGGAAGCCCCTGAAGGACATGAAGATGATCTTGGAATTCCTGAAGTCAGAGGAGTTGTCCTGAAGGATGGGACAAGACTCCCTTACCTGACGGACGGCGGCAGTATGGGATATACGGACAGCAGCAGGAAAAATGCCTGTCATATGGCAGGGTATGACCGCGTTATTGATGTTGATGAAGTGGCCGCGTTGATTGTCTGGACTTCATATGAAAATGAAAAGGTTGAGATACCGATTTCAAAATAACAGCATAAAGGCGCATGGAATCGTAATGAAACCATGCGCCTTTTTCCTTATCCGATAGTAGTATTTCATATTATGGATCGGCAAAGTCAAAGGTAATCCTCAGTGTTTTGATTTGCCCCAGCGTTTCGTTATCAACGACTGTGGCTGCATCTGTGGCAGAGCCAAACATTCTAAGCCTGGAGAGCTCCAGGGCTGTTAAATCCTTGCGGATGTCTTCGGAAGCACCCTGCGCCATTTCGGCTTCAGGAGCCGTGGGGATGTTTTCTGCCGATTCTGTAGATGGGGATAGTGACAATGACATCAATACACAATTTTTTGGATAATCTTTGCAGTAAAAAATTCATGTGGGCTTTTGGCTTTTTCCAAATAATGATTTACAGATGCCTTTCAAGATAGTATACTTATAGCAACTGTGCTGCGAACTTATATTGTATAAAAGTGGTAGAGAAAAGTGATATAACAGAGTGGAGGAATCATGAAAAAAGAAAAAAACAGAAATTCATTTTCAGGCTCGATTGGTTTTGTGCTGACGGCGGCGGGCAGTGCGGTCGGGCTGGGCAATATCTGGCGGTTTCCGTATCTGGCGGCAAAGGACGGCGGCGGACTGTTTCTGGTGATTTACCTGATACTGGCGCTCACGTTTGGATTTACGCTGCTCACGACAGAGATTGCGATTGGGAGAAAGACAAAACAGAGCCCTTTGACCGCATATTCAAAATTAAGCGCCAAATGGGGATTCCTCGGTGTGTTCGCGTGCCTTGTGCCGGTGATTATCATGCCATATTACTGTGTGATTGGCGGATGGGTGGTAAAGTATTTTCTTGCGTATCTGACTGGCGGCGGGGCTGCTGCGGCAGAGGATGGCTATTTTACCGGATTTATCACCGGGTCATGGCAGCCGATTATCCTGCTGACAGTTTTCCTGATGATGGTGGCTTTTATCGTATTCCGCGGAATCAATAAGGGCATCGAGTCGTCCTCAAAGGTGCTGATGCCGTTATTGCTGCTGCTGGTTGTCGGCATTGCGTTCTTTTCACTGACGATTCACTATGAGGATGAATCAGGCGTGGTGAGAACCGGTATGGAGGGATTTGGGATTTATGTGGTTCCTGATCTGAGTGGCATGACGGCAAAAGGCTTTTTTACGGTTCTTCTCGACGCGATGGGGCAGCTGTTTTTCAGTCTCAGTGTGGCGATGGGCATTATGGTTGCGTATGGCTCCTATGTTAAGGATGATGCCAACCTGGTGAAATCCATTAATCAGATTGAGATATTTGACACGGCAGTGGCGTTTCTGGCGGGTGTCATGATTATCCCTGCGGTGTACACGTTTATGGGCAGGGAAGGCATGGCTGCGTCGGGCCCGAGCCTGATGTTCGTGTCTTTGCCGAAAGTCTTTGCCTCGATGGGCAGGATTGGCAATCTTGTGGGATGCCTGTTCTTTGCGATGGTGCTGTTTGCGGCGATTACGAGTGCCGTGTCGGTTATGGAGGCGGTCGTTTCGAGTTTTATGGACAAGTTCCATATGACGCGCGCGAAAGCGGCGGCTGTCGAGACGGTCATTGCAATTGTCGGCGGCGTGATTGTGTGCCTTGGGTACAACAGGCTGTATTTTGAAATCAAACTGCCAAATGGGGCGGTCGCACAGATTCTGGACATTATGGATTACATCAGCAACAATCTGCTGATGCCGCTGGTTGCAATTGGAACATGTATTCTGATTGGCTGGGTACTGAAGCCGAAAGCGGTGATTGACGAGGTGGAGAAGGGGGGTAGCAGATTTGGCAGAAAGCGGCTGTATGTTGTGATGATACAGTATATTGCACCGATATTACTGGTGATTTTACTGTTAAAGTCGGTAGGTATTCTGACAATTATATAAAATGAAGGGGCTGCCGGGAAATGATTGCATTTTCCGGCAGCCCCTTTTCTATATATTCTATTTTTCTGTGCTGATTGTGTATAAGATTTTTCAGGCTGCAGTCATACTTTAATCGCATTTTACCATATTCCTTTTTGGATGGCAAATAATTGTGGGGATTGTTTTTCTTCAATGCTCATATTTTAGATTTTGGGACATATATTGAGGTATGGACTAGTTTGCTGTCTGGCTTCCATCCAGGCGTTGCATCGAAAAAGGGGGAATACACAATGGTGTCGGATAAGCGGATTCTGCAGTTTTTTCCACAGGGACTTAGAAGCGGCTGGGAAAGAAGCGGGATGGACTTTGAAAAAGTACAGGAAATCAGGCTGCGCGTCAACCAGCCGGTGCGGGTGCTGTCCGGCAGGGAATACAGACTGGCGCTGATATATGGTGAGCGGGAGATGGATGAAATATTCCGCTATCTGTGCCATGACTCCGTTTATGCCTACGAGGAGGAACGCAGACAGGGATATCTTATGGTCGAGGGCGGCCACCGGATTGGAATCACCGGGGAACTCACGGCTGCGGAAAACGGACGATTCATTGCCAAATATATCCGTTATATGAATATCAGGCTGGCGCACGAACATAAAAGGATTGCAGACAGAATCATCAGGCATCTCTATTCAAGGGAAAAGACACCATTGAATACGCTGATAATTTCACCGCCGGGAGTTGGTAAGACAACCCTGCTAAGGGACATCATCCGCCTGTTGTCAAATGGAATGGATGGGTACGCGGGATGCAATGTAGGCGTTGTGGATGAGAGAGGTGAGATTGCAGGCGCCTATCGGGGAAGCGCCATGCTTGACTGCGGCGAGCGCACAGATGTGATTACGGGAGGCGATAAGCAGCAGGGAATTTCCATACTGATCCGGACGTTTGCGCCAAGGGTGATAGCCATCGATGAGATTGGGAAATGCACGGATGCGCAGGCAATTCTTCATGCAGGCGTGAGCGGGTGCAGCATCGTGTCGACAGTGCATGGAAGCTCACTGGAAGATATCAGACATAAGGGCGAAATGGAGAAGATATTGAAATTAAAGCTGATTGATAGGTTTGTCGTATTGTCGGCAGATGAGAATATGGACAGGTATTTTGAAATTTATGACAAGGAGGGGAACACAATATGTGGCAAAAGCTTATTGCGGGCGCCTGCGTAATGACAGGCGCGCTTGGATTTGGTTGGTCTCTTTGCGGTGAAATGAACAGGGACATACAGCATTTGAAAATGCAAAAACAGATACTAGTGTATATGATGGGAGAAATCACATATTTACACAGGCCGATGGAAGAAATCTTTGACATGGTATCGGAGAAGGCTGGGCAGCCGTATGACGCTTTTTTCCAAAAGGTTTCACAAAGAATGAAAGAGCGGGATGGAATGACGCTGCTTCTCATATGGAATGAGATGGTTCAGGAAATGAAGATGAGAACAAATGTTTCCCATACAGGAATGGGGTATCTGGAAAAGATGGGGAATTGTTTTGCGTATGAGGGCGGGCAGCTGCAGGTGGAGGCGCTTGGGCTTTTCGAGATGGAGCTCGATAATGAAATAGACAGGCTTAAAACAAAGAAGGATGAGAACAGCAGGCTGATAAAGGCACTCAGCACGCTTACTGGGATATTGTGTATCATATTATTTTTATAAGAATATGTGGAAATGGGGATGAAGATGGAAGTCAGTCTGATATTTAAGATAGCAGCAGTTGGTATATTGATAACGATTCTGGGACAGGTATTAAAACATAGCGGCAGGGAGGAGCACGCATTTCTGATTAGTCTTGCCGGGCTGGTGCTGGTGCTTTCATGGATTGTTCCGTACATATATCAGCTTTTTCAGATGATACAGGATTTGTTTGCACTGTGAAGCAATGCATATGGGAAGGGAAGGTGTAGGAGATGCTTGAAATCTGTGTACTTGCCCTCGCGGGACTTTTCGCGTCAATTATATTGAAGAAAGACAAGCCGGAATATGCGACACTGATTATTATTCTTGTCAGCTTTTTTATCGCGATAAGGGTAATCGGCGTGCTTGGGAAGGCAGTGGAGGAGTTGAGGAACTGGGAGTCGATTCTCGGCGGAAATGCCGCATACATATCCTTGCTGCTAAAGCTTATCGGCATCACGTATATCTGTGAATTTGCCGCAAATCTGTGCAAGGATTCGGGACATTCGGCACTGAGCAGCCATATTGAGCTGTTCGGGAAAATTGCCATTATGGTTGCGGGGTTTCCTGTAATCAGAATCATGATAAACATGCTTGAGGGAATGATGAGATGAGTCAGGACATAAGTTTGTGGCAGGAGGTGGACATACTTCCTGATTTAAGCATACTCGATAAACTGCTGCGCGAGCTGCTTCCAGGGCAGAATACAAATTCCATGGACTTCATAGAGGATGTATTGAAGGGAAACTGGGTGCTGGATCCAGGTTTGTTCTGGCGGTATATCGCAAATTCTGTAACAAGTGTTATTGATGGATGGAAACGACTTTTTGTATCCGTGCTGGTTTTGTTTATACTGGTGGCGCTTGTGAGTAACCTGATGTCTGCCCTGAAAAATGAGGGGGCGGCAAAGGCAGCGAGGACGTTTTTTATCATATGCCAGCTGGTGGTGCTTATCGACGCATTCCACAGCGTGCTTGGGATTGTGAATGATGCGATGGAACAGATGATTGAATTTCTCAAGCTGATGATACCGGCGTATATGATATGTATTGCCGCGGCGGGCTCCGGACTGACGGCGCTGATATTTTACAAGCTGCTTTTAGGGTTTCTGTGCCTGATAGAAGGAATTATGGCAGCATCGCTGACGACAGTGGTTGAGGGATACGTCATGCTTGGCGTAGTGGAGAGCATATGGGGGGAAGAACGGTTTAAGGGACTTATGGAGCTGATGAAAAAGGGCATACAGTGGGTGCTGAAAATGATGGTTGTGCTGATATCGGGAAGCAGTATCCTGCAAGTGATAATAACACCTGTAATTGATAAGGCAAACAATACGGTCATTCAGAAAACGGCAGGGGCAATCCCGGGAATCGGCGATATTGTCGAGTCTGTGTCAAGTGTGACACTGGCATCCGCAATTGCGGTAAAAAACAGTCTCGGCGTACTGATACTCGTAGTGATTGTGCTGCTGATAGCGGCTCCGGTTCTGAAAGCGTTTATGATACTCCTTATTATCAAGGTGAGCGGGGCCCTGGGAAGCATCTGTGGAGAAAAGCAAATGATGAAGTGCATTGAGTACATATCGGAGGCAGGGTTTATGCTTCTCCGGATATTAATAACAGTCACTACTTTATTTTTTGTGACAATAGCAGCTGTTACGAATGCAACGAGCTAAAGTGGTTTGAAAAAGGAGGGGCTATGGAAGAACTGGCAATGGAAGTCCGGCGGCTGGTATATACAGTCATATGTTTTCAGTGTCTGATTCAGCTGACGGAAGGGAGCGCTTACCAAAAGTATTTAAAGCTCTTTTCCTATCTGCTGACAATGTGTATCTGCTGTAATGTAGTGTTTTCATTCGTGGGGCAGGTCGAGAAAGGGTTTTTTGAGGCGGATGCGCTGTATGCGAAATGGGAGAAGGAGTGGAGGGAGATGACGAGGACAGACGACATCCGGCAGGGGGAGGCGTACTATGAACAGAGACTCTGGGAGGACAAAATTATAGGGGGAGCACAGGCAGAGTACGATAGCAGAGGCGGAGGTGAAGAGAATGGCGGGGAAATTCGCGAACAGGCTTCGGATGTTCCTGAACGGGGGGAGTGAAGGAAATGGCAGACCGACAAAGGAGACCATGCTGATTGTTTTTCTGAGTGGAATTTTAATCTTTGTGATTATGCTGCCTACCAATAAAAGTAACAGTGGTTATTCAAAGAAAAAAAGTCAGGGTACAGAAAGCACGATAAGCACTGGCAATATGGAAAACCTACAGCAGGAGAATGGTGGAAACAGCGGATCAGCTGCAGAACAATATCGCAAAGGGCTTGAAAAGGAGCTGGAGGAGTTCCTGTCAAGCGTCGCAGGAGTTGGGGACGTGAAAGTATTGATTTATATGAAGAGCTCACAGGAATATGTTGTGGAGAAGGATATTCCGACCTCAAGTTCGACAAGCGGGGAGAGCAGTGAATTAAGGAAAGAAGAGGCAACGGTATATACCAGAAACGCGGACGGGAACGAGGTGCCTTTTATATCACAGACAAAAAGTCCGGAAATTGACGGTGTGGTTGTGGCGGCAAAAGGCGCTGCCGACGAAGGGATACGGCTTCAGATTGTAAAGCTTGTGATGGCGCTGTACGGGGTGGAGGCAAACAAGGTTGAAGTGCTGCGGATGGAATAATTGATAAATTTTTAAAGTAGGAAGTCTAAGAAAAGGGTGTGCGGAATATGATAGAAGTAGCAAAGAGAAACAATAGGAAGGATATGGTTTGGTGAAAAAAATATTAAGAAAGAACCAGATTATGATTACGGCACTGGCAGTCATGATAGCAGTAGCAGGCTATCTGAATTTTGCCGGAACGAAAATTGGAGAAGAGGACTTCATATCTGTGGATGGGAGCAGCAGTGAGCTTACATATGAGATATCGGATGAAGATATGTATGCCATATCGCTGAGGGAAGATACGGATGGGACGATTAAGGACTATGCAGCTGCTACAGGAACAGAGGGCGACATTCCGAGTCTCGACACGGATGATGTGACAGTCACGGACAATTATTTAAGCAATGGCATGGATGTCACGTCAGACAGTGCACTGACTGCCGATGCAGACGGAACGGAGCTTCAGGCATCAGATGAGGCGGCGGACGGTACGGATACTGCGCTTGCATCCAATACAGATGAATCAGGAGCCACGGTCATCGAGCAGGAGATACCGGGCGAGGCAGTGTTTACAAGTGCGTCAGGTGTATCGACCCTTGCAGGTGCGAAGCTCTTAAAAGAGCAGACCAGGGCACAGAATAAGGAATCGCTTATGGAAATCATCCAGAGCGAGGAGCTGACGGAGGATGCGAAAAAGGATGCGGTCAACAGCATGATTACACTGACAGAAACAGCCCAGAAGGAGTCTGATGCCCAGATGCTTCTTGAGGCAAAAGGATTTACGCAGACAGTGGTAAGCATCAGCGGCGATTCGGCAGATGTCATGGTGGAGGCTGCGAGCCTGACGGAAGCCCAGACGGCGCAGATTATAGATATCGTGCAGCGCAAAACAGCTGTGTCAGCGGAGAACATCATCATAACAGTATCAGGCGCTGAATAAGGTGATTTTAAGTATTGTTAGGTAATAAAGAAAAATGTGGAATTCAGAGGATAAATATGGTATACTAAACTACATATCGCAAACTGCCTGGATAACATGTGTTATGCAGGTGGGATGCGCGGATGGGAACATGCATACAAGATGCGGAGGCCTGTGTAAGGCATGGGAAGCATAGGCTTCCGCATTTATAAATGCACATGGGCATCCAGATGAAAGTATCAGCAGGCTGACGGATGCCCGGCGTGCAATGATTTGTGAATAGATGGAGGAGATACAAGTGAGTACAATTGCGGAGGAAATCAATAAGCGGAGGACATTTGCCATCATATCGCACCCGGATGCGGGCAAGACGACGCTGACAGAAAAATTTTTGTTATACGGAGGCGCTATCAACCTTGCCGGAAGCGTAAAGGGCAAGGCGACGGCACGGCATGCAGTTTCTGACTGGATGGAAATAGAAAAGGAGAGAGGTATCTCGGTTACATCTTCAGTCTTACAGTTTAACTACGATGGTTACTGCATCAATATTCTCGACACGCCAGGGCACCAGGACTTTTCCGAGGACACCTACAGGACACTGATGGCAGCGGATTCGGCAGTCATGGTGATTGATGCATCAAAAGGCGTGGAGGCGCAGACAAGGAAGCTTTTTAAGGTATGTGGAATGAGGGGCATACCCATTTTTACGTTTATCAACAAGATGGACAGGGATGCCAATGACACATTTGAGCTGCTTGATGAAATCGAGAAAGAACTCGGGATTGCCACCTGTCCTGTAAACTGGCCAATCGGTTCCGGAAAGCGTTTTAAGGGAGTCTATGACAGACATGGAAACCATGTACTTACATTTTCCGATACGCAGAAGGGGACAAGGGAAGGGGAGACCACCATTATTCCGATGGATGACGAGGCGCTTTTGCTTGCAAATATCGGGGACGAGGCGTTATCCACACTGCGTGACGAGATAGAGCTGCTCGATGGGGCAAGCGCAGAATTTGACATTGAAGAAGTGCGGAGAGGAAAGCTGACACCCGTATTTTTCGGTTCCGCACTCACGAATTTCGGCGTGGAAGTCTTTTTACAGAATTTTCTGAAGATGGCGACAACGCCGCTGCCGAGAATTTCACAGGGAGAGGACATCGACCCTGTCGGCAATGATTTTTCGGCGTTTGTATTCAAGATACAGGCGAACATGAACAAGGCGCACCGCGACAGGATTGCGTTTATGCGCATCTGCTCCGGAAAATTTGATGCCGGAGAGGAAGTTAAGCATGTGCAGGGCGGGAAAGTAATGCGTCTCTCCCAGCCGCAGCAGATTATGGCGGATGAGAGAAAAATACTCAATGAGGCGTATGCCGGAGATATTATCGGCGTGTTTGACCCTGGTATTTTTTCAATCGGGGATACAGTCTGTGCCCCTAAGAATAACATTTGTTATGACGGGATTCCGACGTTTGCACCGGAGCATTTCGCGCGTGTGAGGCAGATTGACACGATGAAACGCAAGCAGTTTATCAAGGGCGTCAACCAGATTGCACAGGAGGGTGCGATTCAGATTTTTCAGGAGTTCAATACAGGAATGGAGGAAATCATTGTAGGTGTCGTCGGCGTGCTGCAGTTTGACGTATTGAAGTACCGTCTGGAAAACGAGTACAATGTTGAGATAAAGCTGGAACCGCTTCCATACGAATATATCCGCTGGATTGAAAACAAGGACGAGGTGAATCTGGACAAGCTCTCAGGCACCTCGGACATGAAAAAGATTCAGGATTTGAAAGGGAATCCGCTGCTGCTGTTTATCAACCAGTGGAGTATTGGCATGACAATTGACAGAAATAAAGGGCTTGTGCTTTCAGAATTTGGCAGGAATTAGGAGATAAGAGACGGTTAATGAAAAAAAGGACAGTGTTGTGGGCTGCCCTTGCAGCAGGCGTGTTTTTGCTTGTGCAGGGCTGTACCTATCAGGATGATTTGCCATATCTTACGCAGGAGGAAACACGTGAGTATGAACCGGAACAGCCAAAAGAGCCAGAAAAAGAGACGGAATCGGAAATGCCTTCCGGAACAGAGGAAGATACGGAACAGATAACAGAAGTATCAGAGCTATATTATTCCTATCACTGTCTGGATGAGACACAGAAAAAGATTTATCTTGAGATACTGGATGCGCTCGCAAACATGAAAAAAGACGCCCCGCTGTCAATCATGGACAAGTCCGGCGTAGACCTTATTTTTGCCTGTGTGATGAATGACCACCCGGAACTTTTTTATGTGGAGGGCTATCAGTATACAGAATACACACTTGGAAATGTAACGACAGGTGTGACATTCAGCGGGACGTATTCCATGAGCAGCGAGGAGGCAGAACAGGCAAAAATCGCAATCGAACAGAAAATTGCAGAATGCTTCCGGCAGGTTCCGCTGAACGAGGATGAGTACAGTACTGTCAAATACCTGTATGAATGGCTGATTGACAGCACGGAATATGATAAGACTGCTGAAAACAATCAAAATATCTGTTCTGTTTTCCTGCAGGGCAGGTCAGTCTGTCAGGGATATGCGAAAGCAATGCAGTACATGCTGCAAAAGGCAGGCATGCAATGCCTGCTGGTGACAGGATTTACAAACGGAGAGCGCCATGGCTGGAATCTGGTGCGGGTAAACGGCGAATATTATTATCTGGATCCTACATGGGGCGACGCGTCCTATGCATCTGGAAACACCGCGGACAATAGGACGGAGGAAGTCCCTTCTATTAATTATGATTATTTTCTGGTGACTACGGATGAGATTACAAGAACACATTCGCTGGAGAAAGTGGTCGAGCTTCCTTTGTGCACGGCAGCACAGGACAACTATTATGTGCGTGAGGGGCTGTATTTTGACAGTTACGATGAAACACGCCTTGCGCTTGTCTTAGGAAGTGATGCAGCAAAGTCAGCGGGATATGTGACACTCAAGTGCAGTAGTGACAGCTATCTCGCCATGGTACAGTCCCTGATTGACGAACAGAAAATATTCGATTTCATTGACAGGCAGGGCGGGAGCATTGCCTATACTTCCAATGAAACACTGCGCACAATCAGCTTCTGGAATCTGTCAGATAGCAGTCATACAGAGATATCTTAGACCATTTCTGAATGGAATGGAAAAATTGGGAAAAGATATGGATAACGTAAAAAACTTTATGCTTTGCAAAGTTTCCGTGTTTTGATATAATGAGAGTTAAGTATAAAATACAGGAGGTTGAAACCATGGAAAAAGAAACAGATAGGGGTGGCTGCTCACTCAACAACGAGGAGTTCGGAACAGTAAAGATTGCGAATGATGTAGTCGCCATGATAGCGGGACTTGCGGCTACGGAAGTCGACGGCGTGGGCGCAATGGTCGGAAATATCACGAACGAGCTGATGGGCAGGGTCGGCATGAAAAAACAGACAAAAGGCGTGAAGATTGATATTCTCGATGGAAATGTGTCCGTGGAGCTTGCAGTGACGCTTGAGTACGGTTACAATATTCCGACCACATGCAATAAAGTCCAGGAAAAGGTAAAGAGTGCAATCGAGACGATGACTGGATTTAAGGTTTCTGATGTAAATATCAGGATTGTAGGGATTAAGATGGCATTAGACAAATAAAAGGATAAGACAAATGAGCAGACGAGAGCTTAGGGAACAGATATTTAAATTCATATTCAGGGCAGAGTTTTATGACACAGAGGAACTGCAGGAGCAGGAGCAGCTATTCTTTGAGACCTTTGCGATGGAAGAACAGGAGATAAAGGACGAGGATGCGCAGTACATCTCCGCGAAAAGCAATAAAATTATTGAGAAACTGGATGAGCTGGACGGGATGATTAATCAGCGGGCAAAGGGCTGGACGACACAGCGAATGGCAAAAGTCGATCTCACGATTCTGCGGCTTGCAGTCTATGAGATTGTCTTTGATGATGATGTTCCCACAGGAGTTGCCATCAACGAGGCAGTGGAGCTTGCCAAGCGGTTTGGGCAGGAAGAGTCCTCCGGGTTTATCAACGGAGTGCTTGCAAAATTTGCGAAATAATGGAGGCTGTTTGTGAAGCAGAATGTCTATACCGTTGCCCAGATAAATGCATATATTAAAAATATGTTTACACAGGATTATATGCTGCGATTTGTTTTGGTGAAAGGGGAAGTGAGCAACTGTAAGTACCATTCATCAGGGCATATCTACTTTACATTGAAGGATGCAAAGGGCGTTATCGCCTGTGTCATGTTTGCCGGCAGCCGCACCGGACTTTCCTTCAGACTGGAGGAAGGGCAGATGGTCGTGGTTGGCGGTACGATTGACGTATATGAAAGGGATGGGAAATACCAGCTCTATGCCAGGCAGATAACGCTTGACGGGGCCGGGCTTTTGTATGAGAAGTTTGACCGCCTGAAACATGAGCTGGAGGAAATGGGAATGTTTGCACCGGAGTACAAGCAGCCCATTCCAAAATATATTAAAACCCTGGGTGTTGTGACAGCCCCCACAGGTGCGGCAGTGCGTGATATCATCAATATTGCGACAAGAAGAAACCCCTACGTACAGATTATTCTGTATCCTGCAGTTGTGCAGGGAGACCAGGCAGTCGCCAGCATCGTGAACGGCATCCGCGCATTGGAGCAGATTGGCGTCGACGTGATGATTGTCGGCAGGGGCGGTGGCTCCATAGAAGACTTGTGGGCTTTTAACGAGGAGGCGGTTGCGCAGGCAGTATTTGATTCGCCCATACCCATTATATCCGCAGTCGGTCATGAGACGGACACGACAATTATTGATTTTGTTGCGGATTTGAGGGCGCCGACACCTTCCGCGGCAGCGGAGCTTGCGGTGTATGATTTTTGGCAGCTGATGGACAGGCTTACAGTGTACCGCACGACCCTGAACCATGCGATACAGGTACAGGTTGGGAGGTATGCAAACAGACTTGAAAATCTGCGCCTGAAGGTGAAATATTTAAGCCCCGCAAACCAGATACAGCAGAAACGCACTTACTGCATGGATTTGGAGGGAAAGCTGAACAGAACCATCAGCGATGCGCTCACCCGGAAGAAGCATGAAATGGCGCTTTGCGCGGAAAAATTAAAGGGCTTATCACCGCTTGAAAAGCTAAGCCAGGGCTATGCATATGTGGAAGATACAAATCACAGGGTCATCAATGACGTGAATCGTGTGAAAGAGGATGAATTGATACAGATTTATATAAAAAACGGAACCATACAGGCAAGGGTTTCTAAAATCGAGGAGGTTTGGTATGGCGAAGGAGTTGACACTGGAACAGATATTTGAGAAGCTTGAGGGCACGATAGGAAAACTGGAACAGGAGGACATTCCGCTTGAGGAATCCTTTAAATTGTATAAGGAGGGCATGAAGCTTGTCAAGTCCTGCAATGACAGGATTGACAAGGTTGAGAAGGAAGTCCTCAAATTAAATGAAAATGGTGAATTGGATGAATTTTGATAATGTATGGAACGAAAAAGTGAAAGAGACTGAGGAAATACTCGAAGCGTTCCTTCCGGCGGAGGAAGGATGGGCTAAGACCGTGATGCAGGCAATGAACTACAGTGTGAATGCAGGCGGTAAGCGGCTGCGTCCGATGCTGATGGCAGAAACCTACCGGCTTTTTGGCGGCATGGGAAAGGTCATAGAACCGTTCATGGCAGCGATTGAGATGATTCACACCTATTCTCTTGTGCATGACGACCTTCCGGCAATGGATAATGACGAATACCGCAGGGGCAGAAAGACCACATGGGTCGTGTATGGGGATGCCATGGCTGTCCTTGCAGGAGACGGACTGTTAAACCTTGCATTTGAGACGGCACTGAAAAGTTTTGAAATTTCTGAAAGCGATATAAAGAGAAATGCAAGAGCTCTCGCAATACTTGCGAACAAGGCAGGTATCTATGGAATGATTGGCGGACAGACTGCCGATATCGAGGCGGAAAATCTGGGCAGCAAAGTGACGGAGGAACATTTGCTTTATATCCATGAGCATAAGACGGCGGCACTGATACAGGCAGCCATGATGATAGGCGCAGTGCTTGCCGGAGCGGATGCGCAGCAGACTGCTTTGGTAGAAAGGGCGGCATATGAAATCGGCGTGGCATTTCAGATACAGGACGACATTCTTGACGTGACAAGCACCCTTGAGACACTCGGAAAACCTGTTGGGAGCGATGAGAAAAACAATAAAACTACATATGTGACCCTGAAAGGGATAGAGGAAGCTTCCAGAGAACAGCGGGAGATGTCAAATCATGCCATAGAACAGCTGGAATCCCTAGAAGAAAAGGGATTTCGGAATGAATTTCTGATGGAACTGATACGCAGTCTGATTACGCGTATCAAATAACACTGCGTATCGGTTATACTGGCGGTCGAAAAGGCTGACCGCTCAGTATAATGTGATGCACACAGCCGCATAAGGAAATATGCCGCTTCGCGGCTGCGGCTGGCGCAATACTCACGGCAGATTTCATCTGTCGTGAGTATAACATAGTGTTTTGCTGTTGGTGACACGGAGGACAAGTGCACTATGATACTGGAAACAATAGAAAAAGAAAATGATATCAAAAATGTGGCGCCGGAAAACCTGAATCTGCTTGCGGAGGAGATACGGGAGTTCCTGATTCGGAAAATAAGTGTCACGGGGGGACACCTGGGCTCGAATCTCGGTGCCGTGGAGCTTACCATGGCGCTGCATTTAAGCCTGAACCTTCCAAAAGACAAAATCGTGTGGGATGTCGGGCACCAGTCCTATACGCACAAACTGCTTACGGGCAGAAAATCTGGATTTGAGAGCCTTAGAAAATATGGCGGCATGAGTGGATTTCCCAAGAGAAAGGAAAGTGCGTGCGACTGCTTTGACACAGGTCACAGCTCTACGTCCATATCGGCAGGCCTGGGGCTTGTAAAGGCGCGGGATCTCAGAAACGAGGACCACACAATTATTTCCGTCATTGGGGACGGATCCCTTACGGGCGGAATGGCATACGAGGCGCTGAACAATGCCGCACGCATCAAGAAAAACTTTATTATCGTGCTCAATGACAACAATATGTCCATCTCGGAAAATGTAGGCGGCATGTCAAAGTACCTGAACAATATCCGCACGGCGGACAAGTACCTTGACATGAAGGAAGGCATCTACAACTCGCTGATGGAGTCGAAGCTGGGCGAGCCGATTGTCTCCAGCATCCGCAGGGCGAAAAGCTCCGTGAAGCAGCTTGTCATTCCGGGCATGTTTTTTGAGGATATGGGCATTACCTACCTGGGACCCGTGGACGGACACAATATCAATGCGATGCTGAAAGTGTTCCGCGAGGCAAAGCGCTGCAAGTCCGCAGTGCTGGTTCATGTCCTGACACAGAAGGGAAAAGGCTTTGCGCCAGCGGAAAAGCACCCGGCAAGGTTTCACGGCGCAGAGCCGTTTAACATAGAAACAGGCCTGCCGCTTACGCCAAAGACAAAGTCGAGCTACACGGATGTATTCTCCACGGTGATGTGCAAGCTGGGGGACAGATGTGAGGATATCGTGGCAATCACTGCGGCAATGCCTGACGGCACAGGACTCAAAAGGTTCCGCAATATGTATCCGGAGCGCTTTTTTGATGTCGGCATCGCTGAGGAGCATGCCGTGACCTTTGCGGCAGGGCTGGCTGCGGGAGGCATGAAGCCAGTCGTTGCCATCTATTCTTCTTTTTTGCAGAGGGCTTATGATCAGATTCTGCATGACGTCTGCATACAGAATCTGCCAGTGGTGTTTGCCATAGACCGGGCAGGGCTTGTGGGAAGCGACGGGGAGACACATCAGGGAATCTTTGACTTGTCTTACCTGTCATCCATACCCAATATGCACATCATGGCACCCAAGAACAAGTGGGAGCTTTCCGACATGCTGAAATTCGCTGTCTCCTTTGCGGGACCCATCGCGCTGCGGTATCCGAGAGGAGAGGCGTATGACGGGCTGCGCGAATACCGGGAGCCGATTCGGTTCGGAAAGGCAGAGTGGATTTATCATGAGAAGGATATAGCGCTTATTGCCGTCGGAAGCATGGTCAAGACAGCGCTCACAGTCAGGGAAGAACTGATTGCGAAAGGATTTGCGTGCAGCATTGCCAATGCGCGGTTTGTGAAGCCGGTTGACACGGAAATGCTTGACGAGGCGGCGCGCAGCCACAGGCTTATCGTGACGCTGGAGGAAAATGTTGCAAGCGGGGGATTTGGTGAGAAGGTGCGGGACTATCTTGATGAAAACTGTCCCGGCGTAAGGTTGTTGACAATCCATATTCCGGATGAATATGTGGAGCATGGAAACGTCGAAATCCTGCGTCAGGAGGTCGGAATTGATGCCAATACGATTGTGGGCAGAATACTGGAATGTCCAGGATTCACTGTATAGGAAGGACGCAGGACAATGAAAGAGCGTTTGGATGTACTGTTGGTAAAACAGGGACTTGCGGAGTCGCGGGAGAAGGCGAAAGCCGTGATTATGGCGGGCTGCGTTTATGTGAATGACCAGAAGGAGGACAAGGCTGGTGCCATGTTTGACGAGGCAAAAGCCCGGCTTGAGGTCAGGGGGAATACGCTCCGGTATGTGAGCCGCGGCGGTTTAAAGCTGGAGAAGGCAGTGGACCGGTTTCGGCTGGAGCTTTCGGATAAAATATGCATGGATATCGGGGCATCCACAGGCGGTTTTACAGACTGCATGCTGCAAAACGGGGCGGCAAAGGTTTATTCTATTGATGTAGGACATGGGCAGCTTGCATGGAAACTCCGGAATGATGAGCGGGTTGTCTGTATGGAAAAAACGAATTTCCGCTACATAAATCCAGAAGATATTGCGGACAGGATTGATTTTGCGTCGGTTGATGTTTCCTTCATATCGCTGGACAAGATATTAGGACCTGCCTACCGCCTGCTCAAGCCGAATGCACAGATGGTATGCCTGATTAAGCCGCAGTTTGAGACGGGCAGGGAGAAGGTTGGAAAAAAGGGTGTTGTGAGGGATCCGGCTGTGCACAGGGAGGTCATTGAAAAGGTGTTTGCCTTTACCCTGGAAAACGGGTTTGAGATTTTAAGCCTTGACTTTTCCCCGATTCGGGGACCGGAGGGAAATATTGAATACCTGATGCATCTGCTCAGGGCGGAGCCGCATGAAGCGTCTGATGCGGCGGAGCTTGTCAGGGACTGTTATATGGCATTGATTCATGAGACGGTAGAGGAAGCACACAAGACACTGGAATCAGTTTGATAGTTGGGAGCCTGTATGAAGAATTTTTATATTTATGCGAACCATTTAAAGGATGGGAGCGGCGAGACAACCCGGTATATACGGGATTACCTGAACCTGAAAGGGTGCGTGTGCAGTGACGCTGTCAATGATAAGGTTGAGGGAATTATTGTGCTTGGCGGGGACGGAACCATGCTCAGGGCGGCGCGGGAGTATGTGTCCTGCCATATTCCGATGATAGGCGTGAATCTTGGCACGCTCGGTTACCTTGCGGAGGTTGAGAGGGAGGATATCGAATCGGCGCTTGACAGCCTTATGGAGAACCGGTATGACATTGAACCGCGTATGATGTTAAGCGGAATCCCTGTGATAGCGGGTACCAGCTCCAATCCCCAGACTGCATTGAATGACATTGTAATCAACCGGAAAGGTGCGCTTCATGTCATTAATTTCAATATTTATGTCAATGGACGTTTGCTGAGTACATATAGTGCGGATGGGATGATTGTGTCCACGCCGACAGGGTCTACAGCCTACAATCTGTCAGCAGGGGGACCCATCGTCGAACCGCGGGCAAGACTGATTATGCTGACGCCCGTCTGCTCGCACACGCTGGTAAATAACCGGACAATCATTCTTGCGGAGGACGACGTGGTTGACATTGAAATCGGGCAGTGCAAGCCAGGCGAGCGGCAGGAGGTGGATGCCAGCTTTGACGGAAGGTGTCCGGTGAATTTGAACGAGGGTGACAAAATCAGGATTATACGTTCGGACAAGGTGACGAAAATTATTAAACTAAACGAGGTAAGCTTTCTTGACACACTGCATAAAAAGATGAAAACATAGTGTGGGAAGTGGTATGGGGGTTTGGGATGAAAAGGGAAAGACATGAGGTCGTGGTGGAGCTGATTAATAAATATGATATTGAGACGCAGGAGGAGCTGGCGGCGTACCTTCGCAAGGAGGGGTTTGATGTCACGCAGGCTACCGTGTCAAGGGACATCAGGGAGCTTCGTCTCTCAAAGATATCGGCAGGAAACGGCAGACAGAAATACATTATACTGCAAAGCGATGATGGCAGGCTGGGGGATAAGTATATCCGTGTGCTGCGGGACGGATATGTCTCCATGACGATGGCGCAGAACATCCTGGTCATCAAGACGGTGCAGGGAATGGCAATGGCGGTTGCCGCGGCAATTGATGCCATGCGGTTTACGGAGATTGTAGGCTGTATAGCCGGCGATGACACCATATTTGCGGCAGTGCGGTCAGTGGAGGACACAGAAGCCGTGATGCAAAAGCTGGACGAGATTATAAAAGGTTAGGGACGGAAAATATGTTAGTAGGCTTACATGTGAAAAATCTGGCTCTGATATCGGAGACGGAAGTGAATTTTGGGGATGGGCTGAATATCCTAAGTGGCGAGACAGGTGCCGGAAAATCGATTATTATCGGTTCCATCAATCTTGCGCTGGGTGCGCGCGCCGATAAGGATATGATAAGGACAGGGGCGGATTATGCCCTTGTTGAGCTTGTATTCCAGGTGACAGACGATGAAATGCAGCGGGAGATTCGGGCGCTCGAGATTCCTGTCGAGGAAGACGGCATTGTCATTATCCAGAGGAAGATACAGCAAAGCCGTAACCTGTTTAAAATATGTGGCGAGACCGTGACGGCAAAACAGATAAAAGCACTTTCAGAGCTTTTGATTGACATTCATGGACAACATGAGCACCAGTCACTTCTATACAAGAAAAACCACATGGAAATTCTGGATTCTTTTGCAGGTGACGAGCTTGCGGACATCAAAGAAAAAATCAAGGAAAAGTACCTTGAATACACCAGGGTAAAGAAAGAACTCGCGGAGTTCTGCGTGGATGACGGCACAAAGGCAAAAGAGCTGTCCCTTGCGGAGTTTGAGTTTCATGAGATAGAGGAGGCCGGACTTACACAAGGGGAGGATGAGGAGCTTGAGCGCGATTACCGCAGGATGGCAAACAGCCGCCAGATTGTCGAGGCAGCATCAAAGGCATACCAGTTAACTGGAACCGGCGACCAGACTGCGGCGGATGCAGTCGGCCATGCGGTAAGGGAACTGCGGGGCGTGGAGGGTTATGATGACAGGGCACGAGAGCTTGCCGATGAGCTTGAGAATATAGATGCGCTGATAAGCGATTTTAACCGTGGAATAGCGGAATATATGTCCGATATGGAATTTGACGGGGAACTGTTTGCACAGATGGAGGAACGGCTCAATCTGATGAACCACTTGAAATTGAAATACGGCAATAGTATTTCGGCAGTTCTGGCGTATCAAAGTGAGCTGGCGGAGAAGATTGAGAAGCTGCAAAATGCAGATGCCTATCGGGAAACGTTAGAGGAGCGCCTGCAAAAAGCGCGGGAGCAGCTTGAAAAGTTATGTAAGAAGGCATCCAGAATCCGCAGCAAGGAGGCGGATAAACTGGCGAAGGATATGATTGGGGCGCTGACAGACCTCAATTTCATGGATGTCAGGTTTGAGATACAGGTACGGCAGAAGGAAGAGATGGCATCCAATGGTTTTGATGACGTGGAGTTTATGATATCGACCAATCCGGGTGAGCCATTAAAGAGCCTTGGAAATGTGGCGAGCGGCGGCGAGCTTTCACGTATTATGCTGGCAATCAAGACGGTGCTGGCATCAAGGGACAGGATACCGACCATGATTTTTGACGAGATTGACACCGGAATCAGCGGTAAGACAGCATGGAAGGTATCAGAGAAGCTTGGGACACTCTCACAGAGCCATCAGATTATCTGTATTACACATTTGCCGCAGATTGCCGCCATGGCAGACTGTCATTATAAGATAGCAAAGCAGGCAGTAAAAAACAAGACCGTTACGGATATCACACAGCTGACTGAAACCGAAATGGTAGACGAGCTGGCAAGAATGCTGGGAAGTGACGAGATTACAGACACGGTAAGAGAGAATGCGCGCGAGCTGATTGGCACGGCGCGTAGGAAAAAGTTTGAGAATGCTCCGTAAATTTATTTTTGCCGAATGTTTCGATAAATATTGAAAATGTCTGAAAATTTCGCTATACTGTATATATGGTCGCTTGCGGGAAAGGGAGGTTTACATATGGAAATAAAAGATTATGTCGAATTAAGCAGAATACAGGATTTACTGGATTCTTTTTCCGGTGTTACGGATTTTGAGGTTATGGTGGTCGGGAAAGACGGAAAGTTCCTTGTTGGGAAAAACGAGTTTCGCGTCGGGGAAAATGACAGTTCTTGTGACATTGTGATTGACAAGGATAAGCTGGGGGCTGTCGTGGTAAGAGAGCATCCGGAGAAGAGTGCAGCGCAGGCAGCAGAGCTGTTAGGCATGATGATGAACCAGTTTATGAATCTGGAATATTTTAACAGCATCAATTCAGGAAGATTTGACACAATAAAGAACGATATCAAAAAGTCCGGCCAGCTTGTGCAGACAATCAACGAAAAGACCGGACACTTAAAAGGAATCGCCAAGAAACAGACAATCCTTTCCCTGAATGCCACCATTGAGGCAGCACGAAGCGGTGAGGCGGGAGTCGGCTTTGCAGTCGTTGCCAAGAGCATGCAGGATTTGTCAAACCAGTCGGCAGGGATTTACAATGATATTGAGACATCGGTCGGGGAGATTACGAGCCTGATTAATACCATTATCGTGGCATTTGAATAAATATAAGGAGCGCATTCGCGCTCCTTTTTAAAATCCTTCGATCGAAAAACGTACTGCGTTTACAGGGACATTGAATTCGCTGTGGTAAATTCTGTCCTTTGCAAGTGAGCTGGCGTATAAGTGGACTTTGGACAGGACATTTCCCGCTGCATCGTAAAAATACCCATAACATCCCCAGCGATTATATTCGTCATCCTTGTAGGAGATACACTGGTATTGTATGTCCAATGTGGACTGATAGTCGTTGAAATCTGCATAGGTAAAGTCGTAGGGCACGAACGCATAATTTACGACCTTGCAGTAATTGCTGTAGTTTGTGCCAAGTCTTGCAGGAATATCCATGATTAGCGGCGTTGCATTGACTGCTACATATGCGACCACTGCCGGATTGTCCAGACTGTATATGGCAGCGACAGTGGAACCACCGTTTCCATAATTTACCTGAAATGCCGCGACGTTGGAAGCACATGCGACAGGTGTTATGCTGGCAACATCCGGGTCGGCAACGATACAGGCGAGTCTTGAGGCATCAAAGCCCTGTCCAAGTGCGGCAGTGAATGTTGCGGCAGAGTCTGTTGTGACGGTGACAGCATCTGTCGAAAGAATCAGACCGTTCCCAATGCTTTCCTTTGCGGAACTGTCTGTGGCGGGAATGACGCACAATATGGACAGAATGATGCAAAACGCCGTTGTGCAACATATCTGGTTTTTCATTTTTTTCATTTTTGTTTTCATGTATTTCCTCCTCATGCAATATGATATAAAAATTACATTTCCATTATAATAAGAAGTAGACAAAAATAACAAGTATCTGCTGAAAAAGTTTATATTTATTTCTTAAAAAAATAAAACTTAGATAAAAAAATGTCGAATACTCTTTTCATTCAACTGATTTTTTTATAAAATAACATGTAGGTGTAATGGAACGGAAAATATACTGGCGGTCGAAAAGACTGACCGCTCAGTATAATTTGATGCGCACAAACGCATAAGGAAGTATGC
>ERZ778504.316-NODE-316-length-52726-cov-10.341839_pt1 | contig 52726 bp, 50 predicted proteins | sample MGYA00510046_ERZ778504 | MGnify/ENA primary metagenome ERZ778504 (study PRJEB29527, sample SAMN07138964) | mouse gut metagenome | material: feces | host: mouse | place: China:Nanjing | collected 2016-01-25 ...
AAAAGGTATATAGAATGGCTCAGTTAAATGGGCTAATTCATATATACCAGGAGAAGAGGAACAAGGGCGATGAGAATTTTATGTATTGGCGACAGCAACACGTGGGGGTTCGATCCGAATACGGGATTGCGGCACAAAAACCGCTGGACCCGGCAGCTGATGGCGCTGCGGCCGCAGGACGAGATCATCGAGGAAGGGATGAACGGACGAACGTTCGCCTTCGACGATCCGTTCACGCCGGGACGAAACGGCTTGCGGGCGCTTGACATGCTGCTCATGAGCCACGAACCGGTCGATTTGGTCGTCGTGATGCTGGGGACCAACGACTTGAAGACGTTTTTTAACGCCCGGGCAAAGGCTGTCGCGCGCGGGGCGAGAACGTTTTTGCGCCAAATCAAAAATCCGTTTTTGTACCGGTACAAGGAACCGGATATTTTGATGGTCGCGCCGATTTTGCTGGGGGAGGCCATCGCGCAAACCGAAGGGGAGTGTGGCGATTTTGACGAGGAAAGCTTGTGTCAGTCCAAATATTTGGGCCGGGAAATCCAGTCGGTTTGCGAAGAGCTTGGCGTGGCGTTTTTGAACGCGGCCGATTTCGCGCACGCTTCGCCGGTTGACAACGTGCATATGGATGAAACCAACCATGGCCGGCTCGCGCAAGCGATTCATCAAACGATTGAGGAAAGGAAAAAAGGAGAGGGACAATGAAAACAATGGATGTGACAGCGCTGGGGGAGTTGCTGATTGACTTCGCGCAAAAGGATACGAACACGTTTGAGGGCAATCCGGGCGGCGCGCCGTGCAATGTGCTGGCGATGCTGAACAAGGCGAAAAAGAAGACGGCGTTTATTGGCAAGGTGGGCAACGACATGTTTGGCAACCAGCTTAAGGCGGTGATCGAGGAAATCGGCATCGACGCGCGGGGCCTGGTCGTGGACGATTCGGTGCGCACGACGCTGGCGTTCGTGAAGTTTGACGAGACGGGTGACCGGGATTTCTCGTTTTACCGCAATCCGGGCGCGGACATGATGCTGGATGAAAGCGAAGTCGATTTGGATTTGATCAAGGACTCGAAGATTTTCCATTTCGGCACGTTGAGCATGACGCACGAGGGCGTGCGCGAGGCGACGAAAAAGGCGGTCGCGTGCGCGAAGGAAAACGGGGCGATCATTTCGTTCGATCCGAACTTGCGGCCGCCGCTTTGGGATGATCTGGACGAGGCCAGAGAACAAATGAAGGCGGGCTGCGCCTTGTGCGACTTTATCAAGATCGAGGACGAGGAGCTCAAATTCATGACGGGCAAGGACACGATCGAGGAAGGTGTCAAGGCTTTGCAGGATGCGTATGACATGAAGATGATCCTGGTCACATCGGGTCCAAAAGGGGCGCAAGTCTTTTGCAACGGCCACCATGTGTACAAGGACGCGTTTTTGAACCGGAACACGTGCGACACGACGGGAGCGGGCGACACGTTTTGCGGGGTGTGCCTGTCCTATCTTTGCGACACGCCGTTTGAAAATTTCGACGAGGAAAAACTGGCGGACATGCTGACGCACGCCAACGCGGCGGCTTCGATCGTGACGACGCGGATTGGCGCGTTGAAGTCGATGCCGACGATGGAGGAAGTGGACGAGTACATCGCGGGATATCGTCAGCCGTAGAGGAAAAAAGAGGAAGACACGGGAAATCTTCCTCTTTTTGTTTTTTTACGAAGGGCACTCGATGATCGTTTTGACGGCGGCCACCATTTTCTTTTGTTCCGGGAGCAGGGGATGGGTGACGAGAATGTCGACTTCGCGGAATTTGGCGTAAATGTACGCGGCTGAATCCTCGAAGCGTTTTTTATCGCAGACGACGAGCACTTTTTTCGACTGGTTGATGACGTGGCGCAGCAAGGCGATGCCATCCATGTTGATGGTGGTGAACCCGTCGGTATCCTTGATGCCCAGTGTGCCAAGGATCGCCAGGTCAATGCGGAAATGCTCAAGCATTTTGGTCGCGAAGTATCCGCTCGTCCTTTGTTCCAGCTCGTTGATTTCCCCGCCTAGGAAAAACGTCTTGATGCGGTTTTCCATGCATTTGGCGGCGACCGGAAAAGAATCGGTGACGACGGTGATTTCCTTTTTGTAGGTGAGAGCCTCGATCCCGGCGAAAATCGTGCTGCCGCCGTCGATAAAGAGAACCTGTCCGTCTTTGACTTCTTGAAAAGCGCGAAGGGACAAGCCTTTTTTGATGCTGTGGTCTTCCTGGGAACGATACGACAAGGGGATTTCCTTGATGGTTTTATTGACGCGGGCCCAGCCGTGCTCTTTGATGACGAGCGCCTGGCTGACCAAAGTGTCGAGATCGGTGCGAATCGTTTCGCTGGAGGCGTGAAGCAGTTCGGCGAGTTCACGGATCTTGATGCGCTCCCGTTCGTGGAGCAGTTCCAAAATCTTTTTTTGCCTTTCTTGTTTCTTCATTCGTTGTCTCAAACCTCCGTTTCCGCTCGTTCAAAGACGATTTTGCCGTCGATGATCGTTTGAATCACGTGATAGTCGGCGTCCATGAGGCAGAAATCGCTTTTTCGGCCGATTTCTATTTTTCCCCGGTCATGGATGCCGAGGCATCGGCATGGATTTTCGGCGTACAGCTGCGCGATTTCCTCCCGGCTCAAGCCGACGAGGTCGCGGGCTTTTTTCATAATTTCGTTCCATGGGGTCGATCCGCCTAAAAAAAGCCCGTCGGCTTTGGTTTTGATGCCGGTTTCATTGGCGACGATGGGACCGAAATGCTCGTTTTCGTATTCGCCATCGGCTAGGCCGTGGAAATGGACGAGGTCGGTCATGCCGTAAAAGCGGTCGAGGCCTTTGAGCCGGATGCCAAGATGGATCCACGATGGCGATACGACCATGCCGTCGCAAGTGATTTGGTGACTGAGCCGGTTTTCAAGCAGGCAGCCGACGATGCCGCCTTCTTTGCGCTGGTGCATCGCTTCAAAGCCGTTGAAGAAGTGGGTCGTTGTGTCGGCGCCCCAGTCGGCGCACTGGCGAACCTGGCTGGCGGTGCAGAGGGTGTAGCCAAGTTCGACGTGGACGCCCTGGGCGGTGATCCATTCGCACCACTCTTTGGCGCCGGGCAGCTCGGGCGCAAGGCAGACGATGCCGATGTCGCTTAAATCGTTGTCGACCATGGCGAGCGTGTGGGCGGGTGTGGGCAGCGCGCACAGCGTCGGGTCGATGGAGGCGCTTCGTTTCGGATTGATGTACGGGCCTTCAAAATGAAAGAGAAACGGGTCGGCGCCGACTTTTTCCTGTCGTACCTTGCGAATGGCGCGGACGGTTTTCTGGCTGTCCGGGATGGATAAGGAGTTGATGGTCGGCATGACGCTGGTCACGCCGGTTTCCGGCAGTTTGGCAAGGAGGAACCGGACATCGTCTTCGCTCCAGTGGCTGCCGGTTTCGTCATAGGCGTGTGGAAAAAAGTTGTGGCGGAACCCGCCGTGCATGTGAGTGTCGACAAAGCCCGGATACAAGTCGTATCCGGCCGCGTCCAAGATTTCGTCATCTTGCAGCCCGGGGCCGATTTCTAAAATTTCCTGTTCGTTAAAGCGGACGTCGACGCATTGGAAAGCGCCATCGATCCATACATTTGCGTTGCGAATGATCATAGTTGCATTCCCTTCCTTTCAAAATCATTATTGAGTTTCGTTGGAAGAAAGAAAAGGTTTAAAAAGTGTTTTTTTGAGAATCCAAATTCATTGTTTGGCTTTTATGAGAAAAAGATCTGGAAATTTCGGCTGAACCAAAAAATAGAGAGTTTGAAAGAGGAGAATCGTCGTGCAGCAGCCACATGGTCGGCGGCAGCGGGGAAGAGATCGGGCGCGCGTCGGTCACATACACAAAGCTTGGTTCGCAAATCCGGTACGTATTGGAAACTTGTTCGAGGGTTTTGAAGTCGCAGCAAAAACGCTTTAAGAAGGGATCCTGGCGGAATACGACACCACGATATACAGCATCCGCCTTCCGCAAGATCTCATCCTTCACTGATTTTCGACGCAAATACATCCGCTCTTTTTCAAAGACGGTTTCATTGACTAGGCCTTCAAATTGAAATTCTTCATAGAAAACAGGTGGGACGGGAATCATATTGTTGACGAGAAGGGCGGCGATGCGCTCATGGTCTTCGTCGAAGATTTCGACAGTCGTGCGGGGATTGCGTCGCTTTCCATTGGGACGCAGCGGCTTGGAAGTTAATGGAATCAAATAGTGGAAACGGCCAAGCAGGACGATCACGCCGTAAAACGGCCGGGTGCTTTTGATGCTGACGTTCGGATCCGCCTCGTGCAAAAAGAGACGATAAGGATAATCGACCCGGTATATGTTTGGGTTGGGGTCTAAAAAATGAAATAAGTTGTTCATACATTCTCCTTTCGAAAAAAGCTGTTCTTTCGAACAGCTCTGCCAGTTTTCAGGGATGGCATCCCTTTTATAGTCGCCAACTACGGCATGGCCTCTCCAGTTTTTTCGTTGCCAACTACGGTATGGCCTCTCCAGTTTTTTCGTTGCCAACTCAGGCATGGCCTCTCCAGTTTGAAAGATCCTTTACGGGTCTTTTTGTGTCTTTATTGTAAAAAAGGATATTAAGATTGTCAAATGGGAAAAGTAAGCTTTTTTCTTATTTTACGAAATATACATTAGTTTAATGATATTGATGTTTTATATAATATAAAAACAAAACAAAAAATATTAACATTACGCAAGGATAATATTGATTGAATCGGGATTAAAAGTTATAATCATTTTGTTAAATATATTTTAATTTAACTACGTCTTATATACTTGATTGAGATAAAGGAAATTAGATTTGCACATATATCGTGTTTTCGAGTCCAGTTTCGGTATTCCTATGAGCAGACTAATAAAAATCTGCCTTTTTTATACCTTCATTGCTATGAAGTGAACGGAATGGAGAAGAAAATCACATTTTATGTAAAAGGGGGATGATTTTTAATATTTTATGTGTTGAAAAAGTATATAAGACGACAAAAAGGGAACTGCAAGGGCAGAGATTATGGAAAAAAGAAAGGAAAAAGCAGTTTCTCCGGATTGCCTTCCAAAAGCAATTCGGCTTTCATCTGTCTCCGATTGATTATGAAAGACAATAAAGCATTAAAAAGACTTAGCGCGACCGCGGTGATCGCTTCATCGCTTATACCTCAAAGTATGCCAGTATTCGCCAAAGAAGAATCGCGAGCAAATTCTTTTTTTGAATTATCAGATCCGATTGCGAATGTAGCCGTCGCTCAACAGGTTGTTTCGCAATCGAAAGCGGACGCTTTGATAAACGCTTTAAAAGAGGCAAGCAAAGAAGAAGCGAAAGCGGAAGAAGCGGTGGCAACAGCTGAACAAAATTATGCTACGGTACGGGGGGGGCAACGAGTACCAACCGCAATATGATCGTATCGTAAATGAAAGACAGACACTGGAAAACAGTGTAGATCAAAAGCTCGATCAGGAAATAACGACTGGAACCGCGGAATTGGAAAAATGGTTGCGGATTATGAAGACGCGATTGAGAAGAAAGAAGCGCTGGAATCGGAACTGACGCAAAAGCAGGGACTGCTCGAAAGCGAAAAATCCAAATTGGAAGATTTGGAACAGGCGGTAGAGCAGGCGAAAGCGGAATACGACGCGTTGGAACCGGGCGCCATCGAAGCAGCCGAACAAAAAAACGCGGAAGCGATGAATTTATGGACGAACGCCCAAATTGCATTGCAGGAAGCGCAAAACGCTTTAACGCAAGCGGAAGCGAATTACGCGGCGCTGTCCCAATCTTTGGAATCCACACGCGCCACATACAACGAGGCGTTAAACGCGGTTATGGCCGCCCAGGCCGCTTATGACCAGGCACTGGCTGTGCAAGCCGAAAAAGAAGCCAATCTCGCGCTGGCGGAAAACGAGGAAGTATACGCTCAAGCCGAAGCAGAACTTCAAAACGCGCAGCAAGCCGTTTCGCAAGCGCAAGCTATGGTGGAACAAAGCGCGCAATCGGTTGCCGAATCGGAAAATCAACTGGTTTTGGCCCAATCAGCATTTGATCAAGCCGCCAGTGAACTTCCGGTCTATCAGCAGGCGATCGCGGATGCTCAAACCGGTGTGGAAAACGCCGAATCCGAAGTAAGCCGGAGCCAGGCCGCTTTAGAGCAGGCGCTGATGGAAAACAAAAAACAAGCCGAAGCGCAGAAAAACGCGCAACTCGCGGTCGAAAAAGCGGAAAACGCCGTCAAGCTCCAGACAGAAGCCGTGGATATTGCCGGACAGGAAGTCAAAGGCGTTCAGGCGAAAATCGACAACTTGCAGTCGCAGCTCGAAACGAATCATGCCGAAATCAAAAAACTCGAAGAACAGCTTCAAGTTCTGCAAGCGCAATACGCCTCGGGTTCATTGGGATTTTTCCAAGCTATCGACAACGATGATGCTACAAAAGCGATGAACGTGATTTTAAGCAGAACGGATGGTCTGTATGACTACACTCATGTCGGAAAAGAAAATGACGCGACGAGTCTGGAAAACATGAAAGCGTCGCTGGCCTGGATCAAAGAATGCAACGAGCTTCGAGCAAAACACGGATTGCCTGCCTTGGGTGTCAATTCCTATATGATGGCTATCGCGCAAAAACAGCTTAATTATTCGGCTGTTGAAGTCGGGCATTCACAAAAATATCAAGTGGGAGAAAACCTGGCATGGGGCTACGAAAATCCGTTCGATGGCTGGTACGATAAAGAAAAGGCGATCTATGAGCGGTATTTGGCACAAGGTCTGACACCGGAAGAAATTGAAAACGACCATTTTCAAGAAGTCGGTCATTATCTCAACATCATTGAAGATGGCTATTATATCACAGGATTTGCGGTCAATACCGAACCTCACCGCTACAATGTAGCATATGGACAGGTATTCACATATAGGGGATCGGGATACACCGTGGAAAATTATGAGAAGATGCTCGATGATTATTGTTCGGGTATCGAGAAAGCCATCGCGGCAAAACAAGAAGAGCTGGAGACCGCGCAGGCCGATAACAGCCTTGTCAAAGCCATCGAACAGGCTGAAGCGGAATTGAAAACCAAAGTAGCGGAAGCGGAACGGCAGAAACAGCTGTTAAGTCAAAGAGAAGTCTCGCTTGAACAAGCGGTCACATTGTCCAGTCAGGCAGCGATGGCGCTGACAAACTCCCAGGCTTTGTTGAAAAAAGCGGAAGACAATTTAAAAGCCAAAGAAGAAATGCTTTCACAAGCGCAGGCAATCCTTTCTCAAAAGGAAAACGCTTTGCAGGCGTATCTTGAGTCTGACGAACTCCGCGCATTGCAAAATAATATTGATTTAGCGCAAGCACGGTTAAATCAGGCGAACACGACACATCAAACCCATACGGCGCTTCTCGCTCAAAATCAATCGTTCGCTCAAGACAAGAAAAACCAGCTTGCCGCTTTGGAACGTCTGATCGCGAACGCAAAGACAGAATGGAACGAAGCGAAAAAAGACACGCAAGACAAATCCGAAAAATTAAAAAGCGTAAAACAAAACGCAGAAACGGTAAGGAAAGGCTTGGAGTCGCTCGAAACGGAGACAGGAGCGGCCGAAGCCAAACTCAACGAACACAAAAAAGAGGCTGCTCAGAAAGCCCAGGACGAGCAGCAGAAAAAGAAAGCTTTTGATGAGGCAAATAAAACTTTCCTCGCGCTGGATGGCTTGAGAGTGCGGTACGAGGAGACGGTCCGCGCGCAAAATCAAGCGGTGAGAACGATCGAAAGCCTTGAAAAAGAGGTGCCGGCTTTACGCACTTCGATTCAAAACGCCCAAAATCAAATCGCGCAGGATTCCAAACGGCAAACCCAAGCGCGGGCCTATCTTGCACAACTTCATGGGGCGAAAGACGCATGGAACGCGATCAAAAAAGGTCAATCGGCAAACTTTGATCCAACGTTTGACGATTTGGCGGCCTTTCCGGTTTTATTCGCGAACTATCAATCCTTGAAAAAGGATGAGCAATTGGCGAAAGCGAAGCTGGAACAACTCATCGCCGATGCGGATTCAAGCCTTGAATCGTTGCGGCAGGCCAAAGCCGAATACGAAAAAGCGAAGCAAGCAAGACAGGCCGCCCAAAACGTTCTCGACGCTTTCTTGAAGCTTCTGGAAAACGAAGAGACGATTGTCGTGGATACAAATCCCGAAAAGAAAGAGAATACAGATTCGAAAAAAGAATCCAGTCCAAACACGGCGGCGGGAACAGGCTTATATATTTACACAGCCGGAACCGTGCTAAGCGGAGCGATCGCGGTGGCTTTTTTGAAACGAAAGAAAGACTAATATCACTTTGATCAGGATAGTGAAGACAACACTATCCTTTTTTCATTTGTACTCATCGTTGGAAGCGGATACAATAAAACTATAAAAATCAAAAGTGGGAGGAAATTATGAAAAAGTTTGTGTATGGAAATCCAGTCGACACCGACGCCATCGTCAACGATGTGGAAGCGACTGTAGGTCAGGTCCCGGTTGGAACAAGCGCCATCGACGACCATGTCTTCTCGTTCACCTACGCTCTGGCGCCCGCCGACAAGGTGTATGGTCTAGGAGAGCAGGTGCGCGGCATCGACAAACGCGGCTGGGAATACGAATCGTGGGCGACCGACGAGCCGCACCACCACGAGGACAAGCGCTCGCTGTATTCGGCGCACAATTTTATCGTCGTTGATGGAGAAAAACCATTTGGCTTGTTTGTCGACTACCCGGGACGGGTGAAGTTCGACATCGGCTACACGCAAAGCGACGCGCTGCGCGTCGAATGCGAAGCCGACCTCAAGCTGTATTACTTTGAAGGGGAATCGGTTCTCGACATCGTCAGGCAGTTCCGCCACGCCATTGGCAAAAGCTACAAAGCGCCAAAGTTCGCGTTCGGCTACGGGCAAAGCCGCTGGGGCTACAAGACGCAGGACGACTTCAAAGACGTCGTTCGCAAACTGGACGAGCTCGACATCCCGATCGACATGCTGTACATGGACATCGACTACATGCAGGACTTCAAGGACTTCACCCTCAACGAAAAAGAGTTTGACGGCCGGTTCGATCAATTCGTGCAATGGATGAAAGAACGCGACGTCCATCTTGTCCCGATCATCGACGCCGGCGTCAAAAAGCAGGACGGCTATTTCGCGTACGAGGAAGGCAAACAAAACGACTACTTCTGCAAGCTCGAAGACCATAAAACCGACTTCATCGGCGCCGTGTGGCCAGGCTATTCCGTGTTCCCGGACTTTTTGAACGACAAAGCCCGGCACTGGTTTGGCATGCAGTACGAAGCGCTCACCAAATACGGCATCGACGCGTTCTGGAACGACATGAACGAGCCCGCGCTGTTTTATTCCCAATACGGCATCGACAAACTCAACGGCCAGCTCGAGGAATTTTTAGCCAACGAAAAAGACGAAGTACCATACTTCAAGCTAGGCACCCAGGTCGAAAGCTTGAAAAACTCGATGGACGACTACCGCCGGTTTTACCACCACAAAGGCGACCAGTGGCTGCGCCACGACAAAGTGCACAACCTGTACGGCTACTTCATGACCCGCAGCGCCTCGGAAGCGTTTGAAACGCTGCGCCCCGACCAGCGCACGCTCATGTTCTCACGCTCCAGCTACATCGGCATGCACCGCTACGGCGGCATCTGGACCGGCGACAACAAGTCGTGGTGGTCGCACCTCGGTCTTATCGTCCACCAGCTGCCCGCCATCAACATGGCCGGCTTCCTGTACACCGGACCGGATCTGGGCGGCTTTGGCGCCGACACGACCCGCGACCTCGTCCTGCGGTTTTTGCAGATCGGCGTGTTCACGCCCCTCATGCGCAACCATTCCGCGCTCGGCACCCGCGAGCAGGAGCCATACCAGTTTGAACGGCCCGAAGATTTCCGGCATTTGATCGGTTTGCGCTATCGGCTCGTGCCATATCTTTACTCCGAATATTTGAAAGCGATCGAAAACGACACGCTCATGTTCAAAGCGCTCGCCTTCGAATACAAAGACGATCCGATCGCCAGCCAGATCGAAGACCAGCTGCTGCTCGGCGACGAAATCATGCTCGCGCCCGTCCTTACGCAAAACGCCACCGGACGCGCCGTGTATTTGCCGCAAGCCATGACGAAAGTCGTCTTCCACGCCGATGAAACGATCGAGCAAACCCCGATGGACGCCGGCTGGCATTTTGTCGACTATCCGCTCAATGAGCTCGTGTTCTTCATACGCCTAGGCAAAGCCGTACCGCTCGCCAAAGCGGCCCGCCGCGTCACGGATATCGACTGGAACGCGCTCGAATGGCTCGGGGACGGACGCGACTACACGCTGTACGACGACGATGGAACGACGAAAGAAGATACGTTAATCATAAAAAATTTGGAAAGACAAAAATAAAAACCCGGGAAGCGAAAATTCGCTTCCTTTTTGCTTGACAAAATACTTAATCAGCTTAATATTTAAGGTAATTAAGTAAAAATGAAAGGAGTTTTTATGGAAGAAAAACCCGTCAAAGCGACAATGATCGAACGGCTGTTTCGAACGTTCAATTTACTGAAGGAGAAAGTGGACAGTTCCGGGCAAATCCGCCCGCGCCAAATCGTCATCCTGCGCTACATTCACAAATGTCCCAATCATCGCACGACGATCTCGAACCTCGCCCGACACTACCAAATCACCGATGCCGCCGCGTCCCAGATGGTGACGTATTTTGAAAAAAAGGGGTGGGTGGAAAAAGTGCGCACCGAGTTCGACCGCCGCGTCGTGTACGTGAAAGTCAGCGACGGCTTCATGGCCGAAATGAAAGAAAAATTCACGCAAATGATGGAAGACGTCAACAACTACATGACGTATTTAGGTCCCAAGGACGCCCTCGCCCTTGAGCGCATCCTCGAAAAGACGATCCGCTATATGGAAGATGAAACGCCGGAGGAAGAAAACGTATGACCAAACTCATTCGCTATCTCAAGCCATTTGGCCTCTCGATCGTGCTCATTGTCGGCCTGCTGTTCGGGCAGGCGTGGGCCGAGCTCGAGCTGCCCGCCTACATGCAAAACATCGTCGATGTCGGCCTGCAAAACAACGGCATCGAAAGCGACGTGTATCCCGTCCTGTCCCAAAAGACGATGCAAGGCTACCTGCTGTTCGCCACGCCGGCCCAGGCCCGGCAAATCGAGGACGCGTACAAACTTGTGACGCCAAAGGACGCGACCGCCAGGCAAAAAGAGGACATCCCCGCGCTCAAAACCGAGCCGGTGTACATGCTCAATGAAGACATTTCTAAAACGGAGCGGGAACGGCTTATGGACACATGGCAAGTGCTCGAGCTTTGCGCGATGGCCGTCCACGAGTCGAAAACGCCGGTTGCCGTCAACGAGCAGACGCTCCCCGTCATCCAAAAACAAGCGAAACGGATCATGGACGAGCAAGGCGGCTCCTTGCTGGACAGCATGCAGGCCCAAATGCTCAAACGCGAGTACGAAACGCTTGGCGTTGATTTGGAGTCCATGCAACAAAACTACATCATCCATGGCGGCCTTGTCATGCTTGGCTTTACGCTTGTCAGCGCCGTGTGCGCCATCGCCGTCGGCTTTTTAACCGCCAGACTGGCGGCCGGCTTCTCGCGCCACGTGCGCAAGGACGTGTTTAAAAAAGTCACCGGCTTTTCCCAGCAGAACTTTCAGCATTTCTCGACATCGACACTGATTACCCGGACGACCAACGACGTCCAGCAAGTGCAGATGGCGCTCATGATGATTTTGCGCATCGTGCTGTACGCGCCCATCATCGGCATTGGCGCCCTTGTCCACGTCCTCGAATCCGAAGCCGATTTGACATGGATCATCGCGCTCACCATCGTCGTTCTGCTCTCGCTGGTTGGCACGCTGTTTTTGCTCGTCATGCCCAAGTTCAAGATCATGCAAAAGCTCACCGACGCCCTCAACCGCGTCGTGCAGGAGATCCTGGATGGCATGCCCGTCATCCGGGCGTTCAACCGCCAGGAAGTCGAGCAGGAAAAGTTTTCGACCCGCAACCGCGACATCACGAAGGTGTCGCTGTTCACGACCCGGACCATGTCGCTCATGATGCCGCTCATGATGTTCGTGCTCAACGGAACGACGTTGCTTATTTTGTGGTTTGGCGCCAAGCAAGTCGATCTTGGCCAGATCCAGATTGGAAGCATCATGGCGTTCATGCAGTACTCGATGCAAGTCATCATGGCGTTTTTGATGCTCACCGCCGTTTCCATCATGCTGCCGCGCGCCAACGTGTCCGCCCAGCGCATCAACGACGTGCTCGTCGCCCCCGACTATGTCGTGGAAACGAAATCGCCTAAGCCGTTTGACGAACACAAGCGCGGCGTCGTCCGGTTCGACCACGTGTCGTTCAAATACCCGGACGCTTCCGAATACGTGTTGCAGGACGTCGACTTTGAAACGAAGCCCGGCGAGATGAGCGCGTTCATCGGCAGCACCGGCTCGGGCAAGTCGACGCTCATCAATCTTGTGCCGCGCTTTTACGACGTGACGCAAGGGGCGATTTACGTCGACGGGCAAAACATTCAGGACGTGTTGGCCAGCGATTTGCGTGAAAAGATCGGCTACGTGCCGCAAAAGGGCGTGCTGCTTTCCGGCACGATCGAGTCCAATTTGAAATACGCCAGCGAAACCGCCGGCGAGGACGTGATCGAACAGGCGCTCGATATTTCGCAGTCCACGTCCTTTGTCAGTGAGAAGCCCAAGGGGATCCATAGCGAGATCGCCCAGGGAGGCACGAACGTGTCGGGCGGCCAGCGGCAGCGGCTCTCGATTGCCAGGGCGATCGTCAAAAAGCCGGAAATCTACATTTTCGATGACTCGTTCAGCGCGCTCGACTACGAGACGGACGCCAGACTGCGCGAGGCGCTCATGAAAAAGGCGCGGGCCGACCAGAGCACGATTTTGGTCGTCGCCCAGCGCATCTCGACGATTTTGGACGCTGAGCAAATCATCGTGCTCGACGAGGGGAAAGTCGTGGGCAAAGGCACGCATGAGCAGCTGATGAAGACGTGCCGGGTGTATCAGGAAATCGCGCTTTCCCAGCTGTCGAAGGAGGAATTAGGGTATGCCGCATAAAAAACGAGTGCATGAGAAACCAAAAAACATGAAAAAGACGATGCGGCAGCTGCTTTCGTATATGGCGCCGTACAAATGGGGCTTTTTGATTGGCATCGTCTGCGCCGTGGCCTCGGTGGCGATCGCCGTCATCGGCCCGAAGATCACGGGTGATATCATTACCGAAATCGCCAATGGATTCATGAACAAGGTGCAGGGCATTGGCGGCATCGACTTTGACGCGATCCAAAAGACGTGCGCCATCTTGCTGGCCATTTACGCGTTTAGCGCGGGCATGGAATACGCGCAAAGCTTCATTATGGCGACGGTGTCGAACAAGATCGGGTATCGGCTGCGTCGTGAGATGAGCGAGAAAATCGACCGGCTGCCGTTTTCGTATTTCGACACTCATTCGCGCGGCGACGTCATTTCGCGCTTCACCAACGACATCGACACGATGGTGCAGTCGCTCAACCAGTCGCTGGCGTCGATGATTTCCAACGTCGTGCGCATCGTCGGGTATTTGTGGATGATGCTTTCGATTTCGTGGCAGATGATGCTGCTCGCGCTGCTCATCATCCCGCTTTCCTTGTTTGGCGTCGTGTTTTTGATGAAAAACTCGCAAAAGTACTTTTTGTCCCAGCAGACGTCGCTTGGCTTGCTCAACGGGCATATCGAGGAAATGTATGGCGCCCATGAAATCGTGACCGCGTTTAACGGCCAGCAAAAAAGCGTGGACCAGTTTGAAACGTATAACGACCAGCTGTACCGCAGCGCGTGGAAGTCACAGTTTTTATCGGGTCTGATGCAGCCGCTCACGATGATGGTCGGCAATCTGGGCTACGTGGGCGTCAGCATTTTGGGCGGCTATCTCGTTTTGCATCAGGTCATCGCGATTGGCGACATCCAGTCGTTTATCACGTACACGCGCAGCTTCACCCAGCCGATCAACCAGATCGCGCAGTCGATGAACATGCTCCAGTCGACGATGGCAGCGGCCGAGCGCGTCTTTGGCTTTTTGAACGAGGCCGAGGTGCTGCCCGACACGAGCGATCCGGTCCCGGTGTCCTTTGAAGGCAAGTCCCTCATCCAGGGACAGGTGGCGTTTGAGAACGTCCGGTTTGGCTATACGCCGGACAAGACGGTCATCCGCGACTTTTCGATGTTCGTCAAGCCGGGGCAGAAAATCGCGATTGTCGGACCAACGGGCGCGGGCAAGACGACGATTGTCAAGCTGCTTATGCGCTTTTACGAGCTCAACGGCGGCGCGATCTATATCGACGGCCACGACACGCGCACGTTTACGCGCAAGGACTTGCGTTCGCTAGTCGGCATGGTGCTCCAGGACGCGTGGCTGTTTGAGGGCACCATCCGCGACAATTTGAAGTTTGGCAATCCGGACGCGAGCGAGGCGCAAATGGTGAAGGCCGCGCAAATGGCGCATGTCGACCACTTTATCGAAACGCTCGACCACGGCTACGACACGGTGCTTGGCGAAAGCAGCTCGAACGTGTCGCAAGGACAGCGTCAGCTGCTGACGATCGCCCGGGCGTTTTTATCCGATCCGAAGATCCTCATTTTGGACGAGGCGACCAGCTCGGTGGACACGCGGACGGAAGTGCTCATTCAAAAGGGCATGGACGCCTTGATGGAGGGGCGGACGAGCTTTGTGATCGCGCATAGGCTGTCGACGATTCGCAACGCGGACGCCATCCTTGTCATGAACGAGGGCGACATTGTCGAGATTGGCAATCACGACGCTTTGATGAAGCGCGACGGCTTTTACACGAAGCTGTACAACGCGCAGTTCTCGGGCGAGGAGGAGTAACGTTTTGAAAAAGCGGGGTGAGATGAAGCATCCCGCTTTTTGGGTGGCACGACAATGGCAATCGCGCGATAAATTTCGTATAAAAGAAGGACAGGAACGAAAGGATGGAGCAAGATGAAAAGACAAGTGAAAAACAACGTGTACTGGATCGGGTACATCGACTGGGAGCTTAAGCATTTTCATGGCGATGACTACTCAGTCGAGCACGAATCAAGTCAAAACGCGTATTTGATCGAGGAGGAAAAGACGGTGCTGATCGACACGGTGTGGCTGCCGCACCGGTTTGAGTTCGTGGACAATCTGGAACAGGAAATCGACTTGCGAAACATCGACTATATCGTGGTTAACCATGGCGAGTGCGACCACTCGGGCGCGTTGAATACGCTGATGGAAAAAATTCCCGACACGCCGATCTACTGCACGGCCAACGCGGTGAAAAGTCTGGAAGGCCAGTACGGGAAAAAGGGATGGAACTTCCATGTCGTCAAGACGGGGGACACGCTGGATATCGGCAACGGAAAACAGCTGATTTTTGTCGAGATGCCGATGCTGCACTGGCCCGACTCGATGGCGACGTATATGACGGGCGACAACATTTTGTTTTCGAACGACGCGTTTGGCCAGCATTACGCGGTTGAGGAGCTGTTCAACGACAAGGCGGATGCGTGCGTTATGAACCGGGAGGCGATGAAGTACTTCGCGAATATCCTGAATCCGTACGCCCCGCTGCTGACGCGCAAGCTCAAGGAAATCGAGGCGCTGCGTTTGCCAATCGACATGATCGCCCCGAGCCATGGCGCGATTTGGCGAACGGAGCCGATGCAGATCGTGGAAAAGTATGCAAAATGGGCCGACGCCTATCAGGAAAACCAGGTGACGATCGTGTACGACACGATGTGGAACGGTACCGAGAAGATCGCCCACGCCATCGCCAAAGAAGTGTCCAGCCAGTCGCCGGATACGGTGGTGAAAGTGTTCAACATTTCCAAAACCGATAAAAACGATATCATGACGGAAATCATGAAGTCGAAGGCGATCGCGGTTGGTTCGCCAACGGTTGGCAACGACATTTTGTCAAGCGTGTCGGGATGGCTCGCCTTTTTGAAGCAGCTGAAATTCAAAAAGAAAAAAGCGGGCGCGTTTGGCACGTGGGGCTGGAGCGGCGAGAGCGTGCCGCATTTGCAGCAGTATTTGAAAGACGCCGGTTTCGACGTCATCGAGGAAGGCGTGAAGGTGTACTGGGCGCCAAAAGAAGAGGATTGGGAAGCCATTCCCGGCTTTGTGCAGTCTTTGTTGCAGTGAAAACAGCGAATATGGATCCTATAACGAGTGGAAGGTATCAAATCCTTCCGCTTTTTTGTGAAACAGAAAAATCATTTTTTGTTTGCGTTTTAGGGGGAAATTGTTATAATCGGGATGAAATATTTCAACCCCGTCTTTCGACGGGTCATCCCAAAACGATCTTTCCATGGAAATCCTAAATAGAAAGGAATTTCTTATTCATGTCCAACAAAGACATCACCCAAAAGGCGCTTCTTCGCGTCCCCGATGTGTTCGCCTCTCTTGTGAACCTGCTTTTGTTTCACAACGCGCCCATCATTTCTTCGAATCAGATCCGCTATCTTGACATCCCCAGCCATTTTGTATTCGACGACTCGCTTCATGACTTGTACCGCGACGTTTGCGCCATGATTCTCGACAAACAAGGGAACCCGCTTTTTATCGTCTGCTTTGAAAACCAGATTTGGCGCGACTGGACGATGCCTATACGCGCCTTAGGCTATGGCGACACCCTCTACTTTTGGCAGCGAAGCCAGATCCTTCACAAATCGAAAGCTCCATTCGAGATCCCTCTTTCCCGTTTTATTCCGTGTGTCATATTTGTTCTGCATTATGGCGACGATGCCTGGAACGCCAAATCCTTGGATGATTTGACCCGGCTTGAGAAGACGCCCTTCTTGAAACCCTTCGTTTCCGGTTATACAATGAATTTAGAAAACATCGCGTGGTGGAGCGAGGAGAAAATCGCGTCGATTCGAAGTGATTTTCGGATCATCGCGGACTATTGCGCGCAAATCCGGCGCAGCCGGAAAAAGGATCCGGACCATCCGATGTACGAACCTCCAAAACAATGGAAAATCGAGCATGTGGAGGAGACGCTGATGACGCTGGCGGCTTTTTCCAATGACAGGAAGCTGACCGAGGCGCTGCATGTGTATTTGGAACAATTTGATTTATACGAGCGAAAGAAAGGAGGGATCACGATGCGGAGTGTGATCGACTATATTGAAGAAGAAGCTTATTTGAAATTTGAAAAAAAAGACAAGGAGTACAACCGGCAGCTGAAAGAAAAAGACCGTCAGTTAGAGGAAAAGGACCAACGGTTGGAAGAAAAAGACCGTCAAATTGACCAAATGATTTCCAGATCTGTCGTCTCGGCTCAACGCCTTATGGCCAAACAAGGGCTCACCGCCGAACAAGCGTGCGACCTGCTTGGATACGACGAGGAATTTCGCGCGATTGTGCTTCCATACCTTGTTAGCTGATTAAGCAAGACAGGAGAGCGTAGGACGGATAATATTGAAATCCGCGCGAAGATCCATGATCATTTCATCGCCTGTCTTATGAATGAAGTAAGGAGTGGAAGAAAATTCGATTCTTCCACTTTTTGTGCGGGAAAAGGAAAAAAGAAGAAGACGCTTCTGATTTCGCATCTTCTTCTTTCCAATTTCCGTTTTTTTATCGTTTGATGTCGTAGTTCATGTCCATAATGTTGCGGATGAGTTGCTCGTCGTCGATGATGTTGGCATCGCCGTGGATCGTGTGCTTGATCACGCTGCTGGCGACCGCGAAATCGACCATGTCCTGCGCCGGGAAGTTTTTGATCATCGCGTAGATGAGGCCGCTGGCGAACGCGTCCCCGCCGCCGACCCGGTCTAAAATGTGGAACGAGAACTGCTTGCTTTCGTAGGTGCGTCCTTCATACCACATGTACGCTTTCAAGCTGTTTTCACTCACGCTTGGCGCCGTGCGCACGTGGCGGGCGATGCATTTTAAATTTGGATAGCGCTCGACAAAATGGCGGAACACGGCTTCCTGCTGTTCGAAGCCTGGCTGCAAAGGCACGCCGTCCTTCCAGTCGCCTAAAGACGGGTCGCTTTCGTCTTTCCACAAATGGTAAGGCTCGATGCCAAAGAGCACGTCGACGTACGGCAGGCATCGGGTGCAGAAGTCGCGCGCCTGCTCCCATGTCCAGAGCGTGGAGCGAAAGTTGCCGTCGAAGCTGACTGTCAGGCCTTTCTCTTTCGCGGTTTTCAGACAATCGAGCACGAACCGGGCGCAGCTTGGCGACAGCGCGGGCGTGATGCCGCTCAAGTGCAGCCAGTCAAAGCTTTCCAGCAAGGAATCGAGATCGACGGTGGAAAAGTCGAATTCGGAAATCGCGCTATGCTTGCGGTCGTACGTCACCTTGCTTGGACGGATGCCGTATCCGGTTTCCAAATAATACGTTCCCAAACGGTGCGAGGGCGTTTGTTCCGGTGTCGAGAGCAGGACGGGCGTGCAGTGCACGTCGTTGCTGCGCAGCATGCGGATAGCCGCCTTGCCCAGGCTGTTGTCGGGGACGACGGAAAAGAACGTGCTGTCGACGCCTAAATTGGACAGGGCGAGAGCGATGTTCGCCTCGCTGCCGCCATAGTTGGCTTCGAAGACGTTGCTGACGACGATCTTGCCATAGTTGGGCGGGGTGAGCCGGAGCAGGATTTCGCCCATCGTGATAAATTTTGCGTCTTTTTTTGAGTTCATGAATACCTCCTGCAATTTATTATAGAACACCAGTATCGGAAAAAGATGGAAAAATCGTGGATTTTATGGTCAATAAAAGAAAAGTGTTTTCGAATCCGGATCTATTGCTGTAAAATAATTATTGAAAGGAAAAGGGTTGAATGATGAAAAAGAAAACAGGATGGCTCATTAGTTTGGCAATGATTGTTTTTTTGACCGCGTACGTCGCGGACGGGAAAAAAAGAAACGAAAACCCGGTGCCGGATTTACCTGGGACGTTTCAGCAGGCGGACTTTCCGAAAGATTTTCTTACGTTTTACGCCCAGGAGGACGCGTACGAGTACATTTCCCAGTCCGAGTACACGACGACAGGCGGGCGTTACACGTTAAAGGGAACGACGATTGTTTTCGAGGACGGCCCGCTGGCCCGGCAGGAGGCGACGATCGAAAGGGACGTGCTCACGCTGGGGAACGTCGTTTTTCACAAGGTTTCCCAGTTGCCGACGCAAATCGGGTATGAATGAGACGGATGGAAAGAATGGTTCTTTTTTTGGCTTATTTTTCTTATAATATTATAAATAAAGTAAAAATGATTGCTGGATACTGATATCGTTTTGTAAAATAGGAAGCAGAAGAAGAGGAGGCTCTTGTCATGAAGAAAATGTTTCAAATCGGATGGCTGGCGTCCATCGTGTTGTATATCGGCTGCGTGCTGCTCATGCAAAATACCTTGTTTCAGCTGTTTTCGCTGCAAGGGGAAGTGAGTCAGGAAATGATGGCGCAGATCCAGACGAATCAAACGATTTTGGCGACGGGAAAATGGCTTCTGCTAGTCCTTTCACTCATCGGGTTTGGCTGCTGCGGCATGCTGTCGCTGCAAAAGCGGACGTATTTGCTTTGGGGATTGCTGACTGTCGCTGGCGAAATCGTCTTTTCCGTCGCGTACGCCAAGTGGATGACGGGCGCGTCGCTGACGTTTGTGGAAGCGTACCAGTTCCAGCCATGGTTCTGGATCGTGCTTTTGGGCGCGGGAATTTTGTTTTATGGAGTTGGAAAGCGAGGAAAAATCCATGAATAACTCAATCGTTTTAGGCGTTGTCATCTTCGGGCTGTTTGTCGCCTGCGGCGCGTACTTTCTCATACAGTACCGCAAAAACAAAAACAGCGATCTACGTTCAAGAAACACGTGGTACGTGTTTTTCCCGGACAAGAACAATGCGCCGGATCTGACGCAGTCGAAATCGTTGAACAAGTTTGGCAAGTGGATGAAAAACGGCACCCAGCTGTATTCGGTTGGCGGAACGGACACGCTGACAAAAGAAGAGCTGGAGAAAGCCGTTCAAAAGGAATGTAACGGCGTCCCGTTCGAGATTTCGAATACGGCGGAATTGTACACGTCTTCGGTCGTTCTTTGAGGAATTTAAAAAGAGGAGAGGGAAAAATGGAGCGATGGAAGAAGGGAATCCCGGTTTTGCTCGCGGTTTGCGGCTGGGCGCTGGTGCTCATCGTTATCGGTCGGGCCGCATTTGGAAAGCAAACGGGAATCATGGAATTGACATTCGCGCAGTGGAAGACAAAAGATCTTTCGGATTCGTTTCTTTTGATTTCAAAAGACGACTGCCCGCATTGCGGCAGCTTCTATAAAGGACTGGACGAGGTGCTTGAGAAAGACCGGAGTTTGCTCGTTTTCTATCTCGATATGAGCGCGTTGACAAAAGCCGAGAAGGAGGAAATCGCCGCGACGTATGTGATCGAGCGGGTCCCGACGCTGCTTTATATTTCGAAAGACGATGAGTCGGTTCGGCTGAACTGGGACCGGAGTCCCGAGTCCATCCGGCGGTTTGTAAAAAGGTATCAGACATGAGAAAACGACGAAGGAGAACCGGCTTCGGACTCGCTCTCCTTCTTGTCTTCCTGCTTGCGGACTGTGGAGGAACAAAACGGTTTGATATTGTGGATGGGGCGGATTTTTACATCCTTGGCTACGATGGCGTGACCGGGTATCGAATGGATAACGGACAACCGGTGCCCGTCGCGCAAACGGAAATGAAACTTGTGAAAAAAAGCGTCAATCCACTCGTGCACCGGGCAGAGTTCCATGAGCGGTATGTCGTGTTTTTCGACGAGGCGGGCCGGGTGGTTTCGGTCGATTTCCACGAAGGAAAAGTTCGTTTTCAAAAAACGAAGCATGGCGCGTGGACGACGGCCGGTTCGTCGAACGACAACTATTTCGCGTATACGAATGGCGTGGCGGTGTTTACGCCCGAGCTGAAGGAAACGGACTATGTGAAGTTGGAACCTTCTGTCCTTGTGAACGATTTTCAAGTGGCGGACAATCCGTTTTTCATGACTGGTTCGGATTTGCAGGAAAGCGTGGACGAGTTTGGAAACCGGGTGTTTCAAAACCGCCTGCTGCAAGGAAGCGTGCAGGATGGAAAGCTGACGATAGAAAACCGGGGCGCGCTCGAAAACGGAGCGTACTGGTTTGGTGATACGCTTGGTCAGGGCGATGTGTTTTATTGCGTTTGTCTGGGCTGGACGGATCCGGCGACGCGGCAAAAAGTGATGGAAGGTTCGATGTTTCGATACGATATCGGTCAGGGAACGGGCGAATTTTTTCCGATCAGGGAAAGCGGACCCTTGGATTTGTACGACGTAGGGGAAAACCGGCTGGCGATCACTCACATGTTTCGGTTTGGCTTCACGTTGTTTGATCAAACGACGGGAACGAGCTCGTTTGTCGAGCTGGAAGAGCAGGAGGAGCGGATCATGGATATTCATCGTCTGGACGCCGATCGTCTGCTGATTTTATCAGAAACAAGGTTGCTTGCCTACAATTTGAACACGGGCGCGATTGATTTTGCGATGCCGTGCGATTCGAAGACGGGAACGGCGTTCCATGTGTGGGTGGCGAAGTAGAAAGAGAAGGGAAGATGGACATAAAAAGAGTTTTGATCGCGCTGCTCGCGCTGGGGTTGGCAGGATGTGGAAGTCAGTAGCCGGCCGATATTGCGGAACTGGATGAGTGTATGCAAAAAAGCGCAGATGCCGACGCGCTTGTGGTGACGGTGGAAGATGGACAATCGAATCCGCTTTCCACGTTGTTAAACTGGAAGGAAGGCGAAACGCAATACGGAGCGTGGACGTTTGTGAAGAAGGGGGATCAGGAAGTCAAGGCGGAAAACACGTTTGTCGAACTGGTTGAATATCGCCCAGCCGAACAAAAGTCGATTTTTGCCCGGAAGATTGGCGACATGCTGGCGGTGGAAGGCGTCAATGAAACCGATCATCGAGGTCCTCTTCCCGAGAAAGCGATGCTGGAGGGCATCCTCGCGCCGGCCGTGGTGGAAGACAAAGATTCGATCGCGTTGGCGGAAGGCTGTGAATTAAGCAAAACAAGTTCGGATACGTATGAAATCCAATCGGAAGGATGGAAATATACGGTTCAAATGGACGACGAGGGGAAGATCGAAGAAATCACCGTGTCGGATCCGGAAGGGGTCGTAAAGAGCGCGAAATTCGCGTATTCGCTTTCGGGACCGGAAGAAAAAGAGAAAAACCCGATCCAGGCAATCTTAAACAAGGAAGATCTTTCGGAAGGCGCTCTTGTGGATGATTTTTAAAATGGAGAAGAAGGAAAGAGAGGTCAATGCGACATGACAAGTGTTTTATTTTTGGTGGCGGGGGCTTTGATGGTCTTGGTTTGTAATTGGGGGAGCATGGATGTTTCGACGACGCTTCGGGCGCTCTACCCGATGGTGAATATCGTGGTGCTCGTGTTGGCAATCGCGGCGTTGAGAAAATACGACAAGACCCGTTACACGCCTTATATACTGATCGTTTCATTGATTGTGTATGATGTGGCGACTTTGTTTTTTTACCAAATCGCATGGTTTACGTATGTGGCGCAAGTCGTGGTGGTCGGGGCGTATTTCCTGTATGGAAGATGGAAGAGGAGAATGGTATGAGCGAAAACATGAAAATTTATGACGATTCTTTTGAACTCGAAGGTGTGACGTATTCTTTGAACGCGATCAAAAAGGTGACGATTTTGAACGAGGACGCGAAATACAAAGGCAAGACGAAGCCGTTCACCCATCAGGTGTTGAGCGGGGTGACGATGTTGATGCCTATCGCGGGCAACCCGGCCTTGTACGTTGGATTGCGCATTGTTTTAAATGACGATTCGATGCAGCATGTGTATGTGTCCCAAAAGCCGGTTCAAATCAATTCGGAAGCGTACTTTGCGGACCGGAAGGAAGCCGAAAAACTGATGGAACAACTGACGAAGGACGCGCCGTCTTCGGTTTTGCGAGTGGAGAAAAACGATCCGATTTTGTAGAAAAAGCTGGAATCAAAACCAGCTTTTTTAATGGAAATTAAAGTCGAATTTCAAATAGGAAACAAGCTTGTCCTGCGCGTCCAGAGCGCTGGAAAAATCGTTTTGCGATTTATAGTAGTCGGTCAACAAAGAGTAAAACGGAATTTCCAGTTCAACCGCCCGGAAGTCTGGAAGCAGGGCAGTGATTTCATAAGATAAAGAAGCGATGTCCGGTTCCTAATCCAAAACAGCCAGCATGAGCTCCATAAACAGTCCAATCAGAACGGCGCGTTCTTCCTCAAAATTCTTTTCAAGAAACTCGGTCGCGTATTGCCTTGCCAGATCAAACTGGTGCAGGCGATAGTTGGAGAAGGCGAGGACGATGTAAATGTCGGGGAAGGTGCTTCCTAAAGAGAGCGCCTGCATCGCGTACGCAAGGGCTTGTTCATCCTTCTCCTGTATGAATAAACACCAGGCGATATTATCGTAAAGAGAGGTCTCTACAAGATTATTTTGAATTTGGTCCTTTCTTGATAATAGATTTGAATAAATTAAATTGGCGCGTGAATAAATTTTAAGCTTTAAGTAGAGATTCGCTTTATTCATTTGCACTGTAACAAGCCGTCGATAGGAACCTGATTTCTGTAGATTTGTTTCAGCCTGTTCGATTATTTCTAAAGCAGAATAGTAATTATGGCAATTATTAAAACGGTAAGCCAAGTGATATTCAACTAAACCGAGTAGATCGGATTGATTAGATTGTTGAGCGAGTGCACGAGATTTTTGAAGTAATTTGATTTGATATTGAGTGATTTCAATGTTTTTAGTATCTTCTATAATTCCATATAAATCATAAAGAACTGCTAAATAATCGGGACTCAAAAAAATAATTAATCTCTAATATTACTCGTATTTGTTCCATTGTCCCTTTTCCATTAAACATTTCATAAAATGATTCAATCATTTTGTAGTGAAAGTAAGCTATAGAATTTTTGTTATCCTGATTATCGAGATATTTTTTAATTCTATCTGTTTTATCAAAGTAGGATAGGTTAATAAACTCTTGCACGCAGAACTCAAGTAATTGTTCTGCTTCAGCTAATTTCGAAATTTTTTCATTGAAATTATAATCAGGATCAACTTTATTAAAGTAGTTGATACATTGTCGAAATGTTCCATAATCCATATTTTGTTGTCCGGACTCCATTTTTGATAGGGCAGGAGCACTAACATGAAGCATTTTCGCTAAATCTTTTTGGGAAATCTCATAATATCTTCTTAAATCATGAATATAAGCGCCATAAAAGCGTTCTTTGTCGTATTTTTCTTGTTTATTTTCTTTAAAAAACCTCATTTTAAAAATTTTGAATTTCGAAAGAAATCCATTCCCTTTCTTTTGCGTAAATTCTATCATATTCATAACAAAGAAAGGAAAAGATATTATGAAAAATTAAATTTTTAATTTAGCCAGTTAGTGATATAGAGGAGGAAAATATGCAAACAAAAGGGAGAAAAATGAAGAGTTTTTTGATTGCAATGATTGCGCTGATTTTGGTTGGATGTGGAAGTCAGTCGCGGCTTGATATTTCGGAATTGGATAAATGTATTAGCAAGAGCACGGATGTAGATTCACTTGTAATTACAATTTCTGATAAGCGATTGAACTCACAGGCGACGATGCTGAACTGGAAGGAAGAAGAAACGCAATACGGGGCATGGGTTTATGTGAAAAAAGGGGATCAAGAAGTCAAAGCGGAAAAAACGATTGTCGAATTGGTCGAATATCGCCCAACAAAACAAAAGTCGATTTTTGCTCGGAAGATTGGCGATATGTTGGCTGTGGAAGGCGTTAATGAAACTGATCATCGAGGCCCACTTTCAGATAAAGTGATTTTAGAAGGAATCCTCGCGCCGGCTGTGGTTGAAGACGAGGATTCAATCGTATTTGCAGAAGGATATGAATTAAGTAAAGAAAGTTCTAATACCTATGAAATCCAACCTTCGAACGAGGAAGGATTCAAATATATGATTCAAATGGACGACGAGGGCAGAATCGAAGAAATCACCGTGTCAGATTTAGAAGAGGTTGTAAAAACTGCGAAATTTGCGTATTCCCTTTCAGAATCGGAAGAAAAAGAGAAAAGCCAGATCAAGGAGATTTTAAACCTGAAAAATATTTCAGGAGGTTCTCTTATAGATGATTTTCAAAATGTATGATAAACAAATGATGATATTTTGATGGATGGACTTGAAAATAGTGCGATGTACTGAAGAGAAGCTTTGATTTAGCGTAATCAGAAAAAGATTTTCAGAATGAATCAATAATCCAAGATTGAAATAGAATGCTTCTTAAATTTATATCCTATTGCGGCGGTAAAAGTTACTAAGAGGGGCAAAAGTGGAGTTAATATTCTAACTCTGCTTTTTACTACATAAATTGAATATTGGGAGCAATGAATATTTGATAGAGATATATTTTACGTGTAGAATCAAAGAAGGAGATAAAAAATGAACAGAATATTTAAATATAAGTATATAATTAATCGGAAATTCATAAAGAAAACGCTTTTCATCCAGTCTTTTCTGGTGTGAACAGGACGGTGTTTGGATCACTTTTTTGTTGGAATCAGAAAGGTAGGTGCATGGTATGAGAGCGATGTCCCGTTGGAAGGAAATCCTCTATTTTTCACGAGCGCCAATCGGTCAATACGTCGTATTGATCGGCACAATGATGTATTTGGCGTTTTTTAATATTTTGTTTTCGATGTTTGTGCAAACAGGCATCAACATGGTGACCGGCGGTTTTGTGGATTCAAGGTTTATCGGCTACACGCTGTTGTTTTGCGCGGCCAGCGGCGGCTACGCGGTTGCCGGGTATTTGTTTGGCGTGTTTCAGGAAAAGGTCGTGCAAAGCATCGCGCAAACGAACAGGAAACGAGGGATGGAGCGGGTGCTGAAAGCGCCGTATTCGACGTTTGAACGGTACGAGAAAGGGGATTTGCTCACGCGCTTGTTCGACGATTGCGACCAGATTTCCCAAATGGTCGTCGTCAATATGCTGCCCGCGATCCAAATCGCGCTTTCGATCGTGTTCGGATTGGGCTACGTCCTCTACTACAATCTTCAAATGGGCTTGTTCACGCTGCTTTGGGTGCCGTTTTTTTACTTCGTGAACCAGCGGTGCGCCAGGCAGGTGCACACGTCCTTTACGCGCATGCAGGAAGCGGAGTCGAGCATCAAAAGTTTTGCTGAAAATCTTTACGACAATAACGCCGTCACCCGGTTGTTCGCTCTGTTCCAGCCGCTTTCCCAAAAACATCAGCGTCTGTTTGCGAAAAAGTATGAAAACGCGGTCCGCAACGCGAAAGCGATGGGCAGGATGGTGTCGCTCACCGAAGCGGGTGTGCGGCTGCTCGAAATTTTCAACTTGCTCATTGGCGTGTTTTACGTCGCGCAAGGCAGTCTTGCCATCGGCACGCTCATCGGGATCTGGAACGTCACCATCGGCACGATCGCGTATTCCGTCGCCGATCTGCCCAACATGCTGGGCGGGCTTTCGATGCAAAGCGCCTCGCTCGAACGCGTCCAGGAAATCATGGACTGGCCGCAGGAACAAGGCGGACAAACCGTTTCATTGAAACGCCCCGACACGCTCGTTCTCGACCACGTTTCGTTCTCCTATTCCAACGCCCAACCGCTGTTTCAAAACCTCGACGCCACGCTAGACGCCAAAGCCATCAACTACATCGTCGGCCCGAGCGGAAGCGGCAAGAGCACGCTCATGAAACTCGTGTTGTCGTTGTACGCGCCCGATACCGGCACGATTCGCCTGGCCAATCTTGAAGGCCCCACCTTGCGCCAGGCCGTCGCGTACGTGCCCCAGGGCCGATCCCTGCTGCACACGACAATCCGGGACAACCTTTGCCTGGGCCGTTCGCTCGATGAAAAAGAACTCGATTCGCTTTGCGCCCGGGTCAACATGGACACCGTCATTCAATCGCTGCCGAAAAAATACGACACGATCGTCGGCGTCGACCACGACTTTTCCGAAGGGCAGGCGCAGCGCCTCGCCATCGCCCGGGCGATGGCCGCAAACGCCCGCCTTGTCGTCATGGACGAGCCGTTTTCCGCGCTCGATCCGGACAACATCGCCCGGCTGGCCCATATCCTGCAAGCCGACACGTATCCCGGGACGGTTTCCTTGTTGATTTTGGGCGTGTTCCAGTTTAGTCTCGCGCTCGTGTACGGCTTTTTGAACTCCGTCGTCTTCACACTGATCATTTTAGCCGCCTCGTCCATCGCGTGTTTTTTGCCCGCCTTATTTTTAAAGCACATTGAAAAGACGCAGGAAAACAAGCAGGCCAGCGACGCCGGCGTGCGCGACTACGCCTCGTCCGTACTCGACGAAGTGCCGATGATCAAATCGTTTCGCGCCGAAAACCACGTGGCCGAAGGATTTGACGAACGCGTGGAAACGTATCGCCGCCACGCCATCGCTAACCGGAAAAAAGAGGAAATGATGAACTCCGTCAGCGTCGGCATCGGCTATTGCGTCAACGCGATGTGGATGATCGCGGGCATCTATCTGATCGCCAGACACGTCATCACGATTGGCGTGTTCGTCGGCTTCATTTCGCTGTCGATGGAATTGAGCTGGCCGTTCAACGAGCTGTCCCGCCTGCTTGCCGGCTTGTCGCGCGCCAGCGTGTCCTACACCCGGCTGTATTCGAATGAAAAGGCGGAAAGCGGGACAAAAAGAAATCCCGAAGACTTGCCGGCCGACACGCTCATCCAGGCGTCCCACGTCTTTTACACATACGACGGAAAAAAAGACGTCATTCAGGATCGGAGCCTGACGCTTCACGAAGGAGAGAAACTCCTGTTCGCCGGACCAAGCGGCGGCGGAAAGTCGACCTTCCTGAAAATTCTTTCCGGCCTGTACACGCCTCAAAAAGGCGCGGTGCGACGCAAGGAAGGGCTTCGCGTCGCGTATGTGCCGCAAACTCCGTCGCTGTTTTTGGGAAGCATCCGGGAAAACATCCGCATGGGAAATCCTGACGCAAGCGAACAGGACATGGTTGAAGCCGCCCAAAAGGCGAACATCCACGATTTCATTGTCCGGCTGCCCGACGGCTACGACACGCATTTGGATGGCCTAGGAAAACAAAACGTGTCCGAAGGCCAGCTGCAACGCATCGCGATCGCCAGAGCGCTGCTCAAAAAAGCCGACGTGTACTTGTTTGACGAAATCACGTCGGCGCTGGACGAGGAGAGCGAAGCCGCCATTTTGGCGACGATCCGCTCCATCGACGCGGCCGTGGTGATGATTTCCCACAAACCGCGCGTCATCGACGCGTTCGACCAGACGATTGAATTTGAATGAAAGAGGGAAAACGATGAAATTTCAAACGACATGCACGCTTTCAAAGGAAGGAACACTCGCGCAGGCGCTACGCCGCATCACGCCCGCCGAATGGATCACCATTGGTTTCTTTCCGTTTTGTTTTTGGTTTTAAGCATCGACACGTTTCTTGGCTCGCTCGACAGCAACGTCGCCATCGGCTGTTTTCTGCTCGTCGTCGGGATCGTCTTTTTAAGCTGGGGCTTGTACCGGTTTGTGCGCCCCGCTTACGAAGTGGTAAAAAAGCTCGACGACATGGGCGAGCCCGGGACGCAGCTTGTTTTTCAAATCGACGAAAACGGGCTTCGTATCGAAAAGAAATGGGACGGGAAAGATGTGACCGAAAGCTTTCCGTTGCGTGACTTTCAGCGCTACATCGACCATCCGTATTTTCTCGAACTGCTCGACAAGGAGAAACCGTTCGTGTTTTACACCGGCTCCTTGTCGAAAAAGGAAAAGATGGATTTGATCGCTTTTCTTGAACAAGCGGGGATTCGAAGAAGGTGAGAGCATGAACGAAAAGTTTCAATGCGAATACGCCATCGACAAACGATGGGCCGAAGCGATGTTTTGGCGGCGCGTGCCCGTCCAGACCGTTTTGGCCAGCGCGCTCTTTCCGCTGGTTTTGTTTGGACTGGCGTGGTATGTGAAGGCTGCATGGCTCAAGATCCTTTGCCTGCTTTGCGGACTCGGGCTCGTCATCTGGAACGTCGTCGCCATTGGCAAACAGGCCGCAAAGGAGATCCAGGGTAGCGGGCATGTCGAGGTGACGATCGAAAACGACGAGGTGCGCTCGGTGCTGACGCTTGAAAATCAACCGGAAAAGCGCGTGACGCAGCCGCTATCGCGGTTTGGCGCGTTTCGGCAAAACGGGAAATGGCTGCTTTTGGAAGGCACGGACCAGCCGGGCGACCTCTATGTTTGCGGCTCCTCATCCGAGCTGCATAAACTGGAGGCCTTGTTCAGAAAACGGGGGTTGATAGAGCGTTCCGGCTGGAAAGACACGCTGGGAAAAGGACTGGCGCTCGTGCTGCTGGTCGCCGGATTCGCGATGGCCGTCTCGACGCTTTTTCCGGACCGAACCGGTGCCGGCGCCCTGATGGCGTGGGAGAAACAAGGCGGGTACACCGTCCATACCCGATGGATGCAAACGGATGTGGACGATCGGGACGTCCAAACGGCTTCCGTATGGATCGACGGGGATCGTCTTTACCGCGTGGAGCGTGGGGAAAAAGACGGGGAAACGACGCAAATCGAGCTGTCCCGCTTTCATGACAATACAGAAAAAGTCATTCGCCTGGACGCGAAAGGAAAGGTCAAATTGATCGAGGAAGCCGAGATTGCGAAAACGGATTTCTTTTTCGCGCCCGTTTTCCAGACGTGCTGGGAAATGTTCGAGCAGGATATGAGAGGAAATATAGAACTGAGTCCCGCGTTTTCGTGGCGCACAGAAGGAAACCAAACGGTCGGGGAACTGCGCGATTTTGAGCACTGGACGCAAAGACGGCTGCGGCGTGAAAAGGCGGCCTACACCCAAAGCCAGCTGAACGCCATGAGCCTGACGGAGCGGATGGAACGGTTCTCGACAAGCCGGTTCGTTCCGGTGTCCGTGACGTATACGCTGGATGCTCAGGAGGGGTTGATGAGATCCATCGCGTTCGACGCATTGATCAATGGAAAACAAGGAAAGACGCAAGAGCGGGGAACGATCGACTTCGAGCCGCTGGCGCTGCCGGAAGATGTCAAAGAGGAAGTGGAAGCCGTTTTTGAACAGGACGTTCGCCATGGCGACAGGATGCCGGCGTTTTCGTGATGAAGGAAAAGGCAAAAAGCCGGGACGCCATCGAATAAAGGAGGATGGCGTCCCGGTCTTTTTTATTGTTCGGTTTGTGCAAGCAGTTTTTCGAGGATCTGCACCGCGTTGGTCGCGGCGCCCTTGCGGATTTGATCTCCGCAGCAAAACAACGACAACGTCTTTCCGGTTGGATCGGTAAGATCCTTGCGGATGCGGCCGACAAACACGTCGTCCTGGTTGGTCGTGTCCAATGGCATTGGATACACCTTGTTTTGCGGATCGTCCTTGAGCTGGACGCCCAGCGCGTTGCTCAGGACGTCTTTTGCCTTTTCAACATCGACTTCCTTGTCGCATTCGAGCAGGATGCTTTCCGAATGGCTGCGCAGCACCGGCACGCGCACGCACGTGCAGTTGACGAGCAAGTCGTCGTCGTGCCAAATCTTGCGGCCCTCGTTTTGCATTTTCCACTCTTCCTTGGAAATGCCCAGCTCGTCGAAGTCGCCGATTTGCGGAATGAGGTTGTACGCGATTTGGTACGGGAACGCGGTTTTCGGGGCGTTTTCGTCCTTGATCTGGTTTTCCAGATCGGCGATGCCTTTCACACCCGCGCCCGAGACGGCCTGCATCGTCGTGACGACCATACGGCGGATGCCAAACTCCTTTTTCAGCGCGTCGCACGCCACCAGGGCGATGATCGTCGAGCAGTTCGGGTTGGCGATGATGCCGTTGTTTTTGGCGATATCGTCCGCGTTGATTTCCGGCACGACAAGAGGCACGTTGTCGTCGAGGCGGTACGCGCTCGAGTTGTCGACCACGACGCATCCGGCCTCCATCGCCCACGGCATCCACATTTTCGTGACGTCGTTTTCACACGCGCCAAGCACATAGTCCACGCCTTGAAAAGATTCCGGCGTCAGCTCCTCCACGACGTAGCCGTCGATGACTTTTCCTTTGGAGCGGGCGCTTGCCAGCAGTTTGACGTCGACGTCCATGTTTCTTTCTTTCAGGCACTCGAGCATTTGCTGCCCGACCGCGCCGGTCGCTCCCGCGATCGCTACCGTTTTCTTCATCGTTTTTCCTCCTCTGTGACGAACGTGTCGTAAATGACACGCACCGTTTTCTTAAAATCGTTCTCGTTGACACCGACCGTGATGTTGATTTCGTCGCTGCCCTGGGCGATCATGACGATGTTGATGTTGTTCATGCCCAGCGCCCCGAACAGCCTTCCGCTCACGCCCGGACGCGAGGACATGTTTTTGCCCACCGTCGAGATGAGGGCGATTTTGTTTTGGGTGCGAATCTCGTCGGGGCGCAGTTCCTTTTTGATGCGGGCGAGCATTTCGTACAGCCTATCCTCGATGTCTTTTTCCTGAATGACGATGGTGAACGAGTCGATGCCCGAAGGAATGTGCTCGATGCTCACGTTGTAGTCTTCCAAAATCGAGAGCACCTTGCGCATATAGCCGACCTCGTTGGACATGTGCTTTTTATAAATGTAAATCGACATGAAGCCCGCCTTGCCGGCAATGCCGGTAATCGCGTATGGCGACGTTTTGGCGGTTCGCTCCTGAATGATCGTTCCCGCGTCTTGCGGGCGGTTCGTGTTCAAAATGTGGATTGGAATGTTTTTTTCCTTGACCGGGAAAATCGCCTCCTCGTGCAGGACGCTGGCGCCCATGTACGACAGCTCGCGCAGCTCCGAGTACGAAATGTGGGTGATTGGCTCCGGGTTTTTCACGACCGTCGGATCGGCCATGAGGAAACCGGAAACATCCGTCCAGTTTTCATACACGTCGGCTTCGATGCAGCGGGCCAGGATCGCGCCCGAAATGTCGCCGCCGCCCCGGCTGAACACCTGCACCTGGTCGTGGCTTGTCGCGCCGTAAAAGCCCGGCATGACAAAGTTGGAATGCTGCGCCGTCTTGGCGATCAGCTTCGATTTCGTCGCCTCCCAGTCGATCGTCTTGTCCAGCCGGAACCGGATGACGTCCTTGGCGTCTACGAATGGAAAACCGAGGTACTCGGCCATGAGCTTGGCGCAAAAATACTCGCCGCGCGACACGATTTCCGCCTGGGTCATCGTGTTGAGATTCGTGTAAAACAAGTCCAGCTCCTTTTCGATGGGCTGTTTTAGATCCAGCTCGGTTTTGATTTCCAAAAAGCGCTCCTTGATCATGGCGAACACGTTGCTCGCGTCCACGTGGTACTGGCGGTGGGCGTCAAGCAAGTACAGCAGGTCCGTCAGTTTCGAGTCGGAGTGGAACCGCCTTCCCGGCGCGCTCACGACCACGTATTTCCGGTCCGGATCGGCTTCGATAATGGATTTGACTTTTGAAAACTGGCGGGCGTCCGCGACGGACGATCCGCCGAATTTCGTAATTTTCAACATAGGCTCACTCGTATCCTTTCTCTACTTCCACAAAGCGATCATGGCGTCCGGGTCGATGGCGCGCACGCCAGCGATCAAGTCGCCGTCGCGATTTTCAAACATCCAGTAGCCGTCTTCGTGGTATTTGGGTTCGAGCGCGCTCAAATCCGCCTCGCTGCGCACGATCCAGTCCTCCCGAAGCAAGTCGTTGTCGACGCGCTTTGAAAATTTTAAATCAATCCGCCGTTCCGTGCCGGCCAGCGTGTCCAGCGCGTTGGCCAGCATCGCCTGGGCCGTCGCCATGCGGCCGGCGCCCTGGCCGAAATAGCCAAGCTGGTCAAACGACTTGGCGAACAGCAGCTGCGCGTTGTAGTTGGAAGGCACGTTGGCCAAATAGTTGTCCGGTTCCAGAAAGGCCGGCGCGATCAGCGTGGCGAACGCGCCGTCTTTTTGCACGGATCGCGCGATGTGCCGGATGACTTTGCCGGTTTTCTTCGCCAGCTCGATGTCCTTCGTGTTCAGCTTGGAAATGCCAAGCGGCGGCAGGATCGCGTCGTTTTTCGTCTGGTACGCCAGCATGTTCGTGATGTTGGCTTTATAGTAGACGTCGATGCCCTCGATGTCGTTGGTCGGGTCCGCTTCCGCGTAGCCCATCGCCTGCGCCTGCTCGAGCGCGGTCGCCAAATCAAGACCTTTCGTCTGCATCTGGTCGAGAATATAGTTGCTCGTTCCGTTGAAAATGCCTTCGTAGCCGTCGATGTCCTCGAGCTTTTGCAGTTTCAGGATCGCGTCCAGAAACGGAATGCCGCCCGCCACGCTGGCCTCGATCTGAATCGAGCCGCCGTGTTTTTGGGCCAGCTGGATATAGCGCTCCAAATTCGGGGAAACGACGGCTTTGTTCGACGTGATGACGTGCTTACCGTGTTCCAACGCTGCGGTAATCAACGTGTTGGCCGGCTCCGTGCCGCTCAAGCATTCGAATACGATATCCACGTCGTCGCGGGTGACCATCCCGATTCCGTCGTTGGAAAAGTAGGGGAGATCTTCAAACTGGGGAAGGACGAAAACTTGCGAAAGATGCAAGTCGTCCACGTTGCGGCAAAGGACTTCGACACCTTTTCCCACGGTGCCGTATCCAAGTAAGACTGCGTTCATACAAACCCTCCTTGTTTCTTGTCAGAAAACACTTGTATTTAAAACGCGGACATTGTATCATAGGAGTTGTTGTTTTTCAAGGAGCAATCTTAGACAAACGGAAGTTCTGAAACGCGCCGGCCGCTGAACCGGATCCCGTCTTTCTTCGAATCGGGACGGAATTTCCGAACACAGAAAGGATAAAGCCGCATTCGATTCCCCTTTCAGCGCTTCGAATGGGCAGGATTTGAGATGGAAAATCAATACGTATCGACAAGAGATCCAAAATGCGCCGTGAGCGCGAAACAGGCGATTTTAAAAGGCATCGCGCCCGATGGAGGGCTGTTTGTGTGGCCCGACGTCGACAAAGTGCGCGTCGATCTGGAAAAAATCGTGGACAACGGGTACTTGGACAACGCCGTATATATTTTGAACGCGCTGCTGGGCGACTATTCCGAAGCGGAGCTGCGCGCGTGCGTGGACAACGCCTATAAAAACTCGTTCGCCTCCCCGGCGATCACCCCGCTGCGCGCGGTGGGCGATATTCACGTCCTCGAACTGTTCCATGGTCCGACCAGCGCCTTCAAGGACGTCGCCTTGACTTTGCTTCCCCAGCTGATGAGCACGGCGCTCAAGACGACCGGGCAAAAGGCGATGATCATGACGGCGACCAGCGGCGATACCGGCAAAGCCGCGATGGCGGGATTTCAGGACGTGGACAACATCGCGATCGAGGTGTTTTATCCCCACAACAAAGTGAGCGCGATGCAGTACCGGCAAATGGCGACCCAGGAAGGGAACAACGTCAAGGTGTTCGCCATCGAAGGCAACTTCGACGACGCCCAAACCAAGGTGAAGGAGCTGTTCATGGACGAGGAGCTAAACGCCGAGGCAGCCCGACAGGGCGTCATGCTCACGAGCGCCAACTCCATCAACGTCGGCCGGCTTGTGCCGCAAATCGTCTATTATTTCGAAGCGTACAAAGATCTTGTTCGCGAAGGCGTCGTCGCGCTTGGCGACAAGGTGTCGTTTAGCGTGCCGACGGGCAACTTCGGGGACGTGCTGGCCGGATACTACGCTTCGATGATGGGACTGCCTGTGGAAAAGTTCTACGTGGCCAGCAACTCCAACAAAGTGCTGACGGACTTTTTGAAAACGGGCGTCTACGACAAAAACCGGGCGTTCGTCCAGACGATTTCCCCAAGCATGGACATTTTGGTTTCCTCCAATCTGGAACGGCTTTTGTATTATATGACCGGAAAGGACAGCGCCAAAGTCGCGCGCTGGATGGACGAGTTGAAAACGCAGGGCCGCTACACCGTGGACGATGCCACGCTGGCGCGCATCCGCTCGCTTTTTGATGGCGACTTTGTCACCGACGAGCAAACGAAAGAAACGATCCAGTCCGTTTACGAGACGACGGGCATCGTGCTCGATCCACACACCGCGATCGGGTATCGGGTGGCCCGGTCCCATCCGGAAAGACCGGTCGTGGCGCTGGCGACTGCCTCGCCTTACAAGTTCAGCATGGATGTGCTCGACGCTTTGGGAACGGCTTCCGTCGACGAGTGGGACGCGCTGCGCAAGCTGGAAACCGTGTGCCAGGACGCCATTCCGGCGCCGCTGGCCGCGCTGGAAACGAAGCCGATCCGCCATCGCGACGTCATCGAGGTCGGGCAGATGAAAGAAGTCGTTCGCCAGGGGCTGGAGGCGCTGCTATGATCGTCGTGCGGGTGCCGGCGACGAGCGCCAACTGCTGCGTCGGATTCGACTGCATGGGCATGGCGGTGGACTGGTTTGGAACGTTCTCGTTTTCTTCCAGCGAAACGTTGACGATCGAAGGCTGCCCGCCCGCCTACCAAACCGAGGACAACCTCGTCGTGCAGGCGTTCGACCGGGTGTGCCAGGCGCTTGGCCGCCCGCGCCCGCCGTTTGCGCTGAAAATCGACTCGGACATTCCGTTCGCGCGAGGACTTGGCAGCTCGGCGACGTGCGTTGTCGCGGGGCTGGAAGGGGCCAACGCCTGGTTTGGCTCGCCGCTGTCAAAAGAGGCGCTGCTCGCGCTCGCGACGGAAATGGAAGGCCATCCGGATAACGTCGCGCCGGCGCTGTTTGGCGGCGTGGCCGTCAGCGCGATGCAGGAAGGCGAGGTCGTTTCGAAAACGCTGGAAACCGCGCCATGGAAAGCGCTCGTCGTGGTGCCCGAGCAAACCGTTTCGACCAAGGAGGCGCGCAAGGTGCTGCCGGCAGCCTTGTCTTTCCAGCAAGCCAAGGAGCAGGTGGCCAACGCTTTGCTGATGGAGGTGGCGCTTCGCGAAGGCGACGAGCGGGTGCTGCGGGCGTGCAGCGTGGACGCGCTCCACGAGCCGTATCGAAAGCGGCTCATTCCCGAATACGAGCGGGTGAAGCGGGCTTGCGCGGCGCGGAATCTGCCGTTGTGGATTTCGGGAAGCGGCTCGACGATGATCGTCTTGGCGCTGGAGGAGTCCAGACTGGACGCGCTTCGAAACGACCTTTCGGACTTGGCGTGCCGGAAAGTGCGAATCGCGAGGAAAGGAGCGGACGTGAGGTATGAGTAAATACTACGTGGTGTCGAGCGAGATTCTTCCCGAAGTGCTCGACAAGGTGATGGAGGCGCAAACGTTGCTGCAAAGCGGACAGGCGCGCCGCATTTCGGAAGCGGTGAAAAAAGTAGGCATTAGCCGGGGAACGTTTTATAAGTATAAAGACGCGGTGTTTTCCTTCAATCAGGACTCGTCGAAGCGAAAGGCGATTTTCACGATTATTTTGAAAAACGAAACGGGATCGCTGTCGAGCGTTTTGAGCATGCTTTCGAGCCAGAAGGTGAACATTATCGCGCTCAACCAGTCGATCCCAATCAACGGGATCGCCTCGGTCACGCTGACGATCGACATTACCGACTTGGCGAACAGCACCGACGATTTGCTCGTTTTGATCAATTCGCTCGACGTGGTGGAAAAAGCGGAACTCGTCGCCGTCGAATGATGAAGGCGCTGCGGTTTTTATTTGGCTGGTGCGTGCTGGTGAGCGTCGTGCTTGGCTCGGTGCGCCTGCAAGCGTTCGACCGTTCGTTTTACGAGGCGTATTATGAAAAGACGAGGCTGGCGTCGCAAATCGGCGTGTCCGAAGCGGACTTGACGAAAAGCATGCAGGTCATGCTCGACTTTGTGCAAGGAAAGCGGGCCGATCTGAACGAGAGGATCGTGCGCGAGGGTCGAACAGTGCCTGTGTACAACGCCAAGGAGAAGGCGCATATGGTGGATGTGCGCCTCCTGTATGAAAGAGCGATGATTGTTTTGGGCGCGGCGGTGGCGGGCATGGTGCTGACGTTGTTTGGCATGGCGTGGATCGCGAAGGATCCAAAGCGGCTGCTGGCCAACGCGTGCGCGGGTCTGTTGACGGCCTCGCTTTGTTTTGGGATCGTGCTGGTGTGGCTTGGTTTGTGGATCGCCACCGACTTTACGGATTTCTGGACGCGGTTCCACACGTTGTTTTTTACAAACGACTTGTGGCTGCTCGATCCGGCAACCGATTTCATGATCGTCATTTGCCCCGAGTCGATGTTCAGCGCGCTGGTGGTCGCGATTTTGCTGCGTACCGCTTTCATTTTGCTGCCGCTCGAACTAGGCGCGTGGTGGCTGCTGAAAAAGAAACTGCCGATTGGCCTGGATGCAGGTTGACCGGTTTTTTTTAATGCCTTTCCGTGGTAGAATAAGAAAGTAGAAATTATTTTCTGATTTGAAGGAGTCCATATGAAAATCATTTTAGCGAGCCAGTCTCCGAGAAGGAAGGAAATCTTGGAGAACCTTGGGTACGGCTTTGAAGTGGTACCGAGCGGAAGTGATGAAAAAATTGAGCTTGAGGAAGGCATTGATCACGCGATCGAAGAGCTTGCGGTGGAAAAGGCGAAGGAAGTGCGCAAGCGGTTTCCCGACGACTGCATCGTCGCGGCGGACACGGTTGTCGTGCTGGATGGCAGGATTTTGGGAAAACCGGCGTCCAAACAGGACGCGATCGACGTGCTTGTGGATTTGAGCGGCCGCGCGCACGAAGTGAAGACGGGCGTGTGCATCAGCTTGCCGAATTCGGATATTTCTTTTTGCGAAACGACCCATGTCCATTTTCGAAATTTGGAAGGACAGGAGATTTTGGATTATGTCGGTTCGGGAAAGTGCATGGATAAAGCGGGGTCTTACGGAATCCAGGAATGCGATTTCGTGCAGAAAATCGAAGGATCGTACACGAATGTCGTTGGATTGCCGGATGCGAAAACAGACCGGATCCTCAGGAAAATCATCAATCGGTAAAAAAGAAGATCGAATCCAGGACGGAGTCGATCTTTTCTGTTTCTTGCCCTTTCGCGCTTACAGGCTCGTCAAAAGCCACGACCAGGCCGGCAAAGTCAAAAGCGACAAAGCGGTGGAGGCGAAAATCAGCTGGGAAGCGAAAGCGGGCTCCTTGTCGTAGCGGGCGGCCAGCATGGCGGTCGTGCTGGCGGCCGGCATCGCGGATTCCAGCACGCAAATTTTCATCACGAGCGGGTCCATAGGGAGAAACCCGAAAAGCAGAAACACGACAGCTGGCAAAACGAGAAGGCGCACCACGGAGTAGGTCATGATCGTTTTGGAGAAGATGTCGCTTTTTTTCGCATGGGCGAGCAGGGCGCCAATCACAAACATGCAGATTGGCGTGTTGCACGCGGCGATGGCGCGAATCGTCAAATCAAGTGGCTCGGGCAATTCGACGCCAATCGTTCGCAAGCCGAGCACGGCCAAGCCAAGCGCCAAGGCGACAATGCACGGATGCGTGCACACCTGCCGAACGGTTTGTTTCCAATGCGTGGAGCCGGCGAACAGCGAAAGGCCGGCCGACCACATGACGACGCGCTGGGGAATCAAAAAGATGGACGCAAACAGCAAGCCGATTTCGCCAAAGGCGGCCTGGGCGATGGGCATGCCGAAAAAGCCGGCGTTGGAAACGAGCGTGGCGTATTGCAGGCAAATCCGTTTGTTCGCGCTTTCCTTTTTCCATAAAAACCGGTTGCACACCATGTACAGCGCCTGCACGCCAAGCGAGGCGAGAAAAACAAAGACGCACGCGTTTCGTTGCGAGGGCGTCAAGTCGAGTTCAAACGACTGGATGATGGCGCATGGCAAAATGAGCGAGAGCGTCAGATCGGTCAGCTTTTTGCGCATCGGCTCGTCGATGAAGCCTTTTTTGTACAAACCGTAGCCAAGAGCGATGAGCAGAAAAATCTCTAGTTGGAGAGCAAGCATCAAATTCCTTCTTTCTGTGTTTTATTTTATCGTAGACCAGGTAAACTTTTCGCGATTTTTTAAAAATCAATTTCTCCTGGCAGATAAATAAAAAACCCTTTCGATGAAAGGGTGGATCGTCAAATGGTGCCGGTACGCGGAATTGAACCACGAGTTCATCCTTACCATGGACGTGTATTGCCATTATACTATACCGGCATTGATCGCGTTCCTGCTGGAACGTTATCTATTATAACAGGTCGATGTCGATTTGGGAAACAATTTCTAAAAAAAAGAGCAGAAAAAAATAAAATATTTCTTGTTTCCTTTTTTTCGCGAACCCGTTAAAATAAAAAAGAAAGGATGTTCCATATTTTTACATGGAACCGGAAACTGGGATGAAGCAAGAAAACGCGGGAACGCAACCACAAAACCCAAACGGCAAGGCAAAGACAGGCGTAAGCGATGTCCTTTTGATTCTTTGCCCTTTTATGATCTTTTTGAATTTTATGATCTTTTCCTGGACGCCGAAAGCGGGGTATTCGCTCCTGATTGCGATTTGGCTCGTTCTTTACTGGCTGCATCGTGCCACAGGAGGCAAGGCGGGATGGATCGGCAACCTGGTTTTCTCTCTTGCCGCGATCGCGACGCCGTTTTTTGCCGGGCTGTTTCAATGGAATATGGAATCGCTGGATGCCGGACTTCGAATGGGAATGAACGCGATTTGCCTGTTCATGATCGTTTTGGATGGATTCGCCCTGGCGGGAAAGGGAAGACGATGAACACGGAATCTTTGTTTTCGATTCGCGCGATTTAAGGAGAAAAAAATGTTAAAGACGGGGATTCAAAGTTTTTTCATCGCACTTGTTTTGGATATGGTGATTTTTTGGATTTTGAAAAAGAAAGGGATCGTGGGGAACGATCGCGCCAAAGACTGGATCGACTTTACGATGATTGGCTGGGCGTGCATGGTCGCGCTCATCACACTGCTGCCCGGCTCTTTCATGGCCGCCACCCGCAGTGTGGCGTGGCAGCCGTTCCACACGTTTTGGGAGGTAGCGCAAAACGGACAATACGGCGCATTGATCCAGTACACGTTCAACGTCTGGATGTTTGTCCCGTTTGGTCTTTTCTATCCATTGGCTTTTCCGCGAAACGCGACATGGAAACGGACACTGGGAACAGGCGTGCTCATCCCGTGTGCGATTGAAAGCGTTCAGTTTCTGTGCGGAAGAATATTTGACATCGACGATATTCTCGCGAATGGATTTGGCGTTCTCATCGGGTATTTTGCCTACAAAAGCGCGGGCTCTATCGTTCGGTTTTGCCGGACCCGGGTTTTTCAATGGCGCATGCTTGGCTTTTGCGCGTTCACGATTGGATTGACGTTGCTGGTGGCGTGCCTGCCGGCATTGATCCAGCAGGAAATACGTCGTCAAAATATTTTGACGTTCGCCTACACCCATTTGAAGCCAACGGAAATTGTTTTGGATCAAAAACCCGATACCCGGCGGACGACAGGCGTCGTCTACGAAAGCCGTCCGGTCGTGGGGCTGGAGCGGCTGGAAAAGAGCATTCAGGAACAATTCGGGACCGACGAAACGTTTCAGGCGGGGGAAGATGTTGAAACATCCGTCCTTCACGGTGAGGATGTGGATGTGTACGCGAGAGCGTGCGGAAAATGGCTGCTCATGACAAAGCGGCAGCCGAAAACGGCGCCTCTGGTCGATCCCGACTGGAACGAGGAGGCGAAACGATGGCTGTATTCGTTTGTGCCAGACACCATCCCGCTAGGCGAGCCATTCATTCAAACAAAAGAGGAAAAAATCGCGGTGGAGTATCCGGTCGAGGAAATCGCGGACGACGGCTTGTATTTCGGCACGATCCACATGGAGCTCGATCCATGCGGCAATCTCGCGATGATTCGCTTCGACGTCGTTTTGGGAAAAGAAAAGGAACAAGTCGAACTGCTCGCGCCCGCCGAAACACTTGCCGCTTTAAAACAAACCGGGACAGATGTGGGAGATTTGACCGTGCGGATCGGCCGAATTGAACCGTCCTATATTTTCCACGAGGAAAACAACGTGCTGACGCCGGCTTGGAAATGGATTGGCGTGGAACAAAACGCGTACGCCAGAGAATGGGACGCGACCATGAACGCGCTGGTGGAACAAAAACTTTAAGACGAAAAGGAGTAAAAAAACAATGAACGATAATTCTTTGTTTTCGATTCGCGCGATGCGCCTCGAGGATGTCGACGTTTTGACGCCCGTCATGAAGGCTGCGTTCGACGAGGATACAAGACGGCACACCGATTTAATGGAAGACGGCCCCGAAGGCTATGACGACGGCCGGCTGCTGCGTCGTTTTCTTGCCGAACCGGAAGCTTTTTGCCGGACGCTTTGGCTAGGATCCCGACGGATTGGAGCCCTGATTTATCGAAAGGAAGGCGACGTGTGCGTTGGCGAGATCTTGTTTGTCGATCCTTCGCTTCATGGCTTTGGTCTTGGACGGCAGGCGATGGCCGCGCTGGAATCGGAAGCGGCCGGCTGCCGTCTGATCCGTCTGGAAACGCCGGACTACTCGACGCGCAACCACCGGTTTTACGAACATTGCGGCTATCGAAGGCTGGATGAGCCCGGCTTCTGGGCGCAAACCGTGGTGTTTGCGAAGGATTTGCCGGAGGATGGACGCTGAAAAAACGGGGGTTTTGGCGAGTATCTTTACGGGCATCCATCATTGAATCGAGGTATAAACAATGCTATGATAAGTGGGATCTTTATCTAAGGAGGAAGTAGACAATGGCTTTAATGCTCACGAAAAAGGATCTGGCGGACAAATTTGCCCAGGAAATGAACGTTTCGAAAAAGGACGCGGCCAGATATGTACAATATGTTTTTGACCAGATGGCGGAAACATTGATTGGGGAAGGAACCGTGGATATTAAGGGCTTCGGTAAATTCACGATCAGTGAACGAGCTGCGCGGACAGGTATCAATCCGGCAACGAAGGAGCAAATCCAGATCGCGGCTTCGAAATCGGTCAAATTCAAAGCGAGCAAAGGTTTGAAAGACGCAGTCAACGAATAAGAGAGGAAACCCCTCTCTTTTTTTCTTGGCGTGAAAATAATCATGGTATAATGTTCAGGAAAGAAAAACGGAGGAAGAACACATGCAACAACCGATTTATGTCATCGGGCATAAAAATCCGGATACCGATTCGATTTGCGGAGCCATCGCGCTGGCAAAGCTGAAACAAGCGCAGGGCATCAACGCGATTCCGGCACGGATCGGCCATTTGAATCCGGAAACAGAATATATATTGAACAAAGTCGGCGTGACGCCGCCAATCCACATTTCGACCGCGAAATCCACCTTGTCGGAAATTGAAATCGACGAGGCGTACACGGTCGGCACCCACGACACGCTGCGCACGGGCTGGGACGTGCTCATTGAAAACAACGCGAAAACGCTTTATATCATAGATGAAAACGACGAGTACAAGGGGCTGGTCACCTTGGGCGACATTTCAAAAATCCAGATGCAGGATTTAAACATCACCCGGGAACTGCTTAAGGAAACGCCGATTGAAAACTTCCAAAAAGCGCTGAAAGGGAAAATCCTGCTGGAAGGAAACAAACCACTGAACGGCGAAGTGCGCATCGCGGACAAAAAACTTATGGACCGGGATTTAAAGGGCGCCATCATGGTGCTCAACGACCACGAGGACTCGATGATCAAAAGCATGGCCAAAGGATGCGCCATGATCCTGATTGCCGAGAATTTCGTTCCCAACGACTACATTATCGAGATGGCGCGGCAGATGGGCGTGACGCTAATCAACACCCCGTATAATATTATGAAAATCATCCAGATGGTGTACCGGGCGATTCCGGTTTCGCTCATCATGACGCCGGCCAAAAACATGATCCAGTTCAATAAAAACGAGTATTTGGAAGACGTCGAGCGGGAAATGCTGAAAACGCGCCACTCTTCGTATCCGGTCGTGCAGCAAGGAAAGCTGATTGGATCGGTCGCGCGCTACCATCTGCTCAAAAGCAGCCGGAAGCAGTTTATTTTAGTCGACCACAACGAAAAGAAGCAGACGATCAACGACATCGAGCATGGGGAAATCATCGAAATTGTCGACCATCACCGCATCGGGGACATCGAAACTGACCGGCCGATCGTGTTCCGCAACATGATCGTCGGCAGCTCGAACACGATCATCGCGATGATGTACGACGAGTACCGCATCAAGATGTCGGAAAAAGTGGCGAAGCTTGTGACATACGCCATGATTTCCGATACGATGAACTTTAACTCGCCAACGTGCACGCCCATCGACCGGATGCTGGCCAAACGCATCGCCGAGGAATACGACCTCGATCTGGACGCGATGGCGAAAGACTTGTTTGAAAACACCGCGACGATCAAAGGCAAGGAGTTCGAGTCGATTTTGAACAACGACACCAAGGAGTACATTCTCAACGGCTACCACGTCTGCGTGTCCCAGGTGTTCATTTTCGATTTCTCCGTCGTCGACGAGATCAAGGACGACTTCATCGAGTTCATGAAGGAGCAAAACAAGTCGCGGCACATGGACTTGTTCCTGATGGTTTTCACGAATGTCGAAGGCAAAGGCTCCCGCTTCCTGTATACCGGAAAGCTTTCCGGCCTGCTGGCGCCGGCCATTGACGAATTCGAACGCCAGGGCTTCGTGTCCCGCAAAAAACAAATCGTGCCGGGACTTTCCAAAGAACTCATTTAAAACAAGGGAGGATGCAACATGTCAGCCGCTGATAAACTTTTGAACTATGTCACGTTTGACACGCAGTCAGACGAAAACAGTGAAACGACGCCAAGCACTGAAAAACAACGAAAGCTCGCCCGCGCGCTTGTCAAGGAATGCCAGGCGCTTGGAATGGACGAGGTGAGGGAAAAAGACGGAACCGTCTACGCGACGCTGGAGGCCAACACGAGCGAGCCGCGCACGCCCATCGGTTTTGTCGCCCACATGGACACCGCTTCCGAATTGAGCGGCGCCAACGTCAAGGCGCGCCGCGTCGAACGCTACGATGGCGGCGTCATCGCGCTCAATGAGCAGTACGCGATGGATTCCGCGACGTTTCCGGCTTTGAAAAAAGTCGTTGGCGATGATTTGATCGTGACGGACGGGACGACGCTGCTAGGCGCCGACGACAAGGCGGGCATCGCCATCATTATGCAGGCGCTTGAAGAAATCATCCGCGACGACGCGCCGCACGGGCGAATCGCGGTCGCGTTTACACCCGACGAGGAAATCGGGCGTGGCGTGGACCATTTTGATTTGTCGCTCTTTCCGGTCGAGTACGCCTACACGGTGGATGGCGATCGAATCGACGCGGTCGACTACGAAACGTTCAACGCCGCCCAGGCGACGGTTTCCATACAGGGCACCTCGATCCATCCCGGCGACGCAAAAGACCGGATGGTGAACGCCGCCCTGCTGGCGGTCGAGTTCGCCTCCATGCTGCCCGAAGACCAGACACCGGCCAAAACCGAAGGCCGGGAAGGGTTTTACCATCTCGTTTCCATGGAGGGCGAGTGCGAAAGCGCGACGTTGACGTACATTTTGCGCGAGCACGACGCGGAAAAGTTCGAAAAACAAATCGAAACGATCGAGCGCGTGCGCGACACGCTCAATGAAAAGTACGGCGATCGAATCGAGGTGGCGGTTCGTCGTCAGTACGCCAATATGAAAGACTACATGAAAGGCGATATGCGCGCCGTCGAACGGGCGCGAAAAGCCATTGAGAAAGCCGGGCTGGAACCGGTTTCGATCGCGGTCCGCGGAGGAACGGACGGCGCCATGCTGACGCAGCGGGGGCTGATTTGTCCAAACCTGGGCACCGGATCGTACAATCATCACGGGCGTTTCGAGTTCGCGAGCGTCCAGCAAATGGACCGGATGGTTCGCATCGTCCGCGATATCGTTGAGGGAGAGTAAGATGGATTACGCAAAAGAAGCATTGAAAAAACACAAGGAATGGAAAGGAAAGCTGGAAGTCGTCAACAAGATGGATATCGCCAGCCACGACGATCTTTCCATCGCCTACACGCCCGGTGTCGCCGCGCCATGCCTGGCCATCAAAGACGACCCGAAGCAGGTATACACCTACACGGGCAAAGGCAACACGGTGGCGGTCATCAGCGATGGCTCGGCCGTGCTTGGACTTGGTAACATCGGACCGGAAGCCGGCATGCCCGTCATGGAAGGAAAATGCGTCCTCTTCAAGGCGCTGGGCGGGATCGACGCCGTTCCGCTTTGCCTGAATACGCAAAACGTCGACGAGCTCGTGCAAATCATCGCGGCGCTCGAACCAAGCTTTGGCGGCATCAATTTGGAAGACATCGCCGCGCCGCGCTGCTTTGAAGTCGAAGAGCGGCTGAAAAAAATCATGAACATTCCGGTGTTCCACGACGACCAGCACGGAACGGCGATCGTTGTTTGCTCCGCGCTGCTCAACGCGCTGCGCCTGACGAAAAAAAAGGATCCGGTCATCGTAGTCAACGGAGCCGGAAGCGCGGGCATCGCGATCGCGACCTTGATTCTCGATATGGGACTGGGCAACGTGATTCTCGTGGACCGGCAAGGCATTTTGCGTCCGGACATGGATTTGACATCGGGTCAGCGCAAGCTGATCGACCGGGTCAACTTGACCGGCCGGCAAGGAACACTGGCTGACGCGCTCAAAGGCGCCGACGTCTTGATTGGCGTCAGCGCGCCGCACATTGTCAGCCAGGACATGATTCGTTCCATGGCGCCGGATCCGATCGTGTTCGCGATGGCCAATCCGGTGCCGGAAATCGAGCGGGCCGACGCGCTGGAAGCGGGGGCCAAAGTCATCGGGACAGGCCGAAGCGACTATCCGAATCAAATCAACAACGTGCTGGCGTTCCCGGGCATTTTCAAGGGGGCGCTGGACGCGCAGGCGACCGAGATCAACGACGCGATGAAGATCGCGGCCGTCAAGGCGATTGCCGGCCTCGTTGGCGACGAGGAGCTTTCGCCGGAATATATTATCGTGTCGGCGCTGGACGAGCGGGTCGTTCCGGCCGTGAGCGAGGCGGTCGCGCAGGCGGCCCGGGAAAGCCACGTCGTGCGAACATGGAAGGAAGTGTAACATTCGCATGAAAAACGTTTCAATCGTTGCGGAAGGGGGAGGAACGAAGATCGCCTATACGGCGGGTGTTCTCAAATGCTTTTTGGAAGAAGACATCCTCGTTCCGTATTGCGTGGGGATTTCGGCCGGCGCGGAAGTGCTGCTTCCGTACGTGTCCCGCCAGATCCGCCGTCTGGAAGTGACGGGGATCGAGGCGCCAAGCCAGAAAGGGGCGGTCGGACTTTCCGCCTGGTTAAAGGAAGGGAGCATTTTCGGGATCGAGAGCACCAACAACTTTATCCAAAAGGAAACGCCGCTGGATTTCAAGGCGTTTTATGGCAGCTCCACCGCAATGGATACGGGCTTGTACAACATGGAAGAGCATACGATCGAGTATTTCGACAAAAGCTACGTCGATCCGTCCATGACATTGATCAAGGCGAGCTGCGCGCTGCTGCTGCTCACCAAGCCGTACCAGTTTCAGGGGAAAAAATATTTCGACGCCGGGCTGGTGGATATGATCAGCATCCGCCAGGCCGAGAAGCACGGATGCGAACGTCATATCATTATCTCGACCAAGGAGGAAGGCTACGTCCGCAAAAAAGCGCCGGGCTACCAGCTTTGGCTGACGAAAATGGTGTACAAGGATCCGCAAATCGTCGACGACTTGCGCCATCGCCACGAACGGTATCAGGAACAATGGGATCACATCGCCGAACTGGAAAAAGAAGGAAAGGCGCTTGTCCTGCGGCCGCATAAGGATCTGGGCGTCACGCGCTACACGACCGATCCAAAAAAGCTCAAGCCGTGGTTCCAGCTAGGATACGATGAAACGAAAGCGCGAATCGAGGAAATCAAAGCGTTTATTGAATAGGTCACGTGGTGACCTTTTCTTTTTCGGGCAAAGAAGCTAGAATGAAAGAGAATAAAACCGAAAACCAAAAAGGAAAGGGAGGAGTCAACATGACGTACGGACTGGAAAACGATCGGATCAAGCTGGAATGCACCCCTAAAGGCGGCGAAATGCTGCATCTGATCGACAAGAAAAAAAACTTAGAAGTAATTTATCAAGGCGATGAAGGGTGGAGCGGTTCGAATCCATCGCTGTTTCCCATCATCGGCTCGACGTATAAAAAAACCTACACGATCGCCGGACGCGAATACTCGATGAAAAACCACGGTTTGATTCGCTACGCAACGCTGGAAGGCCGGCAGACGCCGGACTCGGTCGCCTTCACGTACACAAGCGACGAGGAAACGAGAAAACAATATCCTTTCGACTTCGAATACGAAATCGAATACCGTCTTGATGGTGGCACCGTCCGCATCGACTACACGATCAAAAACACGGGAGCGGAAGACATGCCGTTTTCCTTCGGGCTTCATCCCGCGTTCCGGGTGCCGCAATACGAGGGGGAAACGTTTGAAGAGTATTCGATTCGTTTTGAAAACGAGGAGGACGCGCGGCAAATCGTGTTTAGCGACGACTTGCGCGTTCCGGCCCGCGAACAGGACGTGCATCTGGATACGTGGAAGCTGGACCGGGACGAAATCGAAAAATACGCCACAATCGTATACAAGGACTACACGTCCACGAGCGTGACGCTTGAGCACGCGGGCGAGCCGCGGCTGACGATGCGCTTTCCGGGCTTTCCGTTTTTGGCGCTGTGGTCGCATCCGTCACGCAGCCATTTCCTTTGCATCGAGCCCTGGTACGGGCACGCGGATTTCGACATGTCGTGCGACGATTTTTACGCGCGGGAAGGAACGTTGATCTTGCAGCCAGGCGAAACGTTCAAGACGGGCTATTCGATCGAGCTGTGCGACTAAGGAGCGCGCGATGATTGGATTGCTCGTGACAGGACACGGCCGGTTTGGCAGCGGCATGGTGAGCGCCATGGAAGTCATCGCCGGGCCGGCAAAGTGGGTCGAATTTGTGGATTTCGAGGCGGACGACTCGGTTGGACGTCTGGAGGAGAAGCTGTCCCAAGCGCTGGCGTCTTTGCTGGATGCGTGTGATTGTGTGCTCGTGTTGGCGGATCTGATTGGCGGATCGCCTTTCAAAAGCGCCGTTCGCATCGGCGTGCCGACCGGAAAGGTCGAAGTCGTGGCCGGGTGCAATCTGGGGATGCTTGTTGAGATGGAAACCGCCCGGAAATTCAACGACGATGTCGTTGGACTGGCGGAACAGGCCGCAGAAACAGGCAGAAGCGCCATCGGGCATTTTAAGCTTCGGAAAAAAAAGTGAAACGAGAAAAAAAGCCGTCACGAAGGATCGTGGCGGACTTTTTTCGTATAGGAGCTTTTGGCAAACTCGGTCGGAGACATTTGGAAGTGCTCTTTGAATTTGCGGGAAAAGTAGTGGATGCTCGTGAATCCAAGCTTGGTGGAAATTTCCGAAATCGTGTACTTGTGTTCGAGAATCATCTTTTTCGCCTCGTTGAGCTTTAAATCCGAAATGTATTGTTTCGGGGTCGTGTGGATATGGCTTCGAAACAAGTTTTGGATCGTGGAGCGCGAAATCGTGAAGCGCTCGCACAAGTCCTCGACCGCCAGCGGACTGTACAAGTTGTTGTGGATGTACACGAGAATCTCGTTCAGCAGCGTGTTTTCAAAGTTCTCGTGCATCGGGTCGTCCAGCTGGTCTTCGCTCCGGTTTTGATGCAGCAAAAGCAGCGCCTCTTTCAAATAAATGATCGCCAGATCGTCGTCCAGCTCGGTGTTTTTTTCCAAAGAGGTCATAAAGCGGGACAGGATTTTGTAAATGCGCTTGTCGGTCCGGAAAACCTGGTCTTTAAGCGACTGGGAAAAATACTCGCTCATTTGGAAGTCGATGACCAAATAGGAGCAGGAGTCTTGTTCCGTCGTGTACAATACGTGGTTTTGTCCCGGATAGACGACCAGGGTGTCGTAGTCGCTGAGCACGCACTCTTTGTTGTCGACTAAAAGGTGGATTCGCCCGTGGTCGATATAAATGAGTTCGAAGAAATCGTCGACATGCCCTTTGCCGTGGTAGTTCGCTTTGCGGACGTGGAAGCTCGCGGATAAAATCTCCTCGATTTGCAGGTGCGGGACGATTGGCTTAAAGGTAATAGGCTCCGCGATCATTTTTTGCCTGAACGTTTCCTCGTTATAGCGCAAATTGATCGTGGACTTCGAGGAAATCGGGACAATGTTAAAATACACATTTGGGTCGATCCGGACGATTCGATGCATAATGAACTGTTCGAAGTTCTCGCCGTCCTGGGAGACGAACAGCATCGAGATGCCTTCCTCGTTCGCGATATAAATATCGGAGGACGAGTAAAACATCCGATCGAATTTTTTCGCTCGCAAAGTGAGCGTCGAGTCGTTCAGACTTTCCGCCGCTTCCGGCATGCGGTAATAGACGTCTCCATATTTTTTAAAAAAATAGTTCGTTGTTCTTTTTTGCATAAATGTCACCACTCGTATATATCTTATATTAAAAAGTATAAACGCATCGTTAAATAGTGTAAAGGGAAAAACCGTTTGGAATCGTGTATAATAAAAACAGCTAATTTATAAGCGCTATCATTAGAAGGGAGACAGGACAATGTCGAATATTTTATTAACGCGAATCGACGACCGCCTGATTCATGGACAAGTCGTTTCGCAATGGTGCACGGAACTGAAACCAGATTGGATGCTTGTTGTCAATGACGAAGTAGCTGGGGACGAAATGCAGCAGGAACTGATGAACATGGCCGCGCCGGCTTACGCGCAAACACGCTATGTGACGGTGGACGAGGCCATTTACACGCTGGCGAAGGCGGATGAGGATCAGAAGATCATGATTCTGGTCGCGAATCCGGAAGACACGCTGAAGCTGATCGAGGGCGGGATCCCGATCAAGAAAGTCAATATCGGAAATATGGATATGAAGGAAGGCAAGCATTTGATCGCGCCGGGCGTAGCGGTGAACGAGGAAGATTTGAACGCGTTCCGCCAAATGGAAAAAGACGGCGTGGAACTGGAAATCAAAAAAGTGCCGGGCATGAAAGCGGAATCTCTGGACGTTTTAAAGTAGAAAACAGGAAAGGAAATTGATTGATGAAACATAAAACACGAAAGCCGTTTCCGGAAAACTTTTTCTGGGGCGCCTCGACTTCGGCGTATCAGGTCGAAGGAGCGAATCTGGAAGACGGCAAAGGCCCTTCATGCCAGGACGTGAAGGAAGTGCCGGAAGGCACGTCGGATTTGACGGTTTGCGCGGATCATTACCATCACATGAAAGAGGACGTCGCCCTGATGGCGGAAATGGGATTCAAATCGTACCGGTTCTCGATCGCCTGGACGCGGATCCTGCCAAAGGGAACCGGCGAAATCAACCAGAAGGGAATCGACTTTTACAACGAACTGATCGACGAGTGCTTGAAGTACGGCATCGAGCCGATCGTGACGATGTTCCATTTCGACATGCCGGCGGCGCTGGACGAGCGCGGAAGCTGGGGCAACCCGGATTCGGTGCAATGGTTTGTCGACTTCGCCCGGGTACTGTTTGAAAACTTCGGGGACCGCGTCAAGTACTGGCTGACGATCAACGAGCAAAACATGCTTACTTTGGTTGGTCCGGTGATCGGGACTTTGATGATTCCGGAAGGCTGCACGAACGTTTTAAAGGAAGTGTACCAGCAAAACCACCACATGCTTGTCGCGCAGGCGAAAGCGATGGTGCTTTGCCACCAGATGCTGCCGGAAGCCAAGATCGGACCGGCGCCAAACATCTCGCTGGTGTATCCGGCCACATGCAAGCCGGAGGACGTGATCGCGGCGCAAAACTTCAACGCGATTCGAAACTGGCTGTATCTGGATATGGCGGTTTACGGCATTTACAACGCGATCGTATGGAGCTATTTGGAAGAAAACGACGCGACGCCGACGTTTGCGCCTGGTGACGAGGAGGCGATGAAAAACGCGCATCCGGATTTCATCGGCTTCAACTACTACAACACCGCGACGGTGGAAGCCGCCTCGGATGAGGAAGTTTTGGCGGACGCGGTGGCGGACCAGCAAAGCGGAAGCATCGAGGCGGGAATGTACAAAGGATTCCGGAATCCAAATCTGGTGACGACGGAATTTGGCTGGGAAATCGACCCGGTTGGCTTCCGCGCGACGATTCGCGAGATGGATTCGCGCTACCATTTGCCGCTGCTTGTCACGGAAAACGGATTGGGCGCCTACGACACGCTGACAGAGGACGGAAAGGTCCACGATCCGTATCGAATCGAATACTTGCGCCAGCATATCGCGCAAATCCAGGAAGCCATCACGGATGGCGCGCAAATGCTGGGCTACAATCCTTGGAGCGCGATCGACTTGATTTCCACGCACGAGGGGATGAAAAAGCGGTATGGATTCATTTATGTGGATCGTGACGAGTTTGATTTAGGCACTTTGAACCGTTACCGGAAAGACTCGTTCTACTGGTATAAAAAAGTCATTGCCAGCAACGGGGAGGACTTGAGCGACTAAAGAGACAGGAGAGGTCGCGAGCTTCTCCAATTTAGACCGCTTGGTCTATACCAATAAGCGAAAAAAGACAGGCTTATCGTGTAAAAACCGCTTTCAGCGGTGGCTTTACCGGAGTATGAATGATATAATGACTATACCAACGAAGGAGTAAGCAAAATATGAAAGTTGTAGTGTGTGAAAATTATGATGATCTTTCGAACAAGGCGTTCGAAGTGATCAAGGAACAAGTCGTTGAAAAACCGGCCTCCGTATTAGGTCTGGCAACCGGATCGTCGCCAGTCGGCATGTATCAGGACATGATCAAAGATCATAAGGAAAACGGAACGAGCTATAAAGACGTCGTAACGTATAATCTGGACGAGTATGTGGGAATCGACCGCAACGATCTGCAATCGTATTACACGTTCATGAACGAAAATTTGTTCTCGGGTATCGACATTGATCCGGCGAACACGCATGTTCCTTACGGCAATACGAAAGAAGATTGCGAAAAATACGAGGACGCGGTCAATGGTGTCGACATCCAGGTGCTTGGAATTGGTCAAAACGGACATATCGGTTTCAACGAACCGGGCACTCCATTCGACGAACCGACACATATCGTGGATTTGACGGAAAATACACGGGAAGCGAACGCGCGTTTCTTCGATAACGACATCAACAAAGTGCCGACGCAAGCGATTACGCAAGGAATCGGAACGATCATGAAAGCGAAGAAAATCCTGCTGGTGGCTAACGGAGCCAACAAAGCGGACGCGGTAAAAGCCATGGTGGAAGGCGCTGTGGATCCAGCATGCCCGGCTTCCATTCTTCAAAATCATGACGATGTTGTCGTGTTTATCGACAAGGAAGCGGCAAGCAAGCTTTCAAAATAATGATGAAAGACAAAGAGCGAAAGAACGTGTTCGCTCTTTTTTTCTCCCTTCATCTGTCATCTAAATTTCTTTAAAAAAGATACAAAAAGTAGTTGACAGTTGATAGAGAGTGCGGTATGATAAGTGAGCGTTAAGGAAACGCCTCCCGAAAACGAACCGCTT
>ERZ778504.325-NODE-325-length-52092-cov-18.552453_pt1 | contig 52092 bp, 43 predicted proteins | sample MGYA00510046_ERZ778504 | MGnify/ENA primary metagenome ERZ778504 (study PRJEB29527, sample SAMN07138964) | mouse gut metagenome | material: feces | host: mouse | place: China:Nanjing | collected 2016-01-25 ...
TAAATTTCAACAATTTCAAAGTACTCTTTCCGATTTTAATGGGACATCAATGATACACTTATATAGGTAATAATCGGGAGCCGGATCTTTCCGACGAAAGATCTGAAGCAAAATTCCGGAAGGATATACTACGCCTTGAACTGTATCCTGAATCATCATTCTGCTACAGTTATCACACGTGGATGACTGATTCATTGAAAATGGAGCCGAACGGTGATAAGATATGGGATGAAATGTTTTTTGCATGGTATCGCAGCGGACGTTCCGGTGAAAGGACATATCCCCACAAACGCAGCAACTGGCTAATTGAGAAAAACCGTTTGGCAAACTCCATGACAGTATATGATTTCTTTGATAGTCAATTCTATCAGTATGCGGACTCTCTTTTATCGCCGGGAGACTGGATTATAACTGACTCAGTATCCACCCTAAATGGTTATGATTGCATTCTTGCGACATTTTCCTATCATGGACGCGACTGGCATGTCTGGTTTTCTCCTGATTTACCGTGGCATGACGGACCGTGGAAATTCAGTGGATTGCCAGGGCTTGTAGTGTCAGCGTCAGATGCCGAAGGGTTATACCGGTTTGAACTGAAAGAGATATATCCTGTTTCGCAACCTGTAAAGCCTTGGATCAGGAAACCGAAAAAAACTACAAGACAGAAATTCCTGAAGGAGAATTTTGAATACCTGAAACAATTAGACGGCGGTGCTCTTTCGGCGGAATTTGATATTAAGGTTGATTCTTCTCCTGATAAACCGAAACGTTACCGCATAGGAATCGAAAAAGACTATGATTATAAATAAACAATACAGATTTCCATGCTTTCGATCTCGGCAGTTACAACCGCTAAGGCCACCAACCGGTTTATAAAAAAATGATTAACAAATAATATCCACGTTAGACACTTGTTTTACAGCTATTTAAATAAAACACGCAAAAAAAATTTTAAGTCTTATGAAACTATCCGGCTAATTCATGCACCTTACAGAGCAAAACCACAATAAAATGAACGGTCCACCAATAACAGAAAGGGATTTTGCCCGCTTGGTAAAGGAGCATTCCCGCATCATCAACAAAATCTGCTATTTCTATAGTTCGGAAAAACTGCCGTTTGATGACCTCAGGCAAGAAATCTATGTCAATATCTGGCAGGGATTGAGTCAGTTCAGAGGAGAAAGCAAGATGTCGACATGGATATATCGTGTGGCAGTCAACTCAGCACTGATGGCAATAAGGTCTTCAAAAGTCAGACCGGAGACAGTCTCTATCGACTTATCAGCTCTTGCTCTGACTACGGAAATAGACGATGCTCAGAAAGAGAATCTTCAAATGCTATATGATTTGATCAACAGGCTTGAAGATATCGAAAAAGCCATTATCCTGCTTTGGCTTGACGAGTATTCCTACGACGAGATAGCTGACACAATCGGCTTAAAACGAAATACGGTAGCGACTAAAATCCACCGTATCAAAGATAAACTCTCAAAACAGATATGATATGCAACTCGACGAACTCAAAAAAAATATGTCAAAGCTTGATAAGGTCCTCGACAAGACCGGCTCCGACATCAAGATAAACGTGGCCGCATCAGAAACCGCACAGACCAAGATACTCAAAAAATTTCGTCAGGTAATGACAAACTGTACTATGCTCGCAGTCGTTTTCACTGCAATGATAATCGGAGGCTTCAGTCCGCAAAAATTCACCCTTCAATTTAAAATATATCTTGTCATATATCTTCTGATCTGTGCTATCTGGTACGGATATCTGTATTTCACACTCAAAAAAATCAACATCGCGACTCTAACTCCGGCAAAACTGTTCTACAAGACTGCAAAAATAAAGAGGCTGATGATTTCCGGCGAAATATTCTTTGGAGTTGTCATCGGATTGATTCTTATTAACGGATTGTATAACAACCCGACGGCACTATGGGCACTGTCTGTCTCGTTTGTGGTCTGGATAGTTTTAGGCGTGTCACACTATTGGCCACAATATATCAGACTATTCCGCGACCTTAACTCCATCAAGGATTAATCTTACACGTAATACGAAAAAATATGAACAGACTTATTTTAACCTTACTTATGTGCCTTGCCGCATCAGGGGCTTTCGCACAGATTGCAGATATTAAAGTCAGTTATGACTACAACCATCATGATCCGACCGGCAAAGCTGTCAACAGCAAAATGATTCTCCTTGCCGACAGAAATCAATCAAAATTTTTCAGCATTGTCAACGAGCAAGTGGATTCAATGATGACAACCGCGGAGGGACGAATGGCTTACAGCCAGATGGTTCAGGCTGCTATGGCAAATAGGGATGTAGCTAACCTTCCAATAAAAAAAGAGCCGATGTATGTTCTGAAATCCACGAAAGACAGCGTCACTTCGGTATATGATCTCGTAGGAGCTGACTTCTGGGTCTATGATGAACCACTCATTGCACAACAATGGGAAATAACCGATTCAACAAAGAAAATTCTTGACTACGAATGCGTGAAAGCGACATGTAATTTCAGAGGCCGTAACTGGGCCGTCTGGTTTACTCCTGAGATTCCACTGCAGGACGGTCCTTGGAAACTTTGTGGACTTCCCGGACTTATACTGAGCGCTGAAGACTCGACCGGTCAATATTCGTTCATTGCAGACGGTGTCCAGAATACTTCTGAAATAATACGCCCTGTCTTTGGAAAAGAAAATTATGAAAAAACAGACAGAATAAAGTATCTTCAGTCAAAGAGATCGTTTACCGACAATGCTTTAGAATATATACGGGCTGCCACAGGCTCAAATGTAGCAGATATGCCAAGAATAGAGATTGACGAATCTTACGACTTCCTCGAAACCGATTATAGGAAATGAAAAAATTAATGTTACATCTTCTGTGCCTATTAGCCACTGCAAATGCAATAGCTCAGACAGATGTCACGGGAATGGTTGTTGACAAGGAAAGCAACGAACCGATTACCGGGGCTTCAGTTATTGTCAAGGGGGCTGACGGCAAGATAAAGAAATACACCACGTCGAAGAGTGATGGTGGTTTCACTATGTCGTTGCCGTCAGTTGCCGGTTGTCGATTAGAGGTGTCGATGATGAGTTTCGCGAAGAAGACCATCTTTCTTGACAGCGTTTCTTTCCCGCTTACCGTCAGGCTCGAACCGGGCACTACATTGCTCAAAGAGGTTACGGTCAAGGCTGACCGTATCCGTGAACAGGGAGATACCATTACTTATAATGTCGGAAGTTTTGCCCAACAGCAGGACCGCTCAATCGGCGACGTACTCAAACGTATGCCGGGTATCAACGTTGAGAGTTCCGGCAAGATCCAGTATCAGGGCGAGGACATCAACAAGTTCTATATCGAAGGCTCTGACCTGCTTGGTGGTAAATATGGCATAGCCACCAATGGCATAAGCCATGAGGATGTGGGTGCGGTCGAGGTCATGGAGAACCATCAGCCGATGCAGGTGCTTTCTGGCATCTCCTTCTCCGACAAGGCTGCTATCAACCTCAAACTGAAGAACAAGGCAAAAGCAACATGGACTTTTCACGGTGATGCCGGAGGTGGTTACTCATGGCAGCCAGAAGGTGCGATATGGGATGGCTAGTTGTTTGCAATGGCGGTAATGTCAAACTTCCAGAATATAACCACATTCAAGACCAACAACATCGGTGAAGACCTCTCGGCTCAGGCAACAGACTTTTTCGCTGCGCGACGTGGAACAGACCTTCACAGATATGTAGGCGTATCTCTCCCCGGTGTGCCTAACCTCAGCCGGAAACGCACTCTGTTCAACCGCTCGGCTCTTGTATCCACCAATTCACTCTGGAAACTCGGACGGGGCGAATTCAAGACTCAGATTGATTACTCTTTCAACCGCGTGAAGGCAGAAGCAGCCAACATCACGACATACTATCTCAATGAAGGCAACCGTGTCGTTACCGAAGACCGCAACGGCGTTGACCGTTCACACTCACTGTCCGGCAAGCTCATCTATGAACTGAACCAAAAGACCGCGTTCATCAACAACACTCTGAAAACAAATATCGACTGGGATGATATAAGCCTCGGTGTCTCTGGTTCACTGTCCAATAACCAGACTGCATCGCTCCCCGACTACTATGCAGGCAACGATTTCAAACTTATCAAGCGTTTCAACGGCCGTCACCTTATCACGTTTATCAGTAAGAACGAATGGGAGTCATTGCCACAGACGCTTTCCGTGTCGATGAATGACGGATTTATGCGTCAACAAGTCAAAGACCATGCTTTCTATACCAACGAGAGCGCGACATACGCTTTCTCCATCAAAGGTATAACAATCAGTCTTGAAGGAGGTGTCAATGGGTATTTACGCTCTCTAAACACGGGATTACCCGATATGCTGGAGGAAATACCGGGAGTCATCGACGGAGTCGCTTCGCTTGACGAAGAAACAACGAATATGCTGAACACAAACTATTTGACGGTATATGCTACCCCGAAATTAGAGTATTGGGTAAGGCGAGTGAATTTCTCGCTTAACGCTCCCATCAGCTTCGCTCACTATACTTTCGACAAGGCTCTCGCCAACCGCAGTGAGGTCTATTTCTCTCCGTCACTGAGTATGAACTGGAAACCAAACAATCGATTCTCAATGGACATGCGTGGTGGCACAGGACGTTCGCCGATGAATCTGAACCTTATCCAGCCAGGATATGTGATGACAAACTACCGATCTTTCCGCCGGGGTGTGGATGATTTCTACAACTCAACATCGCAGAACGTATCGGTCAATCTATCCTATAAGCATACACGGCGCGGAGTGTTCGCCAACGTTTTTGCGATGCAGTCATGGAGTCATAATCCATATACACTCGCCCAACAGCTTTACGGTGATTATGTGGTCTATTCCTACACATCGGCAAAGAGTGACGGGAAAATGCTTATGGCGAGCGGAAACATAGGCAAGACACTTGACTTCATGAGAGGCAGTGCAAACATAAACGGCTCATTCAGCCGTAATGAATCATATCTTATCTCTGAAAACAATTCGGTAAATTCAGTCGGCACGTCGTGGTCTGCAGGAGCTAAAATCAACGGTGCACTGCTCCGATGGCTCAGTTTCGACTACAGGTTCGATTTTTCTTCAAGCCGACTCGCAATGAACGGCTCGAACGCCTCATGGCTCGGCAGCATGGAGAACGAGTTTCTTCTCAACATCATGCCACACAAGAAATGGGAGTGGCACATCAGCGGCGAGCACTACAGAAACGAACTGAGCACCGACAACTTCAAAAACGTATTCCTGCTCGACACAAAGTTAATCTTCAAGCTCAGCAAGCGACTGGAATTATCCTCATCATTAAGCAATATTTTCAATCAGCGCACATACAATTACATAACATACAACCAGCTCACGTCATTTGAGAGCCAGCGTTGGCTCAGAGGCCGCGAGCTGCTAATCTCAATATCACTCAGAAAATAATCAAAATTAAAATAGTTACAATAGTTCGGTAAAATTTGCATATTCAATTGAATATCAATAAGATACAACAACAATTCAATATCAATGCAAACTATTGTGTATCAGTGCGATACAGCTATGCCTGCTCAAAAATTACCGAACTGTTGAATAGTTATGAATCTTCTAATTTTTCTCCCGCTTGTCGGAACTGTAATCGGAACCATAATAGGCATCCGCACACATAAGAATTACAAACGCAAACACAAGAAATAGAAATTATGAAAAAGATACTTGCATCAATCATCATGATCTTTGTGGCAATAACTGCAATGGCGCAGACCGCTGACATCGAGGTCAGTTATACGATGCGTTCATTGTACTGGAACGGGATGGAACGAATCAACAAATATCATCTCTTGGCAAATTCGACCTTATCAAAATTCTATAGTCCACGTTCGGAAGAAATAGACTCATTGACATCAACTCCGGATGGACTTGCCGCCTTCAAGAAGACGCAGGAAGCAGCTTTGAAAGCCATGATTGGACAAGGAATGATTGACATGAAGAATCTTCCTCGAAAGAAAGAGAACGATTACGTAGTCAAATTCGTCAGAGATTCGATGATAACCGTATATGACATGCTCGACAATGAACCTGTTTATTACACTGAGCCTTTCGCTGAATTGACATGGGAAACCGGCGACAGCACTAAAAACATACTTGGATATGAATGTATCCAAGCGCAGACCGACTATCACGGCCGCCATTGGACGGTCTGGTTTACGCCGGAAATACCTGTTCATGATGGACCTTGGAAGTTCAGAGGTCTGCCCGGACTTATCCTTGAAGCCACCACGGGAGACGGAATAGGATTTTTTGCAGACGGAATCCAGCAGTCTTCCAAAGATATTGGAAGTGTCTATGGCGCAGAAAAATATGAACGATATAACCGAAAGGATATTCTACGTGCACGTCGTGCCGTAATCGATAATCCAAAAGGAACGCTGACCGCAAAAGGGTTGCTTGATGGAGTCGAAATAGATCCTGATCTGCTGAAACCGAAATCAGCTGGTGATGACTTTATCGAAACTGACTATAGGTGACAATGTATATGAAAAAGTTATATCTGATAATTCTTAGCTTCGTATTTTCACTTGTCTCCTTTGCCATTACCAAGGATACACCTGAAATAGAGATGATCGATGTGAAAGGAGGCACTTTTTCAATGGGATTTAATCCCGATGAAACCGAGCATGCCTATGAAACACTACGCCACGAGGTCACTTTACATGACTACAAGATAGGGAAATACGAAGTGACACAAGAACTATGGGAAACCGTCATGGGTGACAATCCCAGCGTCTTTAAAGGAAAGAGCCGCCCTGTAGAGAATGTTTCATGGAATGATGTGAGTCTATTCATAAAGAAACTCAACAAGCTTACAGGCAGACATTACCGTCTGCCGACAGAAGCAGAATGGGAATTTGCAGCAAGAGGGGGCAATGAATCTAATGATTTTGTTTTTATCGGAGGCGATGAAATCGATAAAATCGCATGGCACTTCGGCAATTCTGAAAAACAGACTCATCAGGTCGGATTGTTAGCGCCAAATGAACTGGGCATCTATGATATGGCCGGAAATGTCAGCGAATGGACTCAGGACTGGTTCGGACATTATAAAGCCAAAAGTCAGACAAATCCAAAAGGGCCGAAATCATCTGATATTGGAAAAATATTCAGAGGCGGCCACTATTCAATTCTTTCAGAATATAATCGTCCGGCATGGCGTGCTGTAAGCAATCCGAATTTCAGATCTTCAACCATCGGTTTCAGATTAGCAGAATAAGTCTCACCTGACTACAAGGCCTCAAAGTAAAACAATGACGGCTCTGCCTGTGGAATCATATCCGACATGCAGAGCCGTTATAAAATTTGACCGCAGACTCGCGGGTCGCTAAATCAGATCAATCATGCTTTGGCATAGAGCTTCTCGCGTGTAGCCATCACCTTTTCGTCCGAAATATAGTCGTCATAGTCCATAAGCTTGTCGATAGTGCCGTTGGGGGTGAGCTCGATTATACGGTTGCAGACAGTCTGTATGAACTCGTGGTCATGGCTCGACAGCAACACATTACCTTTGAATGCCTGAAGAGTGTTGTTGAACGCCTGAATCGATTCGAGGTCGAGGTGGTTGGTCGGCGAATCAAGCACAAGAGTGTTGGCATCGGTCATCATCATACGGGCTATCATACAACGCATTTTCTCACCACCTGAAAGCACCGAAGCTTTTTTAAGAACCTCTTCGCCGGAGAACAGCATCTTGCCGAGGAAGCCTTTGAGATAGATTTCGGAGCTGTCGTTGGAGAACTGCGAGAGCCAGTCGACAAGATTGAGGTCACAGTTGAAGAAAGCCGAGTTGTCGAGAGGCAGATAGGCGGTGGTGATGGTCTGTCCCCACTCGTAAGTCCCCTCGTCAGCCTTGCGGTTGCCGGTGATGATTTCAAAAAGTGCAGTCATGGCACGCGGGTCATGGCTAAGGAAAGCAATCTTATCGCCTTTCTCGACCTGAAAGTTCACGTCCTTGAAAAGCACCTCGCCGTCAACAGAAGCAGTCAGACCCTTGACCTCAAGAATCTTGTTGCCCGGTTCACGCTGTGGAGTGAAGATAATGCCCGGATAGCGGCGCGACGACGGCTGAATCTCCTCGACATTGAGTTTTTCAAGCATCTTTTTGCGCGAAGTGGTCTGCTTTGACTTTGCCACGTTGGCGCTGAAGCGCTGGATGAATTCAAGAAGCTCCTTGCGCTTCTCCTCAGCCTTCTTGTTGGCCTGCTGCTGCTGACGGAGAGCAAGCTGCGAAGATTCGTACCAGAAGCTATAGTTGCCGGCAAAAAGAGTGAGCTTGTTGTAGTCGATGTCAAGAGTATGCGTACACACAGAGTCGAGGAAGTGACGGTCGTGGCTGACGACGAGCACCGTATTCTCAAACTTCGATAGATAATCTTCGAGCCATGCCACTGTTTCAAGGTCAAGGTCGTTGGTAGGCTCGTCGAGCAGAAGATTGTCGGGATTGCCAAACAGAGCCTTTGCGAGAAGCACACGCACCTTTTCGTTACCGCTCATGTCGCGCATCAGCGTGTAGTGTTTGTCTTCCTTGATGCCAAGACCGCTCAGGAGGGCGGCTGCGTCGCTTTCGGCATTCCAGCCTTCAAGCTCGGCGAACTTCTCTTCGAGTTCCGAAGCGCGGATACCGTCTTCATCAGAGAAATCTTCCTTGGCATAGAGCGCGTCTTTCTCCTGCATGATATCCCAGAGCACGGAGTGTCCACGCAACACGGTCTCCATCACCGTGCAGTCGTCAAATTTGAAGTGGTCCTGTTCAAGCACGCTCATACGCTCGCCCGGTCCCTGCATCACAGAGCCGTGCGTGGGCGAAAGCTGGTCGCTGAGTATGCGCATGAGAGTCGACTTTCCGGCACCGTTCGCGCCGATTATACCATAGCAGTTGCCCGGAGTAAACTTAAGGTTCACATCCTGAAAAAGCACCCGCTTGCCAAATTGCATTCCTAAATTGTTAACAGCTATCATTCTAACATTTTTGATTTCGGGGTGCAAAGATACGAAAAATTATTGATATTACATTCCTAATGTCCCCTATGACTGATATTAATCAGACTTTATCTTTTCAAAATTATTCCCATTTCTATCATTTTTCGTTTTTTTAGCGACCTATCATTGCGAAGAAGTTTTAGAATAACTACATTTGCAAGTAAAGAAACAAAATGCCGTTCACGGCACTTAAATTCGACAGACATGAAAATCCAGACCAAGACATCTCATTCTCCGGCCGGAGAAATCACCCTCTATACATTGACTAACTCATCAGGCGCGTCGGTCACTCTTTCGAGTCTCGGCGCAGGCATTGTGGCCGTATGCGTTCCTGACGCTGACGGCAAACTCGCAGATGTGGCGCTCGGATACAAAGATCCCGCGTCATATCTCGGCGACGGGCCGTGTGCCGGAAAGATTCCCGGACGTTTCGCCAACCGCATAGCTCTTGGAAAATTCACTCTCGACGGCAAAGAATACAATCTTGCCATCAACAACGGCCCTAACGCCCTCCACGGCGGTCCGACAGGATTCATGAACCGTATCTGGGCAAGCAATGCCGAAGACAATAAAGTCACGTTCACCTATCATGCGGCCGACGGCGAGGAAGGTTATCCCGGAGTGCTTGACGTGAAGGCTGAATACACATGGAGCGAAGATAACGAACTGACTCTGCGCATCACTGCCGAAACCGATTCGGCAACCGTTGTCAATCTCACAAACCACGCATATTTCAACCTTGACGGAGAAAACGCGGGAAGCGTACTCGACCATGAGATGCGTCTCAATGCCTCACGCTATCTCCCGACCGACGACACCCAGATTCCTACCGGCGAACTCGCACCCGTAGCCGGTACTCCGATGGATTTTACCCAGTTCAAGGCCATAGGCCACGACATTGAAGCCGACTTCCATCCCCTCAAAGTCGGAAAGGGCTACGATCACTGCTGGGTCATCGACAACTACGAGAAAGGAACGATGAAAGAAGTAGCCGAACTCCGCTCATCAAAGTCAGGACGCGCACTCATAATCTCCACCACTCAGCCCGGCATGCAGATTTACACCGGCAACTGGCTTGCAGGATGCCCCGAAAGCATCTCCGGCGGTGCCTATAGCGACTATAACGGTGTTGCCATTGAATGTCAGGGATTCCCCGATGCTCCAAATAAACCCTGTTTCCCCTCCCCGGTGTTGCGCAAAGGCGAAAAATATGACGAGACTATAAAATTTAAATTCACCACATTATAAAAAATACAGTTTCTATACAGCAATGAAACCAACTCTATTTGTACTTGCTGCCGGCATGGGCAGCCGCTACGGCGGTCTCAAACAGCTCGATCCATTAGGACCTCAGGGACAGACCATCATGGACTATTCAATCTATGATGCAATCCAAGCCGGCTTCGGCAAAGTAGTCTTCGTCATCCGCAAGGATTTCGAAAAAGATTTCCGCGAAAAAATCCTCTCCAAATACGAAGGCCATATTCCAGTCGAAGTGGTATTTCAGGCTACCGACAAACTTCCCGAAGGCTATACCTGTCCGGCAGACCGCACCAAACCGTGGGGTACAAACCATGCCGTCATGATGGGAAGCGAGGTCATCAATGAACCGTTTGCCGTAATCAATGCCGACGACTTTTATGGACGTGACGCATTCCGTGTGATGGCCGAAGACCTCATGCGTCCGCGCGAACGCAAGGGCGACTATTCGATGGTCGGTTTCCGTGTAGGCAACACAATGACCGAAAACGGCTCTGTGGCACGTGGCGTCTGCTCAAAGGGTGAAGACGGCAACCTCACAGGAGTCGTTGAACGCACTGCCATCTCCTACGCCCCCAACGGAGATATCGTGTTCACCGATGAAAACGGAGTAGAACAGACACTTGACCCGATGACACCGGTATCAATGAACCTCTGGGGCTTCACTCCTGACTATTTCGACTATTCCGAACGCGAATTCCGCACCTTCCTCGACAAAGACCTTAACACTCCGAAGGCTGAATTCTTCATTCCGCTTGTCATCGACACTCTCATCCACTCAGGCGAAGCGACAGTCAAGGTTCTTGACACCGACTCACGCTGGTTTGGCGTGACATACGCTGCGGACCGCCCCGGAGTTGTCGAAAAATTCGCACAGCTCCACGCCGACGGCATCTATCCCGGCAAGATGTTCTAACCTAACGGCCACGCCACACACTCAAACGCACATATACATTACCTTCCCCATGGAATTAAAAAATAAAATCAGCGAAGCATTCGCATCGCACTTCGGAGGCGAAGGCACATTCTATACTTCAGCCGGACGAATCAACCTCATCGGCGAGCACACCGACTACAACGGCGGCTTCGTGTTTCCCGGAGCTATCGACAAAGTAATCATGGCCGAAATCCGTCCAAACGGAACGGAGAAAGTCAATCTCTACTCGGTTGACCTCAACGACAGTGCCTCGTTCGGACTCAACGAAGCAGACGCACCCTCGCAGCAGTGGGCACGCTACATCTTCGGAGTCTGCCGCGAGACCATCAAGCGTGGAGGCTCTGTCAAAGGCTTTGATGCAGTGTTCGCCGGCAATGTCCCTCTCGGCGCAGGCCTGTCATCGTCGGCCGCACTCGAATCATGTTTTGCATTCGCGATCAACGACCTGTTCAATGACAACACAATCGACAAATTCGAGCTCGCAAAAATAGGCCAGTCCACCGAACACAACTACTGTGGTGTCAACTGCGGCATCATGGACCAGTTCGCATCCGTTTTCGGAAAGAAAGACTGTCTCATCCGTCTCGACTGCCGTTCGCTTGAATATGAATACTTCCCATTCAAGATTGACGGTTACAAGCTCGTGCTTGTCGACTCAGTGGTGAAGCACGAACTTGTCGACTCTCCCTACAACAAGCGCCGTGAATCATGTGAGCGCGTGGCAAAACGCCTCGGACTCGAAACACTCCGCGATGCCGACATGGAAATGCTCGATGCTGTCAAAGCCGATATTTCGGCCGAAGACTACATGCGTGCACGCTTCGTCATCGGTGAGAAGGAACGTGTGCTCGGAGTGTGTGACTCTCTCAACCGTGGCGACATCGCCACGGTGGGACGTCTTATGTACGAGACCCACGAAGGTCTATCAAAAGACTACGAGGTGTCGTGCGAAGAGCTTGACTTCCTCAACGACGTAGCCAAGGAATGCGGCGTGACCGGATCACGTATCATGGGAGGCGGCTTCGGAGGCTGCACAATCAACCTTGTGCCCAACGAAATCCACGACAAGTTTATCGAGACTGTGACAGCCAAGTTCAACGAACGCTATGGTCATGAACCCAAAATCTACGACGTTGTCATCTCTGACGGAGCACGTCGTCTCGATGACTGATTCGAACTAATCCGGATATTTTAACCGTTTTCCGCAGAAACACCACTTTTTATTATCATCCTGTAATTATCATATTGGTATAAAGATAACACCCGCACTACGACAAAATTTCTATTGTCAGTAGTACGGGTGTATTTTTTTGCGATATATATATATTTCAGACAAGAAGCACAGTCACCATTCCCCAGACGACAAGAAGAATATTGCTGACAGCATAAGTCACCGTATAGCCGATTGCCGGAACCGTACTTCCGATAGCATCCTGCACAGCGCCGAGAGAGGCGGTGCAAGTTCTTGTGCCGGCACAGCACCCGAGAGTAATCGCCGGATTGAATTTGAAAACTTTATGCCCCATCCACATCCCGATTAAAAGCGGAATTGTAGTTCCCACCGCTCCGGCGACAAAGAGCATCCAGCCTACATCGCGCAACCCGGAGACAAACGATGGAGCCGCCTCTATCCCGACAACAGCAATAAACATATTGAGACCCAGATTATTCATTAACCACAATGCTGATGCCGGAATATAGCCGAATGTCGGGCGTCGCGAACGCAGCCATCCGAACACTATACCTGCGACAAGCGCACCTCCGCTCGTCCCGAAACTGACCGGGACATTCCCGATCCATACACTCAGACTGCCGACAAGACCTCCGATAAAGATGGCAAGCCCGACAAACATCAGATCGCTTGAATTAGTCATGCGGTCGGCATAGCCAATCATACGTGCAGCCGCCGCCACTGCTCCACTGTCGCCGACAAGCCACATCGTGTCGCCACGTTCGATAGTCTCTGCCGGATCAAGCGCAATCTCTTTTCCTCGACGCATCACTCTCCTGACCGAAACGCCACGCATCACAGGCGATGACAAAAGATTGCTGAATGGACAACCGATGATGTCAGGCGATGCGACAAGAACCGACACACGTTCCACAGGATATGTGAGAAGTTCACGGTTGTCATCCTCCGGCCCGGTATAATCGCCGACCTTTACCATGAATTTTCGCGGGCCGCAGACGACCACACTGTCACCGCGATGAAGCATATCGGAAAGTCCGGGCGTAAAAATCCTGTCATCGCGCTGCACACGCCCGACATAGACATGAATACCGCGCACTTCGAAAAATGACTCCAGTTCAGCCACACTCATTCCATTCTCAAAAATCCGGTTTGTCAGCCGATACGAACGAAACGAGACTCCACGGTGGGCATTAAACTTGGCCGGATCGGAATCCCATGACATATTGTCGAGACTTTTTTCAAGCTCATGAGCCTGCCGCGCCACTCGCTCCACCCCTCCCAACAGTTTCGGGCCGAAATTACCGAGTATGATGACTGTCCCGAGTGTGCCGAATATATATGTCACAGCATAGCAGACTGGTATAATTGAAATCTGCTCATCTTTTATTTCCTGACCGACAGGTAGCTTGCTTATGGCCTCTGTCCCCACCCCTATAAGTGACGAACATGTCTGAGAGCCGGCGAAAAGTCCGACCGTCTCACCTTTAGTATATCCGAACAGAAATGCAAGTCCGACAGTGACCGCAAAGCAACACATGCTCATCAGCACTGCAAAAAGCACCTGCCGGAGCCCCATGCCACGCAACGACTTGAAAAACTCAGGCCCGACACTGTAGCCTATCGAAAAAAGAAACATCAGGAAGAATACAGTCTTAAGCGGCCCGGAAACAGTTATACCGAACTGCCCGACAACCACTCCGACCAGCAGCACCGCCGTCACGCTGCCAAGCGTGAACGAACCGATGCGGAGTCTCCCCAACAAAAATCCCATGCCTACGGTCAGAAAGACCGCCAAAGCCGGATAATTTCGCAATATATCTCCAAAAGATTCTATAATCTCCATAACATATATAATAAGTAGAGACGTGATGTCGAAATAAACACGTAGTCCCAAACGTGTATATTATCTAAACACGACATCATTTCATTTGTTTTACCGTAATTCCAATCAGTCTTTATTACAAAAAGACAAAGCTATAACCAAGTTTAGGATTCAACATAACTTCGCAAACAGATTGTTTGTTTCATTATTCAGGGAAAATGTGTAAATTTGCAACTTGGAAGTGTGTGAATAAGGCTTTTTGTTCAAAAGACAGTTTAAACCAAATCTCCACTCCACTGTCAAACCCAATACCCCCGATCTCTCCAACAATCAATTTCCACTGTCAATCCAATATGCCACAGCAAGGATATAATCATCAGACAAACGGCGGACAATCAAAGAACCCCACCAGACAAAATTCCTCGAAACAGGCTTCACGCAGTCGTGGACAGAAAGGCAAGAAACCGCGCCGTCACCGCGGCATCATAGCCACTTTGTGGATTTTATTCGCATCTGTAATAATCGGAATTTTTGTATTCCTGTTCCTTATATACAATGGTGTAATCGGCTACATGCCACCCGTCGAGGAGCTTAAAAATCCGACCGACCGCTTCGCCTCTGTGCTTTATTCGTCAGACGGCAAGGAAATCGGCCGCTACTTCGTCGGTACTGGCAACCGTGTCTATGCCGATTTTGATGAAGTGTCGCCACACGTAATCGACGCTCTGATTTCAACCGAAGACGTACGCTTCGAGGATCATTCCGGTATCGACATGCGTGGTCTCGGACGTGTGCTCGTCAAAACCGTCCTTATGGGAAACAAGAATGCAGGTGGCGGCTCAACTCTCACCCAGCAGCTCGCCAAGCAGCTCTATTCGCCCAACAGTTCCGGTCTTCTTTCGCGAGCAATGCAGAAGCCCATCGAATGGATGATAGCCGTCAAGCTCGAACGCTACTATTCGAAGGAGGAAATCATAAAAATGTATCTCAACCAGTTTGACTTCCTCTATAATGCCGTCGGCATCAAGTCGGCCGCACATGTATATTTCGGCAAGGCACCTAAGGACCTCAAGATTGAAGAGGCAGCGACTCTCGTCGGAATGGTAAAGAACCCGGCCTACTACAATCCGGTGCGCCAGAACGAACGCACCCGCCAGCGCCGCAACGTGGTGCTCGCACAGATGGAAAAGAACGGCAAAATCACCAAAGCCGAGCTTGATTCTCTCTCTGCATTACCGCTGACTCTGAACTTCAACCGTGTCGACGCCAAAGACGGCATCGCACCCTATTTCCGCGAAGAGTTGCGCAGGATGCTCAGAGCACAGAAACCCGTACGCGAAAACTACCGCGGATGGGAATCCCAGAAATTCATCGACGATTCAATCGCATGGGAAACCAATCCGCTCTACGGCTGGATTGAAAAAAATCCCAAGCCAGACGGCTCTAAGTATGACATATATTCCGACGGTCTTAAAATTTATACGACCATCGACTCCCGCATGCAGAAATATGCAGAGGAAGCTGTGGCCGAACACCTCGGCGGCTATCTCCAGCCGGCTTTTTTCCGCGAGAAACGCGGGACAAAGGGAGCACCCTACACGACTGACCGCGCAGAGCTGTCAGAGATACGCCGAAACCATCTCGTACGTAATGCGATGAAAAATACCGACCGCTACCGCATGATGGTCAAGGCCGGCGCATCGAAAGATGAAATCAACCGTGCGTTCCACACCCCGCGAGAGATGAAAGTGTTCACTTACAACGGTTCTGTCGACACGGTTATGACCCCTCTCGACTCCGTTCTTTACAATAAACACTTCCTCCGCACCGGATTCATGGCAATGGATCCGCTCAACGGCCACATCAAAGCATATGTCGGAGGTCCGAATTTCTCCTATTTCCAATATGATATGGTTTCGACCGGCCGCCGTCAGGTCGGTTCGACCGTGAAACCCTTCCTTTATACCTACGCTATGGAAGAGGGCTACACGCCATGTGACGAATTTTCCAACACCCAGCCGGTGCTCACCGACGAGACCGGCAAGGTATGGGCACCGCGTAATGCCGGATCGGCAAGAGTCGGCGAGATGGTCGACCTCCGCTGGGCACTCACCAACTCCAACAACTGGATTTCAGCACGCCTCATCTCGCAGCTTTCTCCCCCATCCCTTGTCAGAACGATGCACAATTTCGGCATCACGGCCGAACTGCCTCCCGTCATGTCGCTCTGCCTCGGCCCGGCCGACGTATCGGTCAAAGAGATGGTCACAGCCTACTCGGCCTTCGCCAACAACGGCATGAGAGTCGATCCTATGTTTGTTACAGCCATTGCCGACAATAACGGCAACATCATTTCCGAATTCTCACCTCGCCACACTGAGGTCATCAGTGAAAAAGCCTACTACCGTATCCTCTCGATGCTGCTCAATGTGGTCAATGAAGGCACTGCCCACAGGGTGCGCTCGCGTTTCGGCCTCACAGCCGAAATGGGAGGCAAGACCGGTACGACAAACTACAACGCCGACGGCTGGTTCATGGGATTCACCCCTAACCTTGTGGCCGGAACATGGGTAGGAGGCGACGAGCGCTTCATTCACTTCAACACGATGGCCTATGGTCAGGGTGCATCAATGGCTCTCCCTATCTATGGACGCTTTATGAAGAAGGTTTACGGTGACCCCTCGCTAAACTATTCGCAAAGCGCCAAGTTTGACTTCCCTGCCGATGTCAATCTCTGCGAAAAGGAATTCTACGGCTACTATGACGAAGAGGTCAACGCTGACAATAATGCCGAAGACACCACTATGGATGGCGTTTTTGACTGATAAATCGAACAAAAACGGTTGATTTTATCAAATTTTCTACTTATCTTTGCAATTGAAAATGGTTGCTCAGAATCAGAAGAGTCTGATTCATCATGAGCCGAAGAGGGAATCCGGTGTGAATCCGGGACAGTACCCGCTGCTGTAAGTTTCATCTAAACGACAGCTTCCGACATAAAGCCACTGGCTTATTACAAAATAGACCGGGAAGGCGTGGAAGCAGGAAACAAGTCAGAAGACCTGCCATTTTCAACACAAGCCTCTTGTCTGCGGGACTTTACGGACATCTGTTGCAGAAATCATTACCGGCTCTCGCTCAGGCATTGAAGGTAATTGCGACTGTAACCACCACACAACGGAACTTATACAATCGTATAAAAAACTAATCCGTATCTGTCCATCGTCCTTATTGAATAAAGGCGCAGGAAGATACGGATTTTTTGTAAACTGCTATATCGTGTTTTTATTCTTTCTATCTATCGTCAGTATTAGTCCTTCTTTTTCGGCCATTTGCGTAGTGATTTCATAAATCCGAAAGCTTTATTTCCCGCAAACCGAAGGATATGGCAATTAAACTATCAGCAAACAATTTTTCTAACTTTGGCATTGCTTCCGTAGTGGTGACGGGAGCAATGTCTGTTTTTTACCCCGGCAAATAAATGCTCATGAAACAACAAAGGCTGTCGTCCGACAGCCTTTGAAAAGAGCTTTTAAGCTCTTCACATAGAAAATATAATTTAGAAATAATAGGTAAGTCTTACGTCCCAAGTTCGGTTGCGGGCGCTGTAGTCGGTAAGGACTTTCGCCTTAAGAGCATATGTCATTCCCCACGTATATGAAGCAGACAGCTGCCAGCGTCTGAAAATCTCTGCTCCCGCGCCGACTGTCAGGCCGAGATCTCCACCAGAAAATTTCAGTGCGTCACATTTGCTATGTGCAGCCTGAATGTTGAACACAGGACCACCGAAAACAAATGGAGCGAGATAGTCTTCAAAACCCTGCAGACGGGTATATTTGAATTTCAGATTGAATGGAATCTGGATATTGTGGATATAGATACGTTCGTCAGTCGAATAGCCCTGCGACTCCCATAGAGGAAAATCGCCGAGATTCAGCTTCGCACCGAGCTGCTCATAGCGGAGACCTATGTCAATACCGAATCCGATTCCCGGAAACATCATTTCACCATTGATTCCTGCTGACTCGCCAAAGCCTTTGCCGACAGAAAGGATTCCTGACTGCTTGAACTTTAAATCATTGAAATTAGCTCCGACCGTAGCACCCCAGCGAAACTGAGCGTTGGCCTGATGAACGCCGCAAAGGGCTGCAAGAATTATAATGAACGTAAGAAATTTTCTTTTCATGCGGAATATATGAGTTTATTTTTATGCACAAACAAGCACACAAAGTTACAACTTTTTCTTTAAAAACCTTGAATTGCCATAAATTTATAATAACTTTGCATGTGCCTTATGACAATATCAAGATCATTAAAATTGAAAACCATAAACCAATCAACCACATCATGAATAAGTATTTATTCGGAGCGATGGCTCTCTGTCTGGCATTAGGCGCTCAGGCTAAAGACAAGAAAACCAGCGAAAACGACAGCACCGGCGGTTTCAAGTTCACAGACGTGACAGTCGTGAAGACCACACCTGTCAAGGATCAGAACAAGTCAGGAACATGCTGGAGTTTTTCAGGCATTTCTTTCCTTGAAGACGAAATCCTCCGCAAGACTGGCAAGGAAGTAGACCTCAGCGAAATGTATGTCGTCCGCCATTGCTACAATGACAAAGCCGATAAATTTATCAGAATGAACGGCACGATCAATTTCGCTCAGGGCGGAAGCACACTCGACGTTCCCTACGTAATGGTAAATTACGGTCTCGTCCCCGAAGAAGCATATCGCGGACTTGAATACGGCGAGGAGAAGCATGACCACGCAGAACTGAGCGACGCATTCACTTCATTTGTAAATTCCATAAACAAGGCCAAGAAAAAATCTCCGGCTTGGAAAAAGGCCTTCAGCGGAATGCTCGACGCTTACTTCGGCGAGCTCCCCGAATCATTTGAATATGAAGGAAAGACCTACACTCCTCAGTCGTTCGCTCAGTCGCTCGGCATTAATGCCGCCGACTATGTTCCTGTGACTTCTTTCACTCACCATCCTTTCTATGAGTCGTTTGCAATTGAAGTTGCCGACAACTGGCTTTGGGAAAAGTATCATAACGTGCCTCTGGAAGAAATGAAGGCTATTGTTGACAACGCTCTTAACAACGGCTACTCGATTGCATGGGCAGCCGATGTCAGCGAACCAGGTTTCAACTGGAAGAAAGGCTACGCGCTAATCCCCAAGAAGAAGACTGCCAACGATCTCTCGGGCACAGAACTTTCGCGTTGGGTGAAACTCAGCGACAAAGACCGTGAGGCAGAAGCCAACAAAATCACCGGCCCCACACAGGAAATCACCGTCACTCAGGAACTCCGTCAGCAAATGTTTGACAATCAGGAGACCACTGACGACCACGGTATGGTAATCGTCGGCAAAGCCGTTGACCAGAAAGGCAACAAATATTATAAGGTCAAGAATTCATGGGACACAAACCAGATTTATGATGGTTTCTTCTATGTATCAGAGCCTTACTTCCTTGCCAAGACTCTCGACATCCTTGTCAACCGCGAAGCAATCCCCGAGGATATCGCTAAGAAGATGAAACTTTAAGACAAAGCCACATAACTGAAAATGTCCGTGACAGCCATCACACAGCCGTCACGGACATTTTTCATTTCATAAAATTCCGCGTAGTCCGATAGCTACTCTTTGCGTGTCTGCTTGCGTTTGGCCCGGTTTGTTATAAGCATACCGGCTATTATGACAATCATCGCAAGAATCTGAATCCAATGTATCTTGGCGATGCCCATAATGACCGAAGCGATGGTCGCGACTACCGGCAGGAAATACTGGTAGATTGACACCAGCTCGCTACCAATCAGCTTCTCGGCCGGATTTATAAGGAAATAAGACAGGAAAGTCGGACAGATAAGCACAAAAGCTATACAGGCCCACGGCTGCCAGTCAGTGGTATGGAAAATCTCAGCTTTCGGCAATGACGGCAACAAGACGAGCATCGGTAGACATGACATCAGGAATACCCAACGCAACATCGAAACCGGACGATAGCGGAGCATCGGTCCTTCAAGAATCACAAGATAAAAAGCATAGCAGAGAGTCGAGGCAAGCGCGAGGCAGTCGCCAAGCATATTGTCAGAGCCTTTCTCGCCTGAATGCTGGGTTATGATAACAAGAAATGCGCCGATAAATCCGACGGCTATACCGCATATTTCAAGCCATGAGGTGCGTTTATGCTGAAAAATAATTCCTATCAGAATGACAAATATCGGGGGGAAGGTCATGATGATGGAAACGTCAATCGGATCGGCATAGCGAAGCGACAGATTGAACAGATACATGAAAAGAAAAAGCCCGACAGCCCCGCCAAGAAATATGCGGAGATAGTCGTGACGCTGAATCCGGTCGGTCTTGATGAATATCGAGGCAATCCACATCAGTATGCAACCGCCTCCGAGGCGGAATATGGTGACATCGACCGAACTCATCCATTCAGGTATCAGAATCTTGACCACAGGAATATTGACACCGAAAAATATTGTGGCGATAAGGACAAACAGATTCCCCTTGATCATGTCACCCACACTATGCGACTGAGGTGGAGAGGCTTTGAAAGTTTTTATGTCAGACATTTCTTCGTTTTTATTTATATGTTCATGTTTTCAAAGATGTACAGAATATTAACATCAAAGCGTCACATTCAGTTTCGCATACATGAAACCGAATGATGTAATATTTCAAAAATCACCGCGAAATCTGTAAATTTGCATTCTGATAAAAGAAATCCATACCCCAGACAAAGTGAGACTTCACCTCTTCAATCCCGAAAACGACCTTGCATTGGCGCTCGGATGCCGCCACTATACTCCCCCGCCACATGCCGTGGCCATACATAATGCCGGAGCACTCCTGCCTATGTGGTGGGCAGAGGAAGGCGACAGAGTGATCGCCCCTGAAATCATGCAGACCGAAGCCTCGCGTCTCGCCAGACGTTTCGGGCTTAACGGGGTAATTGCCGGCGATGTCTGCGGAGCGACATCGCTATCTCCGTGGGGATGGAGTCTTGATGCGAAACGCCAGTTTCTCCGAGCTGGAGTAGATGGCGGCATACTGCCCGACGATACCTCCATAGAGCGAATCCGGCAGTTGAGCCACAGACGTATGTCGGTCGAAATCCTCACACGGCTTGACTCAGACAATCCTATTGCAATCGAAACGACCGATCCGGACGTGGTGGTTGAAGCCGAACGCAACAATCCCGGATGCTATGTGAAATCCCCATGGTCAAGCAGCGGTCGCGGTGTGTTCTGTGCTCGCTCACTCGACGAAAACGCACTCCGCCGGCGTGCCGCAGGGATTATCCACCGTCAGGGAAGTGTGATGGTCGAACGCGGGCTTGACAAAGTAGCTGATTTCGCAGCTCTGTTCCACTCCGACGGCCATCGCGTCAGCTTCCGTGGTCTGTCTTTGTTCTCGACAGAAACACGAGGGATGTATAGCGGTAATATCGTCGCGCCACAGTCCCACATTGAATCAAGGCTGTCGGAAATGATTGATCCCGAAATACTGATGACACTGATAAACCGCGAAGAGGAAATACTGACAGAACTTACAGCCTCTGCCTATCAAGGCTGGATGGGAATAGACATGATGGTCTACAATGATGGCGGCCGATTGCGCGTCATGCCATGCGTGGAACTCAATCTGCGCATGACGATGGGAGTCGTAGCTATGAAAGTCTGCGAACGGCTCGGAGTCGAGACTCCTCATTTCCTTGCGTGGGAACACAAGGAAAACAACAGTCTGGAAAGCTCCGAAAGTCTTATCATGCTACCTCCGACCGACGGCTTCACTCTCCGACTGACTAAAATCTAAAAGACATACGCATCCACATTTGCTATCTTGGCCTATATTGACTTCAGATGTGAATACAGACGCTGGACAGGTAGCCCCATGACATTATAGAAACTGCCTGTTATACCCTTGATTCCGGCTGCGCCGATCCACTCCTGTATGCCATAAGCCCCCGCTTTGTCAAATGGACGATACTTATCGACATAATATGCTATCTCATGCTCTGTCAGCGGAGCAAACTCCACCTCCGACAAGGCGCTAAACGTAGTCATACCCTTTGCCGTCCTGACTGTCACACCTGTAATTACCTTCTGAGTTCTGCCCTGAAGACATCCAAGCATCCTGCGGGCATCAGCCTCATCTACAGGCTTGCCAAGAACCTCTCCGTCTATTATAACGACGGTATCTGCCGTTATCACGAGCTTCTTTTCGTCTGCCGACAGCGGATAAGCCTCGGCTTTAAGCCGCGACAGATAAGGGGCGACTTCTTCTGCCTGAAGTCCTGCCGGAACAGTCTCATCGACAGGATGTGAAGTGTCGACACGGAAATCAATGTCAAGCATACCGAGCAGTTCACGACGGCGTGGCGAGCCACTCGCCAGAATCACATCATAGTCTTTTATATTTTCAAGCGGATGGAACATAGTCAATCAAAACGATAAATAACTGTTTGTTAATCTGTTGTCTTTTTAGCGTAGAAATCATCTGCACTCTATCCGACAAATTTACAATAATCCATGAAATATTGCCTTATTTTTCGACGTTAAACCCGGACATACATCGCCCGGAACGGATTCATTGAGATAATAAATGTAAAAAACGAAACTTTTAACCGTGAGCACAGGTTATAACTTGAAAAAACACTTTGCATCCGAACGAATGCCGGATTTCAAATCTTAAAAACCTTAATATTATGTTGAAAGAAATAAAGACACACCCGGTAATCGCTCCACTGCCGGTACTTATTGTTGGCACATACGATAATAATGGTGTTGCCGATGCCATGAATGTCGCTTGGGGCGGACAATGCTGGGACAATCACATAGCCCTGAATATATCATCGAACCATAAGAATACGGAAAACATGCGGCTAAAAAAAGCGTTTACCGTACACATAGCCACCGCCGAGCGGGTTGAGCTTGCCGATTATTTAGGAATTGTTTCAGGACATAGCGAACCTAAACTTGTCCACGTTCACGCATCAGTCGTCAAAGGCAAGACAGTGGATGCCCCGATTATCGAGGATTTCGTTCTGGCGATGGAGTGCAAGATAGTCTCCATGACAGATAATGGCGACGGAGGCACACGTGTGGTAGGTGAAGTCATGAGAACTGTCGCAGACGACACCATACTCGATTCTGACGGAAAAGTCGATTTCAGTATGCTCCATCCAATATGCTTCGATCAGGAAAAGAAAGTGTACCGTCCGCTGGGAGAACCTATTGCTGAGGCTTTCCTTGTTGGTAAAAAGCTCATGGCATAGACAGCTGTAAATAAAGATATAGATACTTAGACCGGGGTTGATGTAGAAACACTCAATTAACATCCGATCTTCGACGACCGCCGTTACAGGTATGGCAACCATACCTGTAACGGCGGTCGGGTTTTATATTAATAAATACAATTCTCTATAGGATATTAAATCTCTTTTTGGAATGACAATGAATAGAACAGGCAAAAAAATTTCATCAGTCACATGCAGTATTCAGTAAAAAATACGCTCTTATTATAGAGCGGGGGCTACATAACGGCCTCCCTGTGCATTTTCACCGACATGAATATGACCAATCTTATAAGGCGATGCGAAAATGGTGATAAGGATGCGATGGCCGAGCTTTATCGTATCTATTCGCCATGTATGCTCCGGCTCGTGAAACGCTATGTCACGGATCTGTCAGCAGCCGAAGATGTGCTCCACGATGGATTTATCATAGTGTTTGCCAATATAGGCAAACTCAAAAATACTGATAAACTTGAATTTTGGATAAGAACAATCATGAAAAATCTGTCCCTGCAATATCTGAAGCATCTCGAAGCGACACAACTTATTGACGAAGAAGAGGAAATTACAGATACTCCATATACTGAAAACAAACTGAGCTACGAGGAACTTGATGAAATCATCGGAAAACTTCCAACCGGGTATCAGAAAATATTCAGACTTGCTGTATTTGAAAACAAGTCTCACAAAGAGATTGGCGAAATTCTCGGCATAGCCCCGAATTCGTCATCATCACAACTTGCAAGAGCCAAAGCGATGTTGCGACGACTTATTAACGACCGAGAAGCGAAACTGTATATGCTGGTGTCGGTCTCGATGCTCACATTCTCAGCTCTGTACCTAAAAAATCGACCTGAACCACCCGTTTTATCCAATTCTGATATCCCTGACCAGCAATCAAAATCAACAACAGACTTTGATTTGAATTATGGAAATATAATTGTGGCTGAAGTCACGCGGAACGGTGTAGATGCGACAACGGCAGAACCTGCTGTTTCGAAGAAAAGTTCAAGCCAACAGGCTACTATCGGGGGAAATTCATCATGCACTCCATCCGGCCATGATACAGCGACAGAAGACATTTCACCAAACAAACATGACCGCCATCAAGAAGAAATGGCAGAAAATATGCAGCCACATGCACCTACTGACACCGTCATACGCGATATGATAGATTCACCAACCGACTTATCAGATATTCCGTCATATATAGCCGATGAAAAAAACAAATCCGGATGGCAGAAATATAGCATTGGTGCGACCATGCGTTATACTTGTATTAAAGCAACAACAGAATCTGATATTCTTCAGCCGGATCTGCCATCAAACGTGAAATTTGTTGAACGAAAAGTCCATCATTATTTCCCAATGATATTTGGTATAACTTTCTCACGCAGCCTCTCACCAAGGCTCGCACTCGAAACAGGTGTGACATACACCTGTCTTAGAAGCAAACTGGAATATGAGAGCGACAATGATTATGCAGAAATGAAAACTACAGCCCATTTCGTCGGAATACCGCTTAAACTGAATTACAGTCTATTTTCTTATGACGGTTTATCAGCCTATACAACAATCGGATGTAAAATAGATTTACCAGTCAACACACACTGCGAGACAATTCATAACACGACCGACACCCCTTTACCGATGCTTAAACCGAGTCTGCAATTTTCAATCGAAGGCGGAATCGGCATTGAGTACCGACTGACACGCGGTATTAACATTTATACCGAACCATCAGTGACATATCATCCTGATAACCATTCTTCATTACCGACTACATGGCAGGAACGACCTCTGATGTTCAACATCCCCATAGGCATACGTTTCTGTCTGCAAAATGAGATATGATTATTTTTGAATCAGGCAGACGCAGTATATGTCCGTTTCCGACATCATTAGAGTGAACGCTAAAAAACCAGCTTAACCATAATCATGCAACATAGACACAAAGACCGAAGCCAATATTTTTCAGAACTCGCGTATACCAGCGAAAAATATTTCATGCCTTATATCGCCGGTAATATGAATCTTGACCGACAGCTGGAAATACTCGAAATCGGATGTGGAGACGGAGGAAATCTTCTGCCTTTCGCAAAATCAGGACATTTAGTGACAGGCGTAGACATTTCGACCAACCGTATAAAAGATGCAACATCTTTTTTTCAAAAAGAGCGTGCCAACGGAAAATTTATATGTTCCGACATATTTGAAACGAAATTTGACAAGCATTTCGATTTAGTCATTTGCCATGATGTCATCGAGCATATAGCCGACAAGCAAAGACTACTCTCAAGAGTTTCAGAACTGCTGAGACCGGAAGGAATGGCATTCATCGGTTTCCCTGCATGGCAAATGCCATTCGGAGGCCACCAGCAGATATGTCACAACAAATATATCTCGAAAATGCCCTTCATCCATTTATTGCCGGCAGCAATCTACAGATTCATACTCAAAATCGGAAACGAAAAAGCCAACTGCATCTCTGAGATATTGGCCATAAAAGAACATAGAATCAGTATCGAACAATTTGAAAGATTTGTCTTCTCTTCCGGCCTCAGAATCAAGAACCGCAGTCTCTATTTTATAAACCCGCACTATGAGATAAAATTCGGTTTGAAACCACGCTTATTACCTCATGGCATATCTGGCTTGCGTTATCTACGCAACTATTTTTCTACAAGCTGTTTTTACCTCCTACAACGATAATACAGTCCTCACCCACATGGCTTATGGGCGGGAGCGGGTAAGCTCTATCGACTCTTTTCCTGTCATCCCGGTGATTTCGAGCCGCAGGACGGCAACATTGTTTATGAACCGTGAGATTTCCGCCTCGCTGTCAATGCCCGGTGAATATTTTTCGGCGAGCAGGAGGAGACCTTTTTCCAATTCTTCGCGGTCGCTGACAATAGTAACACGACCGAAGCAGACGACACAGCGGAAATAGGTAGTGAACTCTTCGGGCACGATAAGATCCTGAGCGACCACACAGAAAGAGCACGATGCGTTGGCCGATATACAGTCAATCTTATGACCCGCACATGCACAATGGAAATAGATTATATCTCCACCGTCATAGACAAAACTCAGAGGCACACCATAAGGCATTCCGTCGGCATCGACAAGTGACAGGACACCGTGAGTGGCCATCCGCCAGAATGTCACCGGCTCGTTGAAAAACAAGATTCCAACGATAACCGCGCCGACAGCACCGATACCCGTCCACACGGGATAGACCGTACCAAGCGGAATCGTGCGCGCGGCCCGTGCCATGAGATACATGCTTAGAGTGAGAGCGACAAGAAATCCTCCCCACCAATAATAGAGACCCGGAGCGGAGGCTATCTTTGTCTTGCCGAGACAGAAGGTAAAAGCAACTTCCATTAGCCCGGCTATAATAAGAGTAATCCAGTTCATCAATATAACAGAGTCATAAATCAGACTGCAAAATTACTACTTCATTCAGCATATTTTCTTATCATTTGATAAATCCGTATCTTTGCCGTGCTATGGAACTACGAGAAATTCTCACCAAAATATATCCCTTGCCAGAAGATTCGCTTGACAGAATCGTATGCGAAGCTGATGAAATAGTCTTCGACCGGAATACAGTCATAATCGAGGCGGATAGAATAGAAAAATATATCTATTTTGTAAAATCCGGACTGTTGAGAGCCTATGTCCTGACCGACGGACGCGAGATAACTTTCTGGATAGGTCAGGAAGGTGCGGTAGCATTATCAATGGAGAGCTATATCAACCATCAGCCCGGTTACGAATCAATCGCCACCCTCGAACCGACAGCGCTCTACCGCATTCCGTCGGAAAAACTGGCCGGACTCTACAAGACAGACATACACATAGCCAACTGGGGCAGGAAATTTGCTGAGACAGAAATTATACGAGCCGAGAGAAGCCTGATACCTCATCTCTCGACCACAGCCTCAGACCGCTACGAAAATCTGCTCAATCAAAACCCTGCGCTGCTAAACCGCATCCCACTCGAAAAGCTCGCGTCATACCTCGGCATAACGCCTGTAAGCCTAAGCCGTATTAGAGGGAAATTAGGACGGAAGCAAGGCTAATGGGATTCGGAAATATTAGGATTATTGAATCTTTTGATGTCTTCATTACTGGGCCGGGAATGACAGGCAATCCGTCGTATCTTTGACGACCTTTTTTATTCTACCGATGTATAAATCTCGTGATTTATCACTAATTTTGCATCATGTCGAAAAAGATAGGCCACCGGACTTGCAAGGCTATCATAGAAATCGGTAGGTTTATGGTAAAGAAAACAGTTGTTTTAGGTTTATGTCTGACAGGCTCAATGGGAACTGCCATTGCGGAAGTCGTAGGCGACAGCATAGCTTCCGAGCAGCTCAAAGAAGTTATCGTCGTCGGTAACTCTGCGCGCCAGCGTATCGGCAACACACGACTTGGCTCAGAACGGCTCGAAATGTCAAAAATAATGCAGGTTCCAGCCTTTGGTGGTGAAGCTGATATCATAAGGTCAATCACTTTGCTTCCCGGCGTGCGCAGCGAGGGAGACGGCGGTGGAGGATTCGAGGTCAGAGGCGGCAACGCCTACCAGAATCTTGTACAGCTTGACGGTATATCACTCTACAACCCGGCTCACGTAATGGGCATATTCTCCACATTCAACGAAAATGCCCTCGGTGGAGCAACGCTCCACAAAGGGCCGCTACCGGCAATGTATGGCAACGCCACTTCCTCTGTGCTTGAAACTACCCTCGCCCCCGGTGACATGGAAAAATATCACTGTTCAGCAACCATCGGCATACTTGTAGCAAAGATTATGGCCGAAGGACCAATCGTAAAAGACAAACTATCTTTTGCGGTCAATGCACGGCGCTCATACGTGGATGCCTTCTTAAAAATGATTCCTCAATACAACAGCACCGTCATGAACTTCTATGATGTGTCAGCAAAGCTGCGTTACCGCATTTCTTCAGATCATTTGCTTGACGGCTCGTTTTTCATCAGCCGCGACAACATGGCGGTCGCCGACCTGATGGGAATGTACTGGGGCAATCTCGGAGGTTCACTAAACTGGACAGCCATGAAGGGTGATAATCTTTCGTTCAAGACAACAGTAGCGCTGACCCGCTTCAACCCGAAAATGGGCGCTGATATAATGGACATGAACGAGACAATGTGGACCTATATCCATAATTATTCGTTAAACGAGAAGATAAACTGCCGTATTGCAGAAGGTCATGGACTTGAGTTTGGACTCCGGTCTGAGCTTCTGAAAGTAAAATCCGCCGAATGGGAGCTAATGGCCTCTCGCGAACGGGAAATACGGTCGCTTTGGGAAAACTCCGCTTGGGCTGAATACTCAGGCTCGTTTGCCGAAAGATTTGATGTCACCGCAGGTCTACGTCTCAACGTTTCATCGGCACTTTCGCAAAGCCGGTTTCATAAGTTACAGACCACAAGCCAGACCACCGATCAATCTGACGACGGCAAAACCTACATAGAAGTCGAACCCCGTATAAATCTGAAATACGACATCACGCACCTCCACAACGTTAAGGCGGGGTTCGGCGTATCGACGCAGAATCTTCACGCTATACGCTCAAGCGCAACGTCATTCCCTTTTGACAGATATGCCTTGACATCGGCCACTGTAAAGCCGGAACGGTCACAGCAATACGGCATCGGCTATAGCGGCATGACCGGCAACGGAGCGTTTGACTGGTCGGTCGAAAGCTATTACCGCACTATAGATAATGTCTACGACTACAAAGACGGTAAAAGCTCATTCTCCGATATAATGATTGAAAACATCATACTTGGCGGACGTGGCCGGAGTTATGGTGCCGAATTCATGTTTCGTAAGAATACAGGACGACTCACAGGATGGGTGTCATACACCATTTCCCGTACCGAGACCAAAATACCGGGCATCAATGACGACCGATGGTATAATGCCACCAACGACCGACGCCATGACTTTTCCCTCACGGCTATCTACCGGCTGACCGACCGATGGAATCTATCTTCTTCATGGATTTTCATGTCAGGGCAGCCGTTGACAGCCCCCGATGTAAAGTATGAGATAGGAGGAGAGACCTGTTATTACTACTCAAGGAGGAACGCATACATGACACCTCCGACCCACCGGCTCGACCTTTCCGCAAAATATACCCACATCGGAAAGAATCTCACATACGAATGGGCTTTCGGTATCTATAACATATATTGCCGCTACAATCCGTATGTGGTCTATTTCGAAGACGACTCCTCCAAGCCCTCCGGCACACGTGCGGTGCTTCATGCCATGTATGGTCTCGTACCATCCGTATCCTACACACTTAAATTCTGACACTTATGAAACTACATAGCATTATATCAGCTCTGTGCGTGACACTCCTTCTTGTGTCATGCGAGAAGGAACTCGACTTCAAATATCATGATATAGCCCCACTGACAGTCATTGAGGCGCAACTGACTCCTGACGGCGCGAAAGTAGGTATCACCTACACGACTCCGATGGACGAGCCTATGGACCGGACACTGCTCACAGACGCGGTGGTAACTCTGACCGATCTGACTGACGGAACGGTTTATGATCTCCACACTGATTCCGAAGGATTTTTCGTCGACCCGACACCGGGTATAACAGGCCATGACTACCGTCTGGCAGTGGAGCGTGCCGGCTACCGTTACGAGGCCGACGCAACAATGTATCCTCCCACAAAAATCAAAAGCCTCGAATTCAACTGGATAAAGATGCCTTACGACGACGTGGCTTTATTAAAGGGTGAGTTCTATGACAACAATACCTACGATAGCGAATGTTATTGGATAAAACTCTATCGCAACGGGGAGACTTATATGTGGGGGGAGATGGACGATCGAAACGCCATAGATGGCGTAAGCACGTTCATAACGATGACCACCCGCAGGGATACGGATGAAGAAGATGACGATACGGTGCTCTTTGACGGCGATATCATCACTGTCACCGTATCGCCGATTTCACTTGCCATGCACGACTATCTCGAAGCATTGCAGAATGGCAGTAACGGTCCGGCAATGTTCAGTGGCGACAAATGCCTCGGCTATTTTATGGCTACCTCTCCTGTTTCTGACTCCATTGTGTTTCACCCCGACGAAATCCCGGAATACAAGTAAAATGCAGAAAATAATAAACTAAAATAAATGAAAACGTTTCTCTCTCTTATGCTTATTGCCGGATACGGACTGTCGGGAACGACAGCCGTCGGCCAGAATGCGTTACCGGATATTCCGGTCAAAGCTATCCCTGACTCCATTGTGAATGGAAATGAAGCCGTCGGAAACAGCAAAACAACAGACTCTCCATCCCTACCGTCGATTGCCGAACAGGAATTATCGCCCAAAGACAGTCTTATAGACAGAGGTATATCGAGGTCACAGCCGTCACTGCCCTCTCCCTATCCGACTCAACTGCAACCGTTCACCATGAGCGTCCCTACCGACGGCCGGATTGCCGTCTGGAACAGCGGTGGACTGTTCGCCAGCGGAGGTTCTGCATCGCTGCCCGGAATGATGGGCGTTGAAAGCGGCTCACTGATATTTATGCAACAGGCAGGACGATTCACATTCACAGCCCACGGAGATGCGATGAAATACGGCTATTTCGGTGGCTTGCAGACCATATTCGGATTCGGGGGATCAATTTCCTACCGATTCAGTGACCGCGTCAGCATGACACTGTTCGGAAGTTACTACACATCACTCAACAATGCGACCACTTTCCGCCATGCCGGCATGACACCCGGAATGATGGGCTACACGGCGATACCGAATTTCGGAGGATATGTCGATTACAGCATCGGAAATCGATGGGGTGTGAAAGTCGGTGCTCAGGCATATCGTTCGTCAATGACCAATCGCTACGAGGCACAACCGATAGTCATTCCCTACTACCGTCTGTCGAAACACGCAGAAATCGGTGTTGATGTAGGGGGCATACTCTATCAGCTGATAAAATCAAACCATGGGAAGTCGCACGGCAATATGAATCCGACAATCGCACCTCCCGTCTCAGGACCACCACCGGTAAGATAAATTATTTACAACATGGAGAAGATTCACAAAACCCGCTTATTGCTATCAAGCATTCTTATAATCTGTTTAATAGCCATTTCAGTGAGATTGACACACCGGTCCGCAAGCAGCGCCGGCCACGTATCGGACTATATGGGTATGGCTGATTCAATCACTAAAATCGTAGATGACTATCCCGGCGAAATCGGAGTAGCCGTGATAATCAATAACACGGATACAATCACTGTCAATAACGAAAATATCTATCCCATGATGAGTGTGTTTAAGACTCATCAGGCATTAGCCGTATGCAATGATTTCGACAACAAAGGAATATCCCTCGATTCATTGATAATCATACAAAGAGAGGAACTTGACGCTAATACGTGGAGTCCTATGCTGAAGGAGCACCCTGAAGATGTAATTTCATTGCCGGTCAGAGATTTATTACGCTATGCGCTAAGCCAAAGCGATAACAACGCAAGCAATCTCATGTTCAAAAAACTGGTTGATGTGGCTGCCACCGACTGTTTCATTGCCACTATCATTCCACGTTCAAGTTTTAAGATAGCTTACACGGAAGAGGAAATGTCGGCTGATCATGACAAGGCTTATGCCAACAGCACCTCTCCACTCGGCGCGGCAATACTGATGAACCGATTGTTTACAGACAGTCTGGTCAGTCACGAAAAACAAAGTTTCATCACCGCCACATTGAAAGAGTGTGTGACCGGTGTTGACAGAATCTCCGCTCCGTTGCTTGACAAAGCCGGTGTTACCATCGGGCATAAAACAGGGTCGGGCTATACCAACGAACACGGTGTGCTGGCAGCCCACAACGATGTTGCCTATATCAGTTTGCCCGATAATACATGCTACTCATTAGCCGTCTTTGTAAAAGACTTCAAAGGAAATGAATCAGAAGCTGCAAAGGCAATCGCACGCATATCAGCAATGGTGTACTCGCTACTGGAACAGTCGAGAAATAATAATTAAAATGAAAGTTGAGTGGAATCTATTCACTCAACTATTTCTTTTAATGTAGCAGGAGCTACTTCTACCTCTATGGTCTTGCCGGATTTCGAACCGTTATATTTATAAAGCAGTCCACGGCCTGTTGTCACGAGAGCCTGCATTTCAGACAACATTGTCGAATCGGATTTATTTACACGCAATGCTTCAATTATCCCTTGATAAAGGGCATCTTTTGACACCTTCGGATCGTCAAGTTCCAATCCAAGCTTCTTCTCGTCAATTGAAAACGTATGGACCATATTTTCCGGGAGGACTTCGACTGCGGTCTGCGATGTGAAATCATCAATCACCAGAGGAAACTGGGCGTTTGCTTTAACGCATCGCGCCTCAAGAAGAGCGTCGGCCTGAGCGGAAACTGCCGCTATTGAGTCCTGCCGGGCCATCACACTGTCACTGCCTGACTTATCGCCCGAAGAACTTCCGCATGAAACTGAAATCAGACCAAGGCAGAATGTCGCACAGATTGCAAATGTGTGTTTATGAAAGACGGTTGAAAATTTCATTGTAACGTGATATTTATAAGCTGTTGAATAGTTTGCCAAAGTTAATGAAAAGCAACTGTCTCCACAATATATTCACCATAGCTTTTTCAAAAAATTAAAAATTTTCATGCAAAAATTTTGTGAATTGCGACAAGTAACATACCTTTGCAGTGTGTTAGTCATGTACAACACCTAAACACCATATCACTGCAAATACAAAAATTCGTCACAATAACACCTGAAACAATGAAAAAGCTTCTCCTTTCAATCCTCGTAGCGTCAATAGGCACATTTGTCAGCAACGCCCAACTCTTGTGGGAGGTGACAGGCAACGGACTGTCGAAACCTTCATATCTTTTCGGCACACACCACATAGCTCCTGTCTCCGTCATGGACAGCGTCCCCGGATTTGCATCGGCTCTCGCTTCGGCCGACAAGGTATATGGCGAAATGGTCATGAGCGAGGCACAGACACCACAATCACAGCAGGTGATGCTCACATACGCAATGGCTCCTCAGGACAGCACACTGACTTCTGTTCTTTCAGCCGCCCAGCTCGACTCTCTCGACAAAGTTCTCAAGCACTACATGGGCCCGATGGCCTCTGCTTCACAGATGGCAACACTCAAACCCGGCATGGTAAACATGGTGCTAGCCCTCGCACAAAGTCAGGCAGCATTTCCCAATTTTGATCCGACAAAACAGCTTGATGGGGAAATCCAGAAGCGCGGAGCTGCCGCAGGCAAGGAAATCGGAGGTTTCGAGACCATTGAAGACCAATGCAAGGCAATGTTCGGAACATCCATATTGACACAGGCCGATGAGCTGATGGATATGGTGCGCAATGATGAAAAGGCAAGCGGAATAGCAATCAAGCTCGCAAAAGCCTATCTCTCAGGCGACCTGAACGCAATGCTTGCCATCATGGAAGAACCGGAATCGGGAAACAGCGGCGAATGGAGCGAACGCATGCTTAACAAACGCAATGCCAACTGGATGCGTATCATAGCCGGACTCCTCCCAACCGCATCGGTGTTCATTGCAGTCGGAGCGGGACATCTTCCGGGCGACAAGGGACTCATAAGTCTGCTTAGAAAAGAAGGTTATACTGTAAAACCGGTCGAAAAATGATTGAACTAAAAAATCTTACATACGCATATCGCCGTGGCCATGTCGCTATTGACAACGTCACGGCCGATTTGCCGTCAGGCATACATCTGCTACTCGGCGAAAACGGAGCCGGAAAAACAACACTTCTGCGTCTGATAGCCGGATTGCTCATCCCGACTGAAGGATGCTGCATGATTGACGGAACGACTATGACCCGACGCGAGCCGTCAACACTGAAGAGGGTGTTCATGATGCCCGACACAATGGAAATCCCGACTAAGTCAATCCGCGAATTCGCAAAAATCCACAGCAAGTTCTATCCGGGATACTCGCAAGAGGCTTTCGAAGAGAATCTACATGAATTTGAATTAAACGGTTCGGAGACTTTCAATCATCTATCGCTCGGTCTGCGCCACAAGACTCTTTTAGCCTATATTATCGCGCTCGGAGTTGATGTATTGTTACTTGACGAACCGGCAAACGGCCTTGACATAAATTCAAAAAAAGCATTGCGCCACATACTCGCCCGCTGCATCTCGCCGGAACAGACAGTAATCATCTCGACACATACCGTGTCAGACCTACGGGAACTATATGACGGAGTGCTTGTGCTTTCACGCAGCAAACTCATACTGGCAAAACCCACATGGGAGATTTCTGAACGAATTTCATGTGTAGCCACTCCTATCCCACCCTACGGAAGTCTGTTCATGGAACAAGGCGCGGGTCTTTTCCACTCTATCATCGTCAACAAAAGCGGTGAACCGTCAGACCTCAACTATGGACTGCTCTATTCGGCACTTATGTCCGATTCACGTACAAAAATTCTTGAAATCATAAACGGACAAACTCAAAACATTGGCTGATAAAATGGAAATATCCACGCTTTCTGATAAATTCTCATGGAGACGCATGTTTGCATTCGGCATGATTTTCAAGAATTCCATGCGTGTCTACCTTGTTGTAAGCGCACTGACATCGTTGGTGTGCTATTTGCTGGTCCAGTTAACCATCTATCTCGGGGGTAATGAAATAGGAATCTACACCCTGTTGAGTTTCATCGTCGGACTCACACTCAATCTCAGCCCGCTGACATTCGCACGCCGCGACGATACGCTTCTGGCTCTTATCCCGGCAAAACCGGTTGAAAAATGGCTTGTATACATTCTATATTCATTAATTGCCGTCCCGTTGGTTGTCGAAGGCGTATGGTATAGCCTTGAATTCATATTCTGGATACTCAATTCAGGATATACCATACAAGATATAATGTGGGCGCGTGTCAAATTGGATTCAGACATGATGGATCTTCCGGAACGGAGTCTAATTATAGCGTTGAGCTTGGTTCAGAGCTACGCCATCATAGCCACAGTGCTCTATGTCGTGCTCAAAGCAGTGCGCAACCGTGTGGTAAAAGGTCTTCTCGGCTTACTCGGTATATTATTTGCAAGCAGTATACTCGCAGCCATAATCGGTGGCACCGTCGCTTATTTTAATATTTCGGCCGATCCAAAAATGATTGACAATCCCGCAGATCTTATCAAAAACATGATATCCGTTTTTGGTATTATCTATGTGTTGCTTGCGGTATATTCAATCATACTCACTGTGATGATTTACCGCCACGTAAAGGCGGGCGAAATCAAAGCATGAAAGCACCTTTATGGTCAATTAATAAATTTTTCAGATGGATTTCAATTCAAATAAACCCATATACAAACAGATTATTGACTATAGTTTCGGGCAGATTCTGACGGGAATGTGGGCGGCCGGCGAACGAGTTCCTTCAGTCAGGGAATTGTCTGTCCAACTGTCAGTCAACAGCCATACGGTGCTTAAAGCCTATGAATTTTTACAGACAGAAGGAATTATAGTTCCCAAACGTGGCATGGGCTTCTATCTGACCGCCGACGCGCTCGAACATGTAAACGATGTGCGCCGTAAAGAATTTTTCGAAACTTCGCTTAAAGAACTGTTCAAGGAAATGCGTCTGCTCGACATTCCGATTGAGGAAATCGTGAAGCGCTATAAGGAATCAGAAGATTAATTACAAACCGAAATAAAAAACTCCGGCCGGGAGTCCTTTGGGGGGCTACCGGCCGGAGAGTGTTTTATGTTTAGTGCGTCAATCAGTCCTTGATTGGGGATTGAGATCGGGTGTCAGGCTTTGCTGACGGCTGCGATCAGTAGTTCCACTGGCATGCCACCATACGGAGGTTGTTGCATGCTACGGTGCGCAGGTCGGTGATCGTGTTGAAGCGGCAGTTGATGTAGGTGAGCGCCTGGTCGAATGAGACATCGAGCATTGTCAGCTGGTTGTTGTTGCATAGCAGACGCTGCAGGAATGTCTGGTTGGAGAGGTCGAGCGAGGTCAGGTCGTTGTAGGAGCAGTCGACATACTGGATGTTGGGACAGCCTTCGACAGAGAGGGTTGTGAGGTCGTTGTATGAGCACACGAGGTCGAGGAGCGCGTTGCAGTTGCGTACGCCGAGGGTGGTCATGTTGTTGTCGGAGCAGATGAGCGTCGCGAGCGAGGGCAGACCCGAGACGATGAAGTTCGTGATCTCGTTGTCGTCGACGTTGAGGTTCTGGAGGTTCTCGACTCCGGCGAGTGTCACGGATGACAGTTTGTTGTAGCCGCAGTAGAGGTTCTTGAGGTTGGTGCATCCGCTGACGTTGAGTACCTCGAGGTGGCAGCCCTGACAGTTGAGTGTCTTGAGGCTTGTGGTGTTGGCGAGGCTCAGCTCGACGAAGAGGTTGTTGGAGACGTTGAGGTTCTCGAGCATCGGGGTGTCGGAGAGGCTGATGTCGGTCAGCCGGTTCTTGTAGACGGCCACTTTCTGGAGGTTCTCGCAGCCGTTGAGATCGATTTCAGAAATCTTGTTGCGCCCGGCGTTGAGTTCGGTCAGCTGGGCGCATCCCTCGACGCTGAGCGAAGTCAGATCGTTGCGCGACACGTCGACTTTCTTAAGAGCCTTGAAACCGGAAAGGTCGAGAGCGCCGCTGAGCTTCTTGTCCTTCCATTCGATGGCTGTCACATGGCCGTTCTCGACGGTGACACCTTCGATAGAGCCGAATGAACCGATATTGGAAACCTTGAGCGCCGAGGCGTTGGTCCCGTCGCGGGAGGGTTCTGACAGGAACGCCTTAAGCTGCTTGGCTTCGTTCTTGTCTAGATTCTGTGCTGATGATGCAGCCATGCTTCCAAGCATGAGTGCAATGATTAATAACGCTTTTTTCATAAAACAATAGTTGATTTGTTAATTTTAATTATCTAACAAACCTTGTTTGTAAATAGTTTTGTAAAAGTTTGAAAAATAAGGACAAACTAATCTCAAACCCTGCCCTGGATAAGCCAGATTCATGTTTTCCGTGAAAATAAATTTCCAACGGACGGCAATAAAAAATCAGTGGCACGTCTACTGCAGACATGCCACTGATTTTTTATCTGAAGCCGGATAGACCTGACTTAGATTTCTTATTCGAAGATATGTTTCAGCTTGCTGAAGATACGGGTCTTGGTCGACTCATTCGGTGTCATGTTGGGCTTACCCTGAAGAGACTCGATGGTCTTCTTTTCATCGTCAGTAAGATTTTCCGGAATATAGACCATCACATTGATAAGTTCGTCACCTGTTCCATAGCCTTCAGTCGACAGGAGTCCTTTGCCTCTCAGACGAAGCACCTTGCCGGGCTGAGTTCCGGCAGGAATCTTAAGACGTGCGCGTCCGTTGATGGTCGGCACTTCCACAGAACCACCGAGAGCTGCAGTCGGAATATCGAGCATGAGGTTATAGATCACATCATTGCCGTCGCGTATAAGTTCCGGATTCTTTATTTCCTCTATGACAACGAGCAGGTCGCCGTTGACACCGCCATGAATGGCAGCATTACCTTGACCCTTGACAGTAAGAGTCTGGCCGTCTGCAACGCCGGCAGGGATTGTAAATGTTACTGTACGGTCTTCGCGGACTACGCCTTCTCCATGACAATATTGACATTTGTCAGTGATAATCTTGCCTTCACCCTTACATTGCGGACATTCCACAGCTGATTGTGAAAGGCCGAACAGAGTCTGCTGTTGGCGCAGCACTGTTCCCGAACCGCCACAAGTCGGACATGTAGTGAAAGCCGTGCCGTCTTTCGCACCTGTGCCGTCGCAGTGGGTATCCTTTACAAGAGTAGGAATCTTGAGTGTCTTTGTAACGCCTGTAGCTATCTCGGCAAGAGTCATCTTGACCTTGATTCTCAGGTCGGAACCTCTGCGCTGACGACGACGGGTGCGTCCGCCGGCCGTCTCGAATCCACCCATGTTTCCGAAGCCTCCTCCGAAGATGTCGCCGAACTGCGAGAAGATGTCTTCCATCGAGAAACCTCCAGCATGGAATCCGCCACCTCCGCCCGGGAATCCCTGCGGGCCCATGTTGTGGCCGAACTGGTCGTATTTCGCACGCTTTTCCGGATTGGAGAGGACATCGTAAGCCTCAGCGGCTTCCTTGAACTTCTCCTCAGCCTCCTTGTCGCCCGGATTCTTGTCGGGGTGATACTGGATGGCTTTTTTACGGTAAGCGCTTTTTATGGTCTTTTCATCGGCATTCTTGTCGACTCCAAGCACTTCGTAGTAATCTCTTTTAGTAGCCATGAATAGTGTGTGGTGTATTATTGGCCCACGGCCACTTTTGCATGGCGGAGCACTTTATCGTTGATAGTATAGCCTTTTGACGGGGTGTCTATGACAATTCCCTTTTGCGACTCATCTGTCACGGGAACCATAGCAATGGCTTCGTGATATTCCGCATCAAAGGGTTTGCCGTTACTCTCGATCGGTTTCACTCCGTTTGCAGCAAGGAATTTGACAAGTTTCTGATAAATCAGTTCCATGCCCTGACGTACAGATGCGGGATCATCGCTTTTGGCGCTTGCTTCGAGACCACGTTCGAAATCATCAACAATAGGCAGAAGACCCTTGAGGACATTTTCAGCCGCATTCTTGATGATTTCTGATTTTTCTTTGACAGTACGTTTGCGGAAGTTGTCAAATTCAGCCATTAGGAAAAGATATTCCTTCTTCTCCTTAGCAAGTTTGTCTTCCGCGTCCTGAAGTTGCTTGTTGAGGGCATCGATATCAGACAGTTGCTTATTAATCAAATCGTTTTCCTCGTCTTCTATGGAATTTTGTTCGTCGAAAGCCTCCTGAACGTCATCAAGAACAGCTTCTTCCTGCTGTGGAGCTTCTTTCTTGTCTTTCGGATTATTTGGTTTGTGGCTCATAATGCTTCTTATATCTTTATCTATATTTACTAATTATAATATCACTATCAAAAATGTTGCCAAAGCCTTTGACAGACATCTTTTTTTGTCTGCAAAAGCCAAAGGTGACACAACAATGATTTTAAATTACAACAACCGGCAGTGGATAACGTTCAATCATCCAATAAAAAGGAGTGCATTGAGCTATCATTCAAACCTGTCGGAAAAGACAGTGCAGCCAGGGAAACAATCTGTCAGTCTTTCTGACAAAATGTCACTTTCAAAAATTCCGTAGACCGCCGAGCCAGAGCCAGACATAGCGGCATATACCGCTCCAAGCTCTATGAGGCAGTCCTTGATTTTACTGACAGACGGATAGGCCGGGAAAACCGATGCCTCGAAATCATTTTTAACCTGTCCCTGCCATTGCGTAGGCGGAGCTGAAATTTTATCTGCAAGCCTTACTGTCGGTTCAGCAGGTGTCACACGGCTGTAGGCCAATGCGGTCGGAACGCTTACTTCCGGCTTCACAATGACAATGCCATAACCTTTAAGATTCAGGTCGACCGGGGTGAACTCAGTTCCGATACCAGTACAAAGCATCGGACGGTTATAGACAAAAAACGGACAATCCGCTCCCAGCCCGGCAGCGACATTGGCAAGATTCCTGTCGCTCAGACTAAGAGCAAAAAGCTGATTGAGCCCGACAAGTGTGAAGGCTGCATCGGCCGAACCACCTCCAAGACCGGCACCGTCAGGAATTATTTTCCGCAGATATATGTCGACAGGCGGTAATCCGATTTGTGAGGAAAGAGCATTATAAGCCTTCATTACGAGATTTTTTTCCGGAGGACAGTTTACCTCACGTCCGGTGACTGTCAATGTCGTTTCGCTCCCTTTGGCCGGGACTATCTCAAGGACATCACGCCACGGAACAGGATACATGACTGTTTCGATGTTATGATAACCGTCGGGACGCTTGCTAACGATGTCAAGCCCGATATTGATTTTGGCATTTGGAAATAAAATCATGACAACAAGTAAAAAAACTCTTTATAAATTCGTTTAAATTCTGAAGTACATATATTTCCCACGAGGCAACGCCAGTCTTTATAATATACTTTTATTTTAAGGTAAAACCAAAGCACTTTTGGCGGTTTATATCTAAATCGCCATCTTTTATCAGTCGCATTACCATAAATTAAAATCTTAAGGTTGCCAATGTATATGAATAATATGCAGCGCAAATTTACATATAAACCGTGAGCTTTCTACTCCGAGAGAATAAAAATGTCAAAGCATTCACGGATAACGACTCGAATCGTCAGTAATCAGTCAGGTCATGAACTACGTTCACTAAAACAAAACGACAATTATTTTATTAGTAATCTTCTGCGACGTTACTTGGCTTTGTCAGGCACTTAATAAGTGAGGAGCTACCAATCTCTGAGAGTTGTACACACAGCGGAGCGACACCACCGGGAATGTATAATTTCTATTGACAAATCTCACCGAAATTCAAAATATTTTAGTACCTTAGCGAACACTTAAATATGCAACCATGATAGGAATAATTCTTTGGGCAATACTTATCATATTCATCGTCATTTGCTCCTGTCCGGGTTTCTTGACGTTCTTCTTTTGCGTGGCTCTTCCTGTGGGTGTCGCCGTGTTTTTTCTGGCGAGCTGGGTTAAAGACAAACTTTCAATGTAAATAAATATAATTCAGCAGACTATTCATCCAAGGCAGGAAAACCAGTAACAACGATAGCGGATTTATAATCTGTCGAAAATCTTGACAAGATAACAACTGAGACCGTTAGGTGGGGAGGAGATTCAGAGGCTGTTTAACAGTAAAATATTGGTTTTAGCTGGCATCGTGTTGTAGCAAAACGATTTTGAGTTTGACGAGCAAGAAAAAAGGAATAATCAATTTCCACATAATCAGCCAAATAGGCCGTCAAACTCCATGATTTTTTAAAGCAAAACGACAGATTTTAGCAGTTAATTTTGCATGACCGCACCATTTCGGAGCTAAAAAATCCTTAACTTTGCAACTGAGAACATTCTCCACTCTCACAACCCTCACCTCCACACACTACAGTTAAACTCAAATCCCCATAGACATCAATCATGCCACAGGACTCCAACAGTTACACCTCCCGCTCTGGCCGACAGAAACCGCAACATGTCTCAGTCTTTGATCATGGAGGACGCATCCCTCCGCGCGACAACGATCTTGAAGAAGCCGTGCTCGGAGCATTGATGCTTGAAAAGGATGCCTATACTGTGGTGTGTGATATTCTTAAGCCCGAATCATTCTACGAACCGGCCAATCAGAAGATATATGCTGCCATTCAGAGTCTCGGTGCTTCCCAGCAAAGCATCGACATGCTGACTGTCACCGAGAAACTCCGACTGATGGGCGAACTTGAAGGAGCCGGCGGCCCTCTACGCATTTCAGAACTTACATCGCGTGTGGCGTCGGGCGCTCACGTTGAATTCCATGCCCGAATCGTGGCGCAGAAATATCTCGCGCGCGAACTTATTAAATTCGCTTCTCAGATTGAAGCTCAGGCTTTCGACGAAAGCTATGATGTCGACGACCTGTTGCAGGAAGCCGAAGGCAAACTGTTTGAAATCTCGCAGCGCAACGTAAAGAAAGATGTCACACAGATTGACCCTGTCATCAATGCAGCGATTGAGCAAATCCAGACTGCTGCCAACCGTACTTCTGGTCTTTCCGGTCTTGAATCAGGCTATCATGAACTTGACAAGCTTACATCGGGATGGCAAAGGAGCGACCTTATAATCATCGCTGCGCGTCCTGCGATGGGTAAGACAGCGTTTGTATTGTCAATGGCCAAGAATATGGCGGTTGACTATAATATCCCGGTTGCTATATTCTCGTTGGAAATGTCGAATGTGCAGCTTGTCAACCGTCTGATTCAGAACACCTGCGAAATCGAAGGTGAAAAAATCAAGAGCGGACAGCTCTCACAGATGGAATGGGACCAGCTGATGTCGCGTGTAAAGAATCTCTACAGCGCTCCGCTCTACATTGACGACACTGCATCACTGTCGATATTTGAACTCCGCACCAAAGCCCGTCGCCTTGTGCGCGAACACAATGTGTCTTTCATCATCATCGACTACCTTCAGCTCATGAATGCCTCAGGCATGAAATTCGGCTCGCGCGAACAGGAAGTCTCCATGATCTCACGTTCGCTAAAACAGCTCGCCAAGGAACTCAACATCCCGATTGTTGCCCTTTCGCAGCTCAACCGAAGCGTTGAGTCACGTGGCGCTGACAGCAAGGACGGCAAGCGTCCGCAGCTTAGCGACCTCCGTGAATCGGGTGCGATCGAACAGGATGCCGACATCGTATGTTTCATCCACCGTCCGGAATACTACTTGCGCTCTGGTGTCGACGCTGCCGGTAACGACATTCGCGGACTTGCCGAATTCATAGTTGCAAAACACCGTAGCGGCCGCGTGGACGATGTCAAGATGCGCTTCAAATCGCGCTATGCGCGTTTCGAAAACTGGGAGGGCGAACTCGAAATGACAAGCGGAAGCAAAGTGTCGCGCCTGAATTCCGGCGACGATGGCTCGTCAGATTCATTTGCCTCCTCAAGCCCCTTTACGGGTGGTTCTGCCGACATACTCGGTGCGACATCCGACGATGTTGCACCGTTCTGACAGTCAGCATCTCATCCTCGATTTTAGTGCCTTCGTCCATAAATAACGCATTCTTAAAACTTTTTTAACTACGGTTTGTTAGATAATTAAAATTAACAAATCAACTATTGTTTTATGAAAAAAGCGTTATTAATCATTGCACTCATGCTTGGAAGCATGGCTGCATCATCAGCACAGAATCTAGACAAGAACGAAGCCAAGCAGCTTAAGGCGTTCCTGTCAGAACCCTCCCGCGACGGGACCAACGCCTCGGCGCTCAAGGTTTCCAATATCGGTTCATTCGGCTCTATCGAAGGTGTCACCGTCGAGAACGGCCATGTGACAGCCATCGAATGGAAGGACAAGAAGCTCAGCGGCGCTCTCGACCTTTCCGGTTTCAAGGCTCTTAAGAAAGTCGACGTGTCGCGCAACGATCTGACTTCGCTCAGCGTCGAGGGATGCGCCCAGCTGACCGAACTCAACGCCGGGCGCAACAAGATTTCTGAAATCGATCTCAACGGCTGCGAGAACCTCCAGAAAGTGGCCGTCTACAAGAACCGGCTGACCGACATCAGCCTCTCCGACACCCCGATGCTCGAGAACCTCAACGTCTCCAACAACCTCTTCGTCGAGCTGAGCCTCGCCAACACCACAAGCCTCAAGACACTCAACTGTCAGGGCTGCCACCTCGAGGTACTCAACGTCAGCGGATGCACCAACCTCAAGAACCTCTACTGCGGCTACAACAAACTGTCATCCGTGACACTCGCCGGAGTCGAGAACCTCCAGAACCTCAACGTCGACGACAACGAGATCACGAACTTCATCGTCTCGGGTCTGCCCTCGCTCGCGACGCTCATCTGCTCCGACAACAACATGACCACCCTCGGCGTACGCAACTGCAACGCGCTCCTCGACCTCGTGTGCTCATACAACGACCTCACAACCCTCTCTGTCGAAGGCTGTCCCAACATCCAGTATGTCGACTGCTCCTACAACGACCTGACCTCGCTCGACCTCTCCAACCAGACATTCCTGCAGCGTCTGCTATGCAACAACAACCAGCTGACAATGCTCGATGTCTCATTCGACCAGGCGCTCACCTACATCAACTGCCGCTTCAACACGATCACCGACCTGCGCACCGTAGCATGCAACAACCTCCGTATGGTGGCATGCCAGTGGAACTACTGATCGCAGCCGTCAGCAAAGCCTGACACCCGATCTCGATCCCCAATCAAGGACTGATTGACGCACTAAACATAAAACACTCTCCGGCCGGGAGTCCTTTTGGGGCTACCGGCCGGAGTTTTTTATTTCAACCGTATGTTGGATATACCTCTTTGTTTTCGTACCTTTGTGCATCAAGTTACTACAAAACATATACATCAGCAATTAAACTTGTAACACTAAGAATCAACCATGCATACACGCGAAGAAAAAATAGAAGCGCTCGGACGTGTGATCGACACTCTTGACATCCTGCGCGTCAAATGTCCTTGGGACGCTAAACAGACCAATGAATCACTGCGCCCGAACACAATCGAGGAAGTCTATGAACTCTGCGACGCACTCATAAATTCAGATGACACCAATATCCGCAAGGAACTTGGCGACGTGTTGCTCCACGTGCTTTTCTATGCGAAAATCGGAGAAGAAAAAGAAGCTTTCGACATCGCCGATGTCTGCGATGCGCTTAACACAAAATTAATCTTCCGCCATCCACATGTGTTTGGCGACACAGATGTAAATTCAACTGACGATGTGCTCCGCAATTGGGAAGAATTGAAGCTAAAGGAAAAAGGTGGCAACAAAACCGTACTGTCAGGTGTCCCCGCAGCGCTACCGGCAATGATCAAGGCTGACCGTATTCAGGAAAAAGCATCAAACGTCGGTTTCGACTGGGAGCGTCCCGAGCAGGTATGGGACAAAGTAAGGGAAGAAATGGCCGAGTTTGAAGAGACCGTAGCCGAAAAATCGCCCGAACGGATGGAGGAAGAGATGGGCGACCTGCTTTTCAGCGTCATAAACGCCGCACGCCTCTATAAAATCAATCCCGAAAACGCACTTGAAAAAACGAACAAAAAATTCATTGCCCGTTTCAATCATCTCGAAAAGCGAGCTCATGAAATGGGAAAAGAACTCCGCGACATGACACTTGCCGAGATGGATTCAATCTGGGAAGAGGCCAAAAATCTATAATCTCACCTCTTTTCAAAGACCAGACTGATGAACTACAACGAACTCAACGCTCACCCGCGCGACCCCTATCTCGATTTTGATGCCGAGAGCCATACCTACACCCTCGGCAACCGCACTCTCGTCTCGGTGACCAACATTGTCGAAGACTGCTTCCCGAAATTCGATGCCGACTACTGGGCGCTGCGCAAAGCTCCGGCTATGGGACTCACACCAGAAGAACTCAAAGCGAAATGGGAGGACAACGCGCGCCGCTCACGGACACTCGGCACTGAAATGCACGAGAAAATCGAACGATATTATCTCGGTGATGATGCCGGAGATGACGGAGATGCCTATACCCTGTTCCGTCACTTCGCAGCAGCCGAACGCCTCTACCCCTACCGCAGCGAATGGCGCATATATATGGAAGAATATGGAGTTGCCGGTACTCTCGACTTTCTTGAACGCCGTCCTGACGGGACTTTCAATATCTATGACTGGAAACGGTCTAAGAAACTCATCGCAGCCGATGGCTCTGTCGAACAGACCAACCGTTACGGAAAGCGAGGCTTCTATCCCGTCAATCATCTCCACGACTGTTCATTCCACCACTATGCCCTACAGTTGAGCATCTACCGCTACATCCTTGAACACTGTTACGGAATACAGGTCAGCCATCTGAAACTCGGAGTATTCCATCCTGACTATTCGATGGCCTACATTGTCCCAGTCCCTTATCTTGCCAATGAAGCGGAAGCCGTCTTGCGCAACCATGCGGCCATTATGGCAAGAATCCCTGAATTGAGCGCCGCGACAGAGTATTAAATTTAGTTAAAACAATTTTAATTGCGTAACTTTTAATAATATGCTTACGTCTAATATACCATAATAACTATTAAACCATTCATTTTTTTATCCATTCATCATTATGAAAGCTACATCCAGACTGATGTCGGTGCTCGTGCTCCTTGCGTGTGTGCTCTTCCCCGGCATAGTCAGAGCTCAGGGTCAGAACCCAATGCTCCAACCGCTTCCCGTTGACACAGCAGTGCGCATCGGCAAACTGCCAAACGGCCTGACCTATTATATCCGCCACAACGAATACCCCAAGGGACAGGCTGATTTCTACATCGCACAGAATGTAGGTTCGATTCTCGAAGAGGACAACCAGCGCGGTCTCGCACACTTCCTCGAACACATGTGTTTCAACGGCACCACCAATTTCCCCGACAACCAGCTTCGCGAATGGCTCGAATCGATCGGCGTGAAATTCGGTGCGAACCTAAACGCCTATACCGGTGTCGATGAAACCGTATATAACATCAACAACGTCCCCGTCGCACGCGAAAGTGTACAGGACTCTTGTCTCCTCATTCTCCACGACTGGGCCAATGACCTGACTCTCGATCCGAAAGAAATCGACAAGGAGCGTGGTGTCATCCATGAAGAATGGCGTCGTTCGATGCAGGGACAGATGCGTATCATCGAAAAACTCCTCCCGATTGTCTATCCCACATCTAAATATGGCCATCGTCTTCCTATCGGAACAATGGAGGTTGTCGATAATTTCGCTCCGCAGGCTCTCCGCGACTACTATGAGAAATGGTATCGTCCCGACCAGCAGGCAGTTGTTGTCGTAGGCGACATCGACGTTGACCGCATCGAAGGTAAAATAAAAGAAATGTTCTCGTCAATCGAGATGCCTGAAAATGCGGCAGAACGTAAATACGAACCTGTCCCCGACCATAAGGGCACTATTTATGCCATCGGAAGCGACCCCGAGCAGAAGACTCTCATTGGCCAGCTCATGTTCATTTCCGATCCTCTCCCTAAAGAGATGAAAAACACCCCCATGTACTATGTGCAAAGCTACATAGAGGGCATGATTGGCGCTATGATCAACAACCGCCTCTCTGAAATCTCATCCAAGCCTGACGCTCCGTTTGCCGGAGCCGGTGTCAATTTCGGAGGCTTCTTCCTCTCGTCGAAAGTAAAGGATGCTCTTACCGCCTCAGCTGTCGCCAAGGGCAACGATATCATTGAACCTCTGAAGGCCGTCTACCGCGAGGTGCTCCGCGCACAGCGCGGAGGTTTCACTCAGAGTGAATACGAACGCGCACGCAACGAATACATCTCATCAATCGAACGTGTCTACAACAACCGCAACACCCGTGAAAACGGCACATTTGTAAGCGAATATGTCGGCAACTTCAAGGATGGCGATCCTATTCCCGGAATCGAGGCTGAATGGCCGCTGATCCAGCAGATAGCAATGAGCATCCCCGTACAGGTCATCAACCAGACAATGTCACAGGCCATCACGCCCGACAACCGCGTTCTCATGGTGCTGTGTCCTGAAGCCGAAGGAATGACCAATCCGACCGAACAGCAGCTGGCTGACGCACTTGCTTCGGTTGATGCAGAATCTATCGAAGCATTTGTCGACGAAGTGAAATCCGAACCTCTCATTCCCTCCGACCCGGTAGCCGGTACTGTTACCTCAACCGTGAATAATGAAAAGTGGGGAACTACCGAATGGACTCTTTCAAACGGTGCTAAAGTCATCATCAAATCAACCAAATTCAAGGAAGACGAAATTCTTTTCACAGCCTATGCCAACGGTGGATATGCCGACTATTCAGCGGACTACGACAACTCGCTCATGTTCCTTCCTGTTGCAATGCAAGCTTATGGCCTCGGTTCCTACACCAACACCGATCTCAGCAAATATACTGCCGGAAAGCAGGCTTCGCTCTATATAAGCTTCAGCAACTACAGCCGTTCAATGGGCGGTTCGGCAACACCAAAGGACCTCCCCACTCTTATGGAAATGGTCTACATGGGCTTCAAGGACATAGAATTTACAGAAGATGAATTCGCAGCTCTCCAGAAAGCCTACAGCGGTATCCTCGCAAATCAGGAAAAGAGCCCTGAATATATTTTCCAGAAATCACTGCTCTCTACCCTCTATGACTCTCCGCGCAATCAGGCCATCAATTCATCCATCATTGAGAAAGCATCGCGCAATCAGATCCTTGAAGTTGCTCACGCGATGACTGCCAACGCTGCTGACTGGACATTCATTTTTGTCGGCAATGTCGATCCGGCAACACTCCGTCCGATGGTTGAAAAATATATCGCCTCGCTCCCCGGCGACGAAAAGACAGCTGTAAAGGAAGTGAAATCCTACAATCCCGCCTTCTTCATGAAGGGCGGCGACAAGACTGATACATTCTCGACTCCGATGTCGACACCTCAGACCCACGTTGCGATCATCGAAAAAGGCGATATGGAATTCACTCCAAAAAATTCGCTGCTCGCCTCTATCGCAGGTCAGATTCTGACAAACCGTCTTATAAAGACAGTCCGTGAGGATATGGGCGCCGTCTACTCTATCAGCGCAAGCGGACAGCTCGACCGTACAGGACTCTCACCGGCCTCCCTCATGACATCATTCCCGATGAAGCCTGAAATGAAAGACGAAGTCCTCCCCTTCATCAAAGGCGAATTCAAAGCCATGGAGACCAACGTGACCCCCGATGAACTAAATCCGATCAAGGAATATATGGTAAAAGTGTTCACCGAAAACAGAGAGAAGAACCCTGCATGGCGTTCTGCAATCCTCGGCACACTGGCCAATGGCGTTGACACGTTCAACGGAAATGTCGACACAGTAAACTCTATCACGGTTCAGGATGTGATGGACTTCATGAAAGCCCTTAATGCCCAGAACAATTACCGCGTCGTTATCCTTGCCCCCGAAAAATAAACGCAAATAACCGACTTCACCAATCACGGAGCATGACACCTCATACGTCATGCTCCGTTTTTTGTTTTTTTAGCTAAAAATATACTTCGGTCCAAGCATTTTGCTTTTCAATATTTAGGCTTTTTTAGTTTGAAAATATTAACTTTGCCTCTTATTAGGAAATATCATTATTATATCATACTTATGAAACTTACCTTTAATGTCAATTACCGTACCGAATGGGGCGAATCTCTGTTCCTGACCGGCTCGGCCGAAGCTCTTGGAGGCAGTGATCTGTCAAAAGCCGTCCCCATGACACTCTCCGGGACTGAGACATGGAAAGCCGAGGTGGAGATTCCTGATTCAGTAGAGGAATTCTCTTATGGCTACATTGTCCGCCACGACAACGGCAACGTCCGCCATGAATGGGGCAAACCGCGCCGCTTCACACACGCACCTGAAGCTCATTCATTCAGAATCTTTGACCGTTGGCAGGATCAGCCGATGGATAAACCCTACTACAGCAGCGCATTCACCGACTGTATCTGCCACCGTGGACAACGCGACGAACCCGTCGTCCCTTCATCGGGAATGCTTACTCTTTCGGTTGACGCACCGATGATTGCTCCTGACGAAGCTGTAGCTGTAAGTGGCGAGGCCAAGGCTTTCGGAGAATGGGATACAGAGAAAGTTCTCCGCATGAGCGATGCAGCCTATCCGACTTGGACTGTCAACATACCGGCTGCCAGATTAGAACCGGGAAGCGATTATAAATTCCTGATAATAAAGAAATCGACTGGAGAAATCGTCGCTTGGGAAGGCCGTGACAACCGTCACATCGACATTAAACTCACCCGTTCTAACGAATCGGTTATAAGCACCGGCGAACGCTTCGTCAATCCTCTTGCTCCGTGGCGCGGTGCAGGTGTCGCGATTCCAGTGTTCTCGCTCCGCAGTGAAGAAGATTTCGGTGTCGGCGATTTCATGGATTTGAAACTAATGATTGACTGGGCGGCGCAGACCGGTCAGAATTTTGTCCAGCTACTGCCGATAAACGACACGACCATGACCGGTTCGTGGACCGACTCCTATCCCTATAACGCCAATTCGACATTCGCGCTCCACCCGATGTACCTGCGCCTTTCAGCAATGGGACGACTGGACAACGAGGAGCGTCAGTATTATTTCGAAGAACTTGGCCGCGAACTCAACCGACTCCCTCAGGTTGACTACGAACGCGTCAACAACGCCAAAAATGAATTTACTCGCGAACTGTTTGCTCAAAACGGCGAAGCAATCCTCGCTTCTGACGAATTCAAGGCTTTTTTCAATAAGAACGAATCTTGGCTTACACCCTACGCGGCCTTCTGCGTGCTTCGCGACAAGAACGGCACTCCTGACATGTCGAAGTGGGGCGATTATGCCGTTTATGACGAAGCAAAAGTCAAGGACTTCATCACGCTCCATCAGTTCGACATCAACTACGTATATTATATCCAGTTCTATCTTGACAAACAGATGCGTGAGGTCCGTGACTATGCACATTCACATGGAGTAGCCATCAAGGGAGACATTCCTATCGGCATTTCGCGCACCAGCGCCGACGCATGGATTTCGCCACGCCTTTTCAATCTCGACTGTCAGGCCGGAGCTCCGCCGGACGACTTCTCGGTGCTCGGCCAGAACTGGGGATTACCGACCTACAACTGGGACGAAATGTCCAAAGACGGTTTCGCATGGTGGAAAGCCCGCTTCCGTAAAATGGCCGAATACTTTGATGCCTACCGTATAGACCACGTGCTCGGATTTTTCCGCATCTGGCAGATCCCGATGGATGCCGTACACGGACTGCTCGGAATATTTAACCGCGCCCTGCCCTATTCGCCTGACGAACTACGCAACAGTTACGACTTCTGGATTGATGTGGACCGGCAGACACGCCCCTATATAATGGACTATATGCTCAACGCCTTCTTCGGCGACTATACCGATGAATGCCGTGACCGCTTCCTCATCGACGAAGGCTATGGTCGATACCGTCTGCGCGACGAATTCAACACCCAGCGAAAAGTCGCCGATTACTTTGCCGGACTGGAAAAAGACGACAAGAACAACCGCATCTGCAACGCTCTTCTCGGCCTGATCGACGAAGTGCTCTTCGTGGAAGACCCATACGAAAAAGGCAAATACCATCCCCGCATCTCGGCTCAGTTCACCTTCGCATATCAGGCTCTCAACGATTATGAGAAATGGTGCTACAACCGCATGTATAACGACTTTTTCTACCGTCGCAACAACGACTTCTGGTATGGCAAGGCCATGTGGAAACTACCACCGCTCACCGATGCGACCGACATGCTCGTCTGTGCCGAGGACCTTGGTATGATTCCTGCATGTGTCCCTGCGGTGATGAACAATCTTCAGATTCTCGTCCTTGAAATCCAGCGCATGCCTAAAGATCCCAATTCCACATTCGGCAACACATGGAGTTATCCTTACCGTTCGGTATGTACGACCTCCACACACGACATGGACGGTATCCGCCGCTGGTGGGAAAGTGACCGCGATGCAACCCAGCGCTATTACAACGAAGTTCTCGGCGAACCCGGCCCTGCACCCCAGTATGCCGAACCGTGGATTTGCGAGCGTATCATCCGCATGCACCTGCAGTCGCCTTCAATGCTCTGCATTCTCCCGCTTCAGGACTGGCTGTCAATCGACGGAGTGCTGCGCCGTCAGGATCCACGCGAGGAACTCATCAACATTCCGGCAAACCCGCGTCACTACTGGCGCTACCGCATGCACCTGACCCTCGAAGACCTCAACGGACAAAAAGAATTCAACAACCGTCTCCGTGACGAAATCACCAACTCCGGCCGATGAATAGAATAATAATAAACTATTGCTGTCCGATAAAACTCAAATAGCGCAATAAAGCATGGCTCGAACGCTGAT
>ERZ778504.328-NODE-328-length-51854-cov-7.171181_pt1 | contig 51854 bp, 43 predicted proteins | sample MGYA00510046_ERZ778504 | MGnify/ENA primary metagenome ERZ778504 (study PRJEB29527, sample SAMN07138964) | mouse gut metagenome | material: feces | host: mouse | place: China:Nanjing | collected 2016-01-25 ...
GTAAGGCAACGGACTCTGACTCCGTCATTTCAAGGTTCGAATCCTTGTAGCGCTGTGAAACCCTGGTAAGTTGGATTATCAGGGTTTTTTTTAAAACTGTCGGCCGTTTTTTAAGAGAGGATCCGGGATTGCTGGAGACTGTATGGCGGGAGTTGTTCGATGATCGATGGAGGCGGCGTACAGGGAAGCAGCGCAGATGATGGAAAAAATAAAAGGAAGAACAATTGTATGAAGATTGACAGACAGAGAGCCCTGGCGGCATTTGAAGAATATACGGATCAATATGACATCACTGACGAGAAAGTGAAATTAAAGATCGAACATACTTACAGGGTGTGCGCACTGTGTGAGCAGATCGCTGCGCAGTCGGGAGCTGACGAAGATGAGATCGAACTGTCCTGGCTCACCGGGCTGCTGCACGATGTGGGGCGCTTTGAGCAGCTAAAGCGGTATGGCACATTTATCGACGCGCAGTCCATAGATCACGCGGAGTTCGGTGCGGATATACTTTTCAAAGAAGGAAAGATCAGGGATTATGTGGAGGATGCGTCGGAGGATGAACTGCTCGAGAAGACGGTCCGTTGTCACAGCGCATACCGCGTTCCCGAGGATTATACGCAGTGCGAGAGAAAGTTTGCGGATCTGCTCCGCGATGCGGACAAGATCGATATCCTGAAAGTCAATGTCATCGTTCCGATCGAGGAGATCTACAATGTGACGACGTATGAATTAAGGCACTGCAGCGTGACAGCGGCGGTCATGCAGGCATTTTTTGAGGAGCACTGTATACTCAGGAACCTGAAAAGGACGCCTGTCGACAATGTGGTCGGACACATCTCGCTGGCGTATGAGCTGGTCTATCCCGTGAGCTGCCGGATCGTGCAGGAACAGGGATATCTTGAGCGACTGATGGATTTTCACTCGGAGCTGCCGGAGACGAATGAGCAGTTTGCGAAGATACGCGGAAAAATGACACAGTATCTAAGGGACCGAATGAACAAACGGAGATCGGAATGAAGAAGACGAATCTGGACGCCCTGTCCGCCCAATACAGGATATCTGACTATAAGGAGCTCCATGCAAAGGTCATCGCGCTGATCGACAGCCAGAAGATCAAGCCGGTGAAGGCGTCGGGAAAAAACGGAAAGTCGCCGGCCCTGTACAGGGAGTACTGGATCATCGAGGAGAAGCAGGATATATCGCGGTATGTCGATGAGCTGAACTATGAGATCGTACCGTCTATTTCCACAGACTATTACCGGGCGCACATCGACCAGTACATTCAGGACAGGCAGTGGGTCCTGCTCTTAAACGATTATATCAAAAAGGATCATTTTATGACACTGATGTCGGAAAACGAGCGCAGCTTTGACATCTGGCACAGGGAGAAATTTTTAAAGCAGGAGCAGGGAAAAAAGATCCTGAAGCGATGCGGATTGGATACGTCGTTATTGAATTACTACAGGACGACGGAGCCGATCGCATATTACTGCGTGACGAGACATGCGCCGCAGAACCTGCTGGTCATTGAAAATAAAGATACATTTTACAGTATGCGCAAGTGTCTGATGCGGAGTGGGCAAAATGATGTGCATGCGATCTGCGGTTCACCGATCGGCACTCTGATCTATGGCGCGGGGAAGGGGATCATCGCGGCATTTTCGGATCTTGAGATCAGCGGCGAACCGTACATGTTGGAACAGGGAAACAGCGTTTTATATTTTGGCGATCTGGACTATGAGGGAATCGGCATCTATGAAGGCTTTGCGCTGACCTATGGCGAACGGTATGATATCCGGCTTTTTCAGCGAGCGTATGAGCTGATGATCGAAAAGGCTGACCGCATCGGTATCGACAGTCTTCCGCGAACGAAGGAAGGACAGAACCGGAACATTGACAGCGTATTTTTAAGCTGCTTTTCACAGCGGCAGCAGGCGAAGATCAGGGCGGTCCTGGAACAGGAGCGGTATATTCCACAGGAGATATTGAACATAGAGGATATGGTTTAGGGCAATGCAGTATGAATTTTTAAAGCAGTTTTCCAGGAGGATGAAGCATGTCGGAATGTATGCCCTGCTCCTACAGAACAGCATGGCGAAACAGACATGGAAGCAGTACGGATTCATAAAAATGGACGAGCAGGTCAACATGATCTTTGCGGTGATGTTGTATATCATGGAGCAGTCGCTCAGGGAGGAGAGCTGCACGATGGACGATATCGGCGCGTACATCGACGATCTCAACGCAGGCTTTTTTCAGAAGGATATGTCCTATGACGACTGCAAGAGGCTGGGTGATTTTATCGTGAATGTCATTCTGTCCAACGAGGGCAGGGCGATGTATTTTGACGGTTTTGACTTTGACGGCAGGGCGTACAGGAGCATGAACATCAGTTATATCGCAAACCGCATCATCTATGTGGATGAGGGTGTGAAGAGAACGTCCTACTATCTGACGGAGGACGGCTACAATCTGATGCTCTCCACACTGGAGATCGAGAATAACATGAAGCTCACGATCCATGAGATGATCTTCAAGCTCCATCTGGAGAAGCAGAGCTATGACAAGGCGGTCGACGAGATCAAAAATGTCTTTAATTTCATGCGGATCCAGCTGCAGAAGATCGAGGAGGCGATGCTGCGCGTGCGGCGCAACGCGCTGAGCTATTCCGTGGCGGATTACGAGGCGCTCATGCACGAGAACATGGAGACGATCGGAGACACGAAGGAAAAGTTCACGGGATACCGCGAGATGGTCAGGTTCAGGGCGTCCGAGCTGGAACAGCAGAATATCAATGTGCAGAAGCTTGATGCCGGGGAGGAGGAGAAACTGGAAAATCTCCGCATCATCGAAGGGTATCTGAACAGGACGCTCGATGAGCACCAGAAGATCCTGAACCTGCATTTTGACTTGAAGCTGCTGTACGACAGGGAGCTGCAGTCGCTCGCCCAGATGTCGCTGATCCAGCGGTTTTCCATACGGACGGAGCTCTACGACAAAGTGCTGGATGATCCGCAGTATCTCGAAAACGCGGACATCTTTTTAAGGCCGCTGTTTCACCAGCAGATCCCACAGATCTATAATCTGAATAAGTGTACGGGGCTGCAGCGCCCGATTCGGAAAAAGGCGGTGGAGGACGCGGACGAACTGCTGGATTTCGACGAAAAGCAGTGGCAGGACGAGCTGGAGCGCAGAAAGCGCGAAAAGCTGAAAAAGTATGAGGACGCACTGGCATTTATCATCGATACAGCGTTGGAGAAGGGGAGTCTGTCGCTGTGCGGGCTGAAAGGGATCCTGGACGGGGACGCGGCGGCGAGAGAGATCTGCATTCCGACGATTGATGTGTTCAAGGAGATCATGGTGGAGCTGATCAGAAACCGCGAGATCTCCATGGATACACTGCGGAAGGAAAAGAGCGAATACATCTCGGAGCAGGTAAATGATTTTCAACTGAATGAAATGCTGCTTGGCCTGACGGAACAGGGAACGGATCATTCTGAAAAAAGAAGGAAGATCACAAAGATCATCACGGAGCGGTCAGACGATGGAACGGTTGTGGCGTTTGAGAATGTGACAGATGCGTTTGGCAGTGAGAGGACGATCCGCTGTACAAATGTGGTCACGGAGTGAATATGTGAGCATGATATGGAGGGATCGGTATGGCGTATGAAATGGAGGAGGTACGTCTCAGTCAGCAGATATTTTATTACCTGTTAGAGCATTTCGAGCTGAGGGAGGACGAGGCGGCAACGCTCTACAGGGCGTATGTGGAGAATGAGCAGGTGCAGCTTCTGGTCAAGAGCCAGGGGCACGAGGCGCAGAGCAGTATCGAGCGATACGGCGATGTGATCTATCTGATCCCCAGGGAGGAGAATGTCTTTCTGGGGTTCTCTAAGGCAAAGTTAAAGGAGATCCTCTGCAAGTCCGGCGGCACGGACAAGGATTTTTACCTGTCGCAGTTTGTCATACTGACACTCCTGTCAGAATTTTATGACGGACAGGGAGCGAGCGCCAGGTCGAGGGACTATATCCGGGTGGGTGAATTGCAGAACTGCGTGGCGGACCGGTTAAAAAGCGGCGTGGAGCATACCACCGACGAGGAGGAGGAAAAGAGCGGCCTGGCTTTTCGGAACATGCAGGAGGCGTACGAGGCGCTGAGATCTGATGAGCGCGGTTCGAGGGCAAGGACGACAAAGGAAGGGTTTCTGCACCATATCTTTATCTTTCTCGAGAACCAGGGACTGGTCGAATATGTGCAGGAGGACGAGATGATCAAGACGACGAAGAAGCTGGATAACCTCATGGACTGGAACCTGCTCAACCAGAACAATTACCAGCGCATACAGAAAATGATCCAGGGAGAGCTATCATGAGTAAAATAAACGCGGTGAGATTTATCAATCTCAATTACAATAACAATACCATGCGCATCAGCGACGACACGTTTCAGATGAGCGGCAGAAGTACGCTGATGTCACTGCAGAACGGCGGCGGAAAGTCCGTGCTGGTACAGATGATGACAGCTCCTTTTGTGCATAAGCGCTACAGGGACGCCAAGGACAGACCGTTTGACAGTTATTTTACGACCAGCAAGCCGACGTTCATCATGGTGGAGTGGAAGCTGGACCGCGGGGCGGGGTACTGTCTGGCCGGCATGATGGTGCGCAGGAGCCAGTTGACGGAGGATGACGCGGAGAATGCGCTTGAGATGGTCAGTTTTATCTGCGAGTACCAGAGCCGATGCGGGCAGGACATCTACAATCTGCCGGTGGTCGAGAAAAGGAATAAGGAGATCGTGCTGAAAAATTACCGCGAGTGCAGGCAGTTGTTCGAGACGTACAAAAAGGATCACACGATGCGGTTTTTCTGCTATGACATGAACAACAGCGCCCAGTCAAAGCAGTATTTTGACAAGCTTGCGGAGTACCAGATCTATTATAAGGAATGGGAAAATATTGTCCGCAAGATCAACCTCGAGGAGTCGGGCCTCTCGAAGCTTTTTGCCGACTGCAGGGACGAGAAGGGGCTGATCGAAAAGTGGTTTCTGGATGCGGTGGAGAACAAGCTCAACAAGGAGAAGGACCGCATGAAGGAGTTTCAGAATATCATCGAGAAATATGTGATCTCCTACAAGGCGAACCAGTCCAAGATCGAGCGCAGGAACACGATCCGCCAGTTTAAGGAGGATGCGTCAGAGATCGCCTCGTCGGCCGGGGAATACAAGCTGGTGACAGACGCGGTGGAGGAGCAGGAGAACCGTATCGCCGGTTTCAGGGATCTGCTCGCGCAGATGGAGACGGCGCAGAATGAGGCAAGGGACGGGCTTCTTGCGGACAAGGCAGCATGTGCAAAGGAGCTTGCGCGCATTGAGTACGAGAAGTACTCCTACGATATCGTGAATCTCATGGAGGAGCTGCGTTTTCATGTGAGCAACCGCGATATGATCGGCGTGGAGCGGGATGCGCTGGAGATGGAGATCGCGCAGACCGAGCTGCTGCTGCACAAGATGGAGCTCGCAAAGCAGAGGGAGCAGGTGGAGGAGGCGGGGCAGGACGAAAGCCTGATCAGAGAACGCCTGAGTGTGATGCGTGAGGGGGAGAACAGGCTCGAGCCTGAGCGCAGGGCGCTCGGAAGGGCGCTGTGGGCGCATTACGGACAGCTTGTGAAGGATACGCAAGGACAGCTCGGTCAAAATGAGTCTGCCCATCGGGAGGAGAGCCAGAGGATCAATGCGCTTTTGGAAAAACAGCAGTGGCTTGACGAGAATATTATCCGGCTCATTGCCGATATCAGCACTTACAGGGAGCGGCAGAATGGATTTAGCCGCGTAGAGGACCGCTTCAACGACGAATTTGGGGAAACCTTTTCCAGAAATATTGTTGGGGAGTATGAGCCGGGATTTCTGGATATCAAAGGAGCGCAGTTTCATCAGGAACTTGCGGAGGAGACAAGAAGCTGTACTGCACACAAAAAGTAGCTTGAGAGTGCGAATGAGCGCCATCGGTCGCTGCAGCGTGACATCGAGGATAAGAAACAGGAGCGCATCAGACAGGACTTTCAGCTCGAGGATCTGGAGCGGGAAAGGACGGCGTATGAGCAGGAACTTTCCGAGCGGCTGGTCATGATGCGGTATTTTGGCGTCGAGCCGGGAGAGCAGTGGAACATGGACAGGATCCTTGCCGCGGCGGATCGGATGCTTGCCGGGTGCGAGCAGGCAAAGCGCATGCTCGAGAAGGAGGAGGACGCGCTGCAGAAGGAATATACACGCCTCACACAGGGCAAAGTGCTCGAGCTTCCCAAGGATACGCTGGCACTGTTTGACAGGCTCCACATCAATGTCGTCTACGGCATGGACTGGCTGAAGAACAACGGCTATCCGGGACAGAGAAATGAGGAGATCGTGCGAAAGCAGCCATTTCTGCCGTATGCGCTGATCCTGTCGAAGCAGGATATGAAGACCCTCTCCGAGCACGACAGGGAGGTTTACACCTCCTTTCCGATCCCGATCATACCGCGTGAGCGGCTGGAGGAGACGATGGCGGCACAGGCTGGAGGGCTGCTGGAGCTGTCGGGAGTCAGTTTCTTCATGTGGTTCAACGAGAAGCTGCTGGACGAGGAGGCGCTGCGCCTGCTGATCCTGGAAAAGGAAAAACAGATCCGGCAGAAGAAAGAGCAGACTGCGGTGCGGAAAAGGGAGTACGAAGAATACTTTGAGAAGAGGGAACGGCTGAAAAATCAAAAGCTCACAAAGGAAGCCTATGACAAAAACAGGGCGCGGCTGTCAGAAATGAAGGCGGAAGCGGACGAGACAGCCAGCGCGATACAGCGGTTAAAGAGCGATGCGCAGAAAAACGAGGAGCAGATCAACGCACTGATAGCGGATATCGCGAAGGAACAATATTATATAGAAAAGATGCAGAAGCGAGAGAAGCATTTTGACGCATTCCGCAGAGAGTATGAGATCTATACGGAGTGTATGGCGAGTGTGAAGCGGTGCAGAAAAGAACAGGAGCGCCATGAACAGAACAGAAAGCTCGTCCGGGAGAGTCTGGAGGCGGGCAGGGAGCGGCTCCAGAGCATAGAGAGCGCGCATGCAGAGCTTGACAGAAAAGTGCTGGAATACCAGAACAAGTACAGTACATATGAGATGTATCAGCCGGCCGAAGGCGAGGGAGAAAAGACAGAAACAGAGCGCACGGAAAACGGGCATGCAGACAACCTGAATCCAACAGGTGCGCATGCAGAAAGCGGCAAAACGGAGACTGAGAAATCGGCAATGGGAACTGCCAGTGATATTCAGATACCGAAAACCGCGCAGGAGCAGGAGGCGCGCTACGAGGCGATCACCTCCCGGATGTCCATGCAGGTGCAGGATCTGGAGAAGCAGCTGCAGAAGACCTCCGCGCATCTCAACAAGCTGCGGAAGGAACTCGAGCGCCTGTCCAAAAAGTACGGTCTGTCTGAGTCTGACTGGATCGGGACGATCTACAGCGAAAAGGAGGAGATCCATCAGGAGATCCTGCTCGAGGACAGGAAAAACAAAATGAAGCTCAAGGACAGGCAGTGGAATGACGAGGACAAGGAGACTGCCGTCTGCCAGAGCCGCATCAATACAAAGAAGAAGGACATGTCTGAAAAGTGCGGCACGGAGGAGCCGCTCGCAAAGGAAGAGATCACGACAACGGAATTCGAGGCAGCGATCAACCAGATCCACTTCCGGATCCAGGCGATCGAGTCGGAGATCAGAAAGGCGGAGCAGCGGCTGAAAGGACTGGGCGAGAATCTGAGCACGCTCGCAGAGTACGAGGATTTTGTGTGCAGGCATGATCCGCAGTGGGAGACGGATATCACACTGCTCGATACAAGGGAACTCCGCGATTTTCAGGGCCGGCTGCTGCGCGATTACAGAAATCTGAAAGAAGAGCGCGGACGCAAAAAGAGTAAGCTCTCCGCATATCTCTACAAAATGATACAGAAGGAGATCTATCAGGAGGACTACTACAGAAAACCCCTTGAGTCCATGATCTCTCTGACTGACAGCGCGTCCATGGTACTGGCACAGCTCGACACGACCCTGCAGTCCTATGACAGCCAGATGGAGAAGCTCGCGGTGGATATCTCGCTCGTCGAGAAGGAAAAGGGGCGGATCACGGAGCTTTTGAGCGAGTACTGTCAGGACGTGCACCGCAATCTGGGACAGATCGACAGCAATTCGACCATCACGATCAGGGAGAAGGCAGTCAAGATGTTAAAACTGCAGCTCCCGGACTGGACAGAGCAGGAGGGCATGTATCATCTGAAACTCAGTGACTTCCTGGACGAACTGACGACAAAGGGCATCGAAATCCTCGAGAAGAACGAGAACCCGCAGGAGTACTTCGGGACGAGGATCACGACCAGAAATCTTTACGACAGTGTTGTCGGGATCGGAAATGTCCAGATCAAACTGTACAAAGTCGAGGCACAGCGGGAATACCCGATCACATGGGCGCAGGCGGCAAAAAATTCCGGCGGCGAGGGCTTTCTGACCGCGTTTGTCATACTCACAAGCCTGCTGTATTACATGCGCCGCGACGAGACGGACATCTTTGCCGACCGCAACGAGGGCAAAGTGCTCGTCATGGACAATCCCTTCGCCCAGACCAACGCCGCCCATCTGCTCAGGCCCCTGATGGACATGGCAGACAAGATGAACACGCAGCTCATCTGCTTCTCTGGACTGGGCGGCGACTCGATCTATGGACGGTTTGATAACATTTACGTGCTCAACCTCGTCGCGTCCAACCTGCGCGGCGGCATGCAGTACCTCAGGGGCGAGCACCTGCGCGGCGCGGAGGAGGAGACCATCGTGAGCTCGCAGATCGAGGTGATCGGGCAGGAGAGGCTGGTGTTTTGAGATATATGGGAAAAGGGAGAATTGGATCATGGCAGATACATTAATATAAGATAGGAGAAATGGAGGATAACCTGTGAATAAGCTTGTAAATGTATCTCTAGAAGTGTATGATAGAAAAAAAGGAGATGACGATCATGCCAAACATTAAACCGATATCTGATCTGAGTAATTATACAGATGTATTGAAAGAGGTGGACATCTCAAAACGTGTATATCTGACAAGGGACGGACACGGTGAATATGGTATATTAACAATGGATGAAATAGATGAGCTCGATCGGTATCGTGCAGCATACACACTATTTTCAAATTTGAAAAAGGCAGAGGAGCGTGCAGAGCGTGAAGGATGGATCGATGCTGATGATCTGGAAAAGGAATTGGGGGTATTTGAGGATTGAGGATAAAATACTCTCCTGATGTCCGTGAAAAATTAAGGCAGATGCGAAAATATGTCGGGCAAAACAGATATAGTTTTCATTGCAGATATTTATGATGAGCGCGAAGATTTTATGTGGAAGCTGTTTGGAATAAAACTGAGAACGCAGGAAAGTCAGGACTATTGGGGAGAGTGACTGCATCTCCTCTTCTTTCGCGATAGAATAGAGGAACATATGAATAGGACGATTGTACTGAGCGGGCGAACTCTGAGGAGGAGAGGTCTGAGGCGATTGAGCGTCTTGCGGGAGATGAATGTGAAGATGCGCTGGACTATATCATATCGGTAGACATTTTTTCAGAGGGCGTTGACGTGGTAGAAATCAATCAGGTGATTATGCTTCGCCCGACGCAGTCGCCGATTGTATTTATTCAGCAGTTGGGGAGGGGGCTTCGCAAGGCTGATGAAAAAGAGTACGTTGTTGTCCTGGATTTTATAGGTAATTACAAAAACAATTTTATGATACCGATCGCACTGTCCGGGGACAGGAGCTATAACAAGGACACGATCAGAAGATATGTTATGGAAGGAAGCCGGGTTCTACCGGGAAGTTCAACCATTCATTTTGATGAGATCAGCAAAAGTAAGATCTATGCGGCGATTGACAGATTGTCAACACCGAGAAAAATGCTGATAGAGAAATATAACCTGCTGAAGGACAGGCTTGGAAAAATTCCGTCGATCATTGATTTTTATGAGTACGGCGAGATTGATCCGCTGTTATTTATAAACTATTCAGGAACATATCATTCATTTCTGCAAATGGCAGATAAAGACTATCAGGTACAGCTGACTGAGAATGAGAATGTGTTGTTAGAGTTTATCTCGCAGAATGTGGCGAGTGGAAAAAGAGTATATGAGCTTCTGATGCTGAGGCAGTTCCTGAATTATGTGAACTTCGTAAAAGGAAATAGAAGGTTATAGAATCAGTCAGGGTACTCATTGGCTGAGTTTTTAAATGCTGTACTAGCTAAGGCTGACGGGTGCTCTGCTCGATTGAAAATGAAGTGGGAAAGTGATATAATCAAATCTACAGTTGGTATGTGTTAATTAGCATGGATGAACAAAAAGGAGAAAATATGGCGGGAGTTACGACTTTGGGATTAGGTAAAACAATGGAAAAGAAACTCCATTCAGTTGGTATTCATTCAGCAGAAAAATTGATGGAGATAGGGAGTAAGCGATCGGTCTTTCGACTGAAAGAGAAATATCCGGGTACTTGTGTTGTTATTCTTTATCATTTGGAAGCCGCTATTCGTGGGATTAAAATGAAACAGCTTGAAGATACCTACAAAGCAGAGTTAAAAGCCTATTTTAAGAATATGGTTTCTGGTTTAGAGGAGAATATGATATAGTGGAACAGAAAATATTAGGATGGGAGCTATATTTTTTAGTTTTTGGCTTGTTTCATTTACATAGAATATGGGGACTGATAGATAGAAATCTTTATGCCGACTTTTGGATTGGTGTAATGGTTTGGTGTGAATTCTATGCATTGGAATCTTGTATGGTTGTTTTTATATTGCTTGGTAGTTTTGCTTTTTGTTTGGGTGTTAAATTGCCGGTACAAAGAAACAGAACAATTTAAGAGATTTGCAAATGGAGACAGCAGTATTTTTACGCAATATAAGTTAATATGAAGTGAGCGGATATTGTCATTTGTGATATCATGGCAGCATAGCTGATTCAAGTACAGCCGATTAGCCGGTGAATGAGGTTTTACATATAAGATGAAGGTGATATGTTGGATAGAACGGGAATAAAATGGTCCAAGGAAGAGACGATACTTGCGTTTGATTTGTATTGCAGAACTTCGTTTGGAAAAATTGGTTCATCAAATAAGGATATAGTGGAACTGGCTAGTCTTCTGGGACGGACTCCAGGTGCAGTAGCGCTTAAAATGCAAAATTTGGCTCATTATGATCCAGAACTTAGGAAAAGAAATGTTACTACAATGGCTCATGGCAGTAAACTGGATGCTTTGGTGTGGGAGGAGTTTAGCAGTAACTGGGAGGAGTTATCTTATCAGGCAAGATGTATACTGTCTAATATTAAGAGTGAGAGCATTGATAAGATCATGATTGAGCCAGAAATTGCTATGATCCCAGAGGGCAGAGTCCGGGAGCAGTTGGTAAAAAATCGGATTGGCCAATATTTTTTTAGGATGGCAGTATTAAATTCATATGATAATAAATGTTGCATTACTGGGCTGGCAATGCCTGAACTTCTTATAGCAAGCCATATTAAGCCCTGGAAGGATGCGGACAGCAGGACAGAGCGGACAAATCCGATGAATGGTCTTACGCTGAATGCGCTCCATGATAAAGCGTTTGACAGGGGATTGATAACGGTTACACCTGATTATATTATTAAGGTTTCGTCTGAAATAAGGCCTTCTGTGAAGGGAGATACAGTGGAAGACTGGCTGTTGAGTTTTGCCAATCAGAAAATCAGGATGCCAAACAAGTTTTTTCCAAGGAAAGAGTTTCTGGAATTTCATAATGATGTGATTTTCAAAACATGATTTGGGACTGATGGTATGCACAGAAGGAAAAATAAACTTTGAAAGTACAAGGGAGGAAATGTTATGCCAAGAGCAGGAGATACATTTACAGTTACTTTGAAGCCGTCCCATTTAGGATGGGGTACATATCGTTATACCGATACCCGAGACCCGATTTACGGGGAGGGATATATTAAAATACCGCGGCGGTATGCAGAGAGGTTTGGTATATTTAATGATAATCATCTCACAGCAAATCCCAGATATCGTTGTGTTGCTGTAAACGGATGTTATTCTGGTATTTTACTAGCACAGGGATGCAGCTGTGCAGGGGATGTTTATGCAAAGCAGTTTGCGGAAGAAGGAAACTTAAAGGGTATCGGTAACTGGTACAGAAGTGTTGGCGCAAAAGAGGGAGGAGAAGTCAGGGTGACTTTTACTTCTTCTAACAGCCTTGAGATTGAGTATCTTGGATAGGTGATGGATTAGTCAAAAGTTGTTAACATTGTGTTTGGGGCTGATGAGGTGGACAATCTTACGAAGGAGCAGCGGCATAAGAATATGCGGAATATCAGGTCCAGTGATACCAGTATTGAGTTGATGCTACGGAAGGAGCTGTGGGCAAGAGGATTCCGGTATAGGAAGAATTATGCCGTCCTGCCGGGGAAGCCGGATATTGCGCTGACGAAGTATAAGATAGCGATTTTTTGTGACAGTGAATTTTTTCATGGGAAGGACTGGGAAGTTTTGAAGCCCCGTCTGGAGGCGGGAAACAATCCAGAGTATTGGAAGAAAAAGATATTGAGGAACATGGAGAGGGATGATGAAGTGAATAAGGCTCTCATGTTCATGGGCTGGACGGTGATACGGTTTTGGGGAAAGGATATTTTGAAGAACTGCGGGGAGTGTATACGGGTGATTGAAGAGTGCATTTTTGAGTTGAATATGCAAGGAGACAGGATGTTTTATGGGGCGGATGACGAGTGACGGTAGAAAGTTCTTGGCAGGTTTGGTATAATTGCAGTGACTAATGAGGATGGTGAGAGAAAATGCGGTTATTGTATTCTAATATGCTTCCGTTGAAGCTGGGAGACGGGCAGACGGCTTTTATAGATTATTTTATGGATGCTGTGCGTGAGGCGGATGAGATAGATATTGCAGTGGGGTATGTGTCGAAGGCGGCTTTAAAAGAGCTGCAGGGGCTGGTTAATGGAGTCGGGATAAAGAGGGTCTGTCTGACAATCGGCATGTATTATCATGAGGGTATGCCGGAGGGTACATATAATGTGGCGGCGGCTTTGAATGAGGACTGGACTGGGCGCGGGATTGGCGAAGTGCGTCTGGTGAGGGCGTTTAAATATCATGGGAAAGCGTATGTCTTTTATAAGGAGGGCAAGCCGTTTTCTGCCGTGGTTGGTTCGCATAATCTGGGGGCGATTAAGCTGGAGGCATCCAATCTGCGCCAGTATGAATTGTCAGCGGTGACGGAGGAGCCGGAGGAACTGCAGGAGATTTCGGCTCATGTCAGGGATATTATGCTTCCGAAGTGTTCGGCTAATATAGCTGACCTGCGGGATGTGCCTTTGATCCGTGAGGTGAACCGGGCTCTGGTGGATCAGGAGTTTGTTTCCAAGGTTACGCCGGAGGAGGTGGACGCTTATAAGAAGAGGATGACGGAGGTTTCCTTTGAACTTCCGTTGAAGGTGCCGGAGGATGAAAACGATGATTCTATGAGGGGTTCCAATATCAATGTCTGTTATGCGAGCGGAAGAAAGCGTGTATGGTGGGAGATTGAGATGGTGGTCAGTAAGTCCATCAGGGACCTGCCGGGTTATCCTCTGCATCAGCAGCCGTTCATGGCAGTTACGGATGACGGCTGGAAGTTCCAGGCCTGGACCTGCGGACAGAATAACAAGAATCTGTATTCAAAGGATGATTTGAAGATTATGGGGCGCTGGATTAAAGGGCGCCTTGTGGCGGCCGGACTGGTGGAGCCGGTGAACCGGGTGGAAAGTGACCAGGACGGGAAAGGGGTTATCACACATAAGATGCTGAATAAATACGGGCGTGATACGATTACGCTGACGAAGACGGATATTGTGACGAAGGCGGAAGACGGCACGGAGCTGGAAGTATGGATGCTGTCCTTCCTTCCGGAGAGCAGGCACCAGCAGGAGGCGGCAGATGAAATATCTTGAAACGTACTTGAAGACGATAGAGGGGCGTGGGAATAAGCAGTTAGCTGATTCTATCCGGAAAACGGTGGATAACATTGCACCGAAATATTTAGAGGAATTTTCTTTTTGTGAGCATGAAGTGGGGCTTCTTTTTGGAAATGTGCAGTCCGGAAAAACGGGGCAGATGTTTGGCGTGATTTCCGTGGCGGCGGATTTGGGGTTCTCAGTATTTTTGATTTTGACAACAGATAATGTCATTCTCCAGCAGCAGACGATTGAGCGTGTGCGGGAGGACTTGGATGGTTTCTGTATATGTGACGAATATGATTCGGAGATTTTTGCGGAGAACTGTCTGATGCGGCCGGTTATCGTTGTCTTAAAGAAGAATGTGAGAACTTTGAAGCAGTGGTCTAATATCCTGGGCTCTACGGGCTTTATGAGGGGGAATCCGCTGTTCATTATTGACGATGAGGCAGATGCGGCTTCTTTGAATACGATGATTAACAGAAATAATAAGTCTTCTATAAACAGGTATCTGGATGATATTAAGGCGAGGTCAGCGTGCAGTATTTATCTGCAGGTTACGGGAACGCCGCAGGCGTTGCTGCTACAGTCGATGTCATCAGGGTGGCATCCATATTTTGCGTATTATTTTCAGCCGGGGGATGGGTATCTTGGGGGAGATTTTTTCTTTCCGGCGGAAGGAGCCAGGGAATGTATTTCTTATATAGATTCTTTGAGCGATCCACTGGAAGAGGCGTTAATGTACCATCTGGTGGTATCGGGAATCATGCTGACGGCGGGGAAAAGGGTGTCAAACTTTTTGATTCATCCCAGTGTGCGGAAGGCGGTGCATGGAAAGTACCAGCAGGATGTATTTAAGGTTTTGGAAGATTTTAAGGGGAGATGCAGGGATGAGGGATTTACTGTGCAGGTCAGGCAGAGGTATGAACAGCTGAATCCGGTTAAGTTTGAGAAAAAGCCGTTTGGAGAGGTTCTGGATTTTATACAGAAACTGCTGGAGAATGATGAGATTAAGGTTCTGGTCATGAACGGAAGTTCCGGTGTGGGAAGTGATGATTATGCATCGGGATCTAATGTGATTATTGGCGGGAATACGCTGGGGCGGGGTGTTACTTTTGCGGGGCTCCAGACGATTTATTATACCAGGACGGCGAAAAAGCCGCAGGCGGATACGATGTGGCAGCACAGCCGTATGTTCGGCTATGACAGGGATGCCGGGCTTATGAAGGTGTTTATTGACGAGCATTTATATAAGCTGTTTGCGGATATCAATGCAACGAATAATTCTATTATCTCCCAGGTGGAGAGGGGAACGGCGGATGTGAAGATCTATTATCCGGAGGGGCTGAATCCGACAAGGAAGAATGTTCTGGATAATAAGAAGCTGGCCATGATTTCCGGGGGGACAAATTATTATCCGTATTCGCCGGAAAATGATACGATTGCTGATATTGACCGGCTTCTGGAAGCGTTTGATGAGTCACAGTCCTGCTATCAGGTGAGCCTTCGTCTGATGCAGGAGGTTCTTTCACATATCAAGTCGGAGGATGATTTTAAGGTCAGTGTTTTCCGTTCTATTATTGATATGGTGCTTGCAGAAAAACCGGCAGGCCAGGGAGTTTTGATTGTCAGGAGGAACAGGAATGTGGCAAAGGGGACGGGTGCGCTGCTGTCTCCCAATGACTGGCAGCTGGGCGCATCTGTCACGGATAAGATTGTTCTTACGATGTACCAGATGACAGGAGAAAAGGGCTGGGGCGGAGAGGAGATCTGGGTCCCGAATATCAAACTGCCGGATAAGATGGTTTATTATGATATAACGGATGATAGTGAATAAGGGAGCTGTTTTGTTTGAAAGGAAGGTGTCATGAAGTATTCAGATCTGGCGAGAAGGGTATTGTTTGAACCGCTCCGCACGGGGGCGGACAGGCTGTGTATTTTGTCGGGGTATGCAACGCCGAATATGGCTTCGTGGCTGATAAAGAATTTGAAGGAGTTTAAATCTGGGCCTATTGACATCTCTTTGATTGTAGGGATGGTTCCTTTTGACGGTCTCAGCATTGCCGTTCATGAGGGATTTAAGGAACTGCAGAAGGAGAGGATGCCCCAGGAGGTGGCACATTATCAGTGCAGTTATGTGTATGATTCGGCGCCGGTACATGCGAAGGTGTATGTCTGGCTGAAAGGGGATGAGCCGGTTGCGGCGTTTGCGGGTTCGGCAAATTTTACGCAGAGTGCATTTGGGGAAAAGCGCAGGGAATATATGGTGGAGTGTGATGCGCTGGAAGCGTACCAGTATTACTGCGGTGTAGAAAATGATACGATATTCTGCAATCATGCCGAAGTTGAGGAATATGTTGTGCTGTATCCCACGCACAGCGTTTTGGATATGGAAAATAAGCCGGTCGGCAGCTTGTCGGGTGAAAATATAGAAACGATAACGCTTTCCCTGATTTCGGAGAATGGGGAAGTGGGGACGAAATCGGGGCTGAACTGGGGGCAGAGAAGCAGGCGGAATAAGAATGAGGCGTACATACCGCTCCCTGCGTCGATGGTCCGGACAGGCTTTTTCCCGTTGAACAAACAGCATTTTACGGTGGTTACGGATGACGGACATCAGCTGATATTGAGGGTGGAACAGCAGGGGAATAAGGCGATTACAACGCCGCTTAGTAATGCACAGCTTGGGGAGTATTTCAGGAACCGGCTGGGGCTGGCGAATGGCGCTTATATTTGGAAGAGCGATCTGGAGGCGTATGGACGTACAGATGTTACGTTTTATAAGCTGGATGATGAACAGTATTATATGGATTTTTCTGTATAGCAAAACCGGGGCCGAAGCTCCGGTTTTATTATAAGGTCATTCATTGATGTTTGGTTCGATGCTGGGGTATTCGATGCCGGCGAAACTTTTCAGGATGGCTTCAAATATGATTTTCGCCCCTCTGCATGGAACAGCCATGCCGATCTGTTTTCTGACGCTTTCTTTGCTCCCGATAAATTTATAGGTGTCGGGAAAGGTCTGCAGGCGGGCGCGTTCCCGGTTTGTCAGGGCTCTGGATTCTTTCCAATGGTAAATATGGGTCCCGCCGCCGCCGCTTCCGGTGACGGTATATGCAGGTTTGTCAGGGTCCAGGCGTTTATATATCTGGCTGATTTTTGCGCCGTGGACATTCAGTTTCAGTTTGTCCGGCAGGTCTGCGGTAAAGGCATTCTGGCCGGGAAGGATATGGTCCAGTCTTTCAACGACGGTTTTGGACTGTTTTGTCAGTTCGTTATTAAAGGCATCTGCCGGGATGGGTGGTTCTTCTATTGCTTTCCGGCAGGTATTGTCTATGTCTGCATATGGTTCCGGGGAAGGGACGTGGTATGCGACATCAATGTCTTTCCGGATGCCCACTATGATAATCCTATGGCGGGCCTGGGGAATTCCGTATTCCTCAAATTTATATAAATGTGGAACTACATTGTATCCGCCGTGGGTTCCTGCGTTTTTTAGTTCGTCTATGATTTTGGTAAAGGCTTTTCCGTCATTGGCATTTCGGAGGCCGCCTACATTTTCTGCTACGAACCATATAGGGTTGTATAGGTTTAAAACTTTTACTCCATAAGAATATAGGGGGCCGAAGATGCCGTCCATGCCTTTCTGTTCTCCGACAACACTGTAATCATTACATGGGAAGCCGAAAGCCAGGGCATCGATTTCCGGCAGGTTTTCCAGATTAAATTCACGGATATCTTTGTGGTATACGCTTTTTGGATCGTCACGGCAGATGTTATGCCGGTATGTTTCGCAGGTGTCTTTATCGTAGTCGTTTGCCCATTGGTGGACGATTTTATAGTTATCGTTCCCGATATCGGCGTTAAGGGCTCCCCACGCAATCCCGCCGGGGCCGCAGAATAGTTCTCCTAATCTATATATCATTTCTACCCTCTCTTTCTTTTTGATGCTGAAAAATCAAATAGTCAATTTGGTTCTGTATTTGCTTTTTGTCTTCCTGGTCTAATTTTTCAATGCCTTTGAAGCAGGATTCCATGTAGGAATCCACGTCTTTGGAATCCAGATATCCGGCTTTTTGAAACAGGTCGATTAGTTTTATGTTATAGAATAAGGCCAGCTTTTTTAGAGCGATGGGAGACGGGTTGCGGGTATGGCTGCATTCCAGGCGACTTAGCTGTGAAGTTGTTATGCCGGTTTCTTTTTCCACGTCTCTTGTGCTTAATTTATTTTGTTCTCTTACTGCCCTCAGATATTGTCCAAGCGTTTCTGCCATATCATCACCTCTATTTTGGAAGTATAGCACATCTGCTGCGTAAATGCAACAAAAATATGATATTCGCTGCGATAAAGCAGCAAGTATCATGAAATCTCAGATGAGGCTTATTTTGGGAAGGTGGCGTGGGACCACTGGAGAAATCTATTACCGCGGGAAAGAGGATGCTATTGGTATGACCGTTCGGAGCGGGTGGTGTGGATGGGCAGCATGAGTCGTTGGTGCCGGAAGAATTGTTTGCTTTGGTAAATGAGAGGGCGAAGCCAAAGAAGAGGAACAGGAGCGGCATGGGATATGAACGACTTTAAGCGGGAAGTGCTGTTTGTGTGCGGGTAATGCGGGTGACCTATGGTGAAGAAGAATCATAAGTATTGCTGCCGTTATCGGACTTGCGGGACTGGTACGGAGTGCAGGAAGGCGGTGGAGGATATGGAGAAGCTAAAAGGGAGCAGAGAAACTGGAAGGGAAAATCCGGGAGACGTAAGAAAAGCTGACGGCGGAGATGGCGGATGCCCTGGTGGAGAAGGTCGTGGTGCATGGGAGGGACAGGATTGAGATTGTGTGGAGGTTTTCGGATGAGGTGTACGGGTTCATAATGGGGGAGTGAGGAGGAAGGGCTGTCTGCCGATGGGTGGATGGCTCTTTTTTGTTGTAAAAACGGATGACGGTTAAGTGGTTTTGTGGTATTATAGAGCTGATTTGTATGGGGAACATTTTGGCAAAGAATGAAAATATGGGATTGAGGAGAAAACACAATGTTTTTATCAGATTATTTGGAAATCGGTTCGTATTTTGAGGATAATGGGATATTTGATCCAATAATAGAAACGGATAGTAAGTTTTTTATAAATATACAAAGGTTAAAGAAAGCTGAAACACCAGAGTTTCAGGAATCATATGAAAGCATTAATACGTTTTTTAGAAAAATTATTAAATTGTTAAATAGAGCAACTCAGAATAACATTAATGATATATGTTACCGTCAAGCGTTAAATTTATTTCATTTTCCAGAAAACAAGGATATCAATGGAATTGGCTTAGGCTTTTCAGAAGGAAATAATGGTTCGGCTTTTGGCCCTAAATTATCTGAGAGAGTAATTAATACTGCATATGATATTGTGAAAGCGGGAGTAGATGATCCAGAATTTTTCCAGTTGTTGCCACTGTTTCAGGATGATATTGGGCCGGATCGTCTAAGTGATATGATAGCGACAATTATTCTTCCTGATATTCAGAGGTATACAAGAAGGGTATTTGAGGGTCTTGGAATTAATTCTGAAAATTACCCAGATGAAGTGTTTTGCGATGGGTATATGATGAATCCAGAGAAAAAGTGTGCAGTTTTGTTGGTTCCCATAGAAATACTTCATAAGCTGCCAGTGGCTAAGTCTTGGGAGGACATCGACCATGTGGTATCTGAAAATAATACGATTAGAGCATTGATGAATCAGAAAGTGGCAGAAGAATGGATAAAGTGGGCTTCTTCGTATAGAAAAAATTATTTGCGCGAAGAAATGTTTAAAAAGCCAGATGTGTGGAAGCAGATGCTGGAAGACTATTGTAAAGTGGAACTTAAAAAGTATAATCCGGAAGAGCAGATTGATTACTATTTGGAGAGAATTTGGAAACGAATACAGGAGTTGGATATATCTTGGGAATCTTCTGCTAAGAAAGAAGCCATAAACAGTACAAAAGCGGCTTGGGAGATTTTGGGGATTTTTAAGGAGTGGATTGAAAACCATAAAGGATGGTATGTTATACAGGAGGCAAGTAGCAAGAATAGAGAAAAAATAGTTCAAAGGGTAATTCATCTTTCAGGGTTGAGTTATATACGGACGAATGATTTGGATATGAACTGCGAACCAGATGAAGGGAGGGGACCGGTAGATTTTAAAGTCAGCCGCGGCCAGGATATAACAATCATTGAAGTGAAACTGTCTACCAATTCAGAGTATCGTAATGGATATGAAAATCAGATTGAAGAGTATGGGAAAGCAGAAAATACAAATAACATGATATACGTTTTAATTGATTTGGGGAATTCTGGAAGAGTAAAAACAATAGAAAAACTGTATGCGGAGAATTTGAAAAAAGGAAAGAAAACGCCAGAAATTATGATAATGGATGCTAAAGAAAGGTTGTCAGCAAGCATTACAAAATAAATTTTATAAAATTTGTTGTTCTATATTGACATACGCTGACGAAGCACACCATAGTTCTGCCAACAGTTACAAAAAGATCATGGATTATTTTGAACCGGATTTTTGGCTTGGCATGACTGCGACACCTGATAAAAAAGATGACAATATTGAAGGAAGTAATATATACGAAATTTTTGACCACAACATTGCCTATGAGATCCGATTACAGCAGGCGATGGAGGAGGACTTGCTCTGTCCCTTTCACTATTTCGGAATTACAGATTTGCAGACGATATCGGATACAGGGAATTCCAAAGAAGAGCAGCTTGCAAATTTTCGCTATCTGACGTCTGATGAACGTGTAAACTATGTGATGAATCAGGCAGAGTATTACGGTTTTAGCGGTGATCGCGTAAAGGGTTTGATTTTTTGCAGTCGTATAGATGAAGCTGGAGAATTGTCAAATAAAATGAACCAAAGAGGCTGGAGGACGATCGTACTGAGCGGGGTGAACTCTGAGGAGGAGAGGTCCGAGGCGATTGAGCGTCTTGCAGGAGATGAAAGTGAAGATGCGCTGGACTATATCATATCGGTAGACATTTTTTCGGAGGGCGTTGACGTGGTAGAAATCAATCAGGTGATTATGCTTCGCCCGACGCAGTCGCCGATTGTATTTATTCAGCAGTTGGGGAGGGGGCTTCGCAAGGCTGATGAAAAAGAGTACGTTGTTGTCCTGGATTTTATAGGTAATTACAAAAACAATTTTATGATACCGATCGCACTGTCCGGGGACAGGAGCTATAACAAGGACACGATCAGAAGATATGTTATGGAAGGAAGCCGGGTTCTACCGGGAAGTTCAACCATTCATTTTGATGAGATCAGCAAAAGTAAGATCTATGCGGCGATTGACAGATTGTCAACACCGAGAAAAATGCTGATAGAGAAATATAACCTGCTGAAGGACAGGCTTGGAAAAATTCCTTCGATCATTGATTTTTATGAATACGGAGAGATCGATCCGCTGTTATTTATAAGCTATTCAGGAACATATCATTCATTTCTGCAAATGGCAGATAAAGATTATTAAGTGCAGTTGACTGAGAATGAAAATGTGTTGTTAGAGTTTATCTCGCAGAATGTGGCGAGTGGAAAACGAGTATACGAGCTCTTGATGCTAAGGCAGTTCCTGAATTATGGTGAGCTTCGTAAAAAGGAAATCGAAGATGAGTTGAGAAGTGAATATCATATAGAATTGTCGGAGGAATCCTATCGGTCATCACTAAATGTACTCAGCGGCGGATTTATGAACACACAGAGTGAAAAGAAGAAATATGCGGATATCAACATTGTGGAATATCAGGCGGGCCGCACTTTTTCAAGACTGTATGCCTATAACCAGGGTGTGAAGCAGATACCGTTTTATCAGCAGATGAGTGACTTGATTCAATTAGGGCTTCGCAGGTATCAGGATATCTACTCTGTAAACCAGGATGAGATGGGGCTAAGCCTATATCAAAAATATTCCAGAAAAGATGTTTGCCGTATTTTGAACTGGGAGCGGGATGACAGCTCTACGGTATATGGATATAAGATCAAAAATGGGACATGTCCCATCTTTGTGACATACGAAAAGAAGGATGATATTGCCAGCAGTACAAAATATGAGGATGTTTTTCTGGCAAACAATCTGTTTAGCTGGATGACAAGAAGCCGCGTTTCACTCGACAGTGACGAGACGCAGAAACTGATTCATTACAGGGAAAACGGGCTGAAAATACTGTTGTTTATCAAGAAGAGTGACGGCGAGGGAAGCGATTTTTACTATATGGGAACGGCTGAACCGATTCATTGGGAACAGACAGCAATCAGCAATGATGACGGAAAGAAGCTCCCGATCATGAATTTTCATCTGCAGCTTGCGTGTAGTGTCAGAGAGGATATTTACCACTATTTTGTAGAATAAGGAACCGCAGCGAGATCATAAACTGCCGCTTAAAAATTAGGCGTACAGCGGGTTATATAACTGATTTTTGAATAATTGCTTTAAAAATTTGAAATGGGGAAAAAAACAAGCGGTATTAAAAGTTATTTTTGAACAGTTTCTTAGAGCGTGTTTGAAAAATGCTTTCCGTCAGATGTGCGTCACAATTTGTGGGAGATTTGTGCCGAATGAAGGAGGCATAGCGGGCTATGTTGACTGAATTCGGTGCAAATATCACGCAAAGTGGGGCGTATAGATGGCGGGAATGATTTTTCAAACGCGCTCTAGTAAGCAGAATAGGGACAATATGATAAATAAACAGCAAATTTAAACAATATACAGGAGAAGTAAACGTATGAAGACAATAAATGTAGTAGCCGCGATTATTATAAACAATAACAAACTCTTCGCCACACAGCGTGGATATGGGGAGTTCAAGGACGGCTGGGAGTTTCCAGGCGGAAAGATCGAGGAGGGGGAAACGCCTGGGCAGGCGTTGAAACGGGAGATCAGGGAGGAACTGGACACGGAGATTGAGGTGGGAGAACTGGTTGATACGATCGAATATGATTATCCCAATTTTCATCTGTCCATGAAATGCTTTGCCTGCACGATCAAGTCGGGGGATCTGGTTCTGAAGGAGCATGAATCTGCCAGGTGGCTTGGAAAGGACGAGCTGCATAGCGTAGACTGGCTTCCGGCGGATATAGGGATCCTTGAGCAGTGTTCAGAGTTGCTGGAATGTAACACGCTCTAATTAAGCTAAAGAAAGATATGAGTTATAAGTATCTGAATATCATTTTTATTCAGAAAAGTCAAGAAAAAAGTAGAAATTATATTTAGATTGTAGTAATATGATACTTATACCTATTGAAAGTCGGTGATTTAATGCGCACACCTATGGATGAGACAACGTTTTTAGAGTTTTACAAGAATACTATTCTTTGTGGATCAAATAATTTTCAACATTTTATATGCAAAAAGCTTGAAATGGATAATAAAATTACATTTGAAGAACAAAGAAAATTAAGTGATAATGATGATACATTATTTATTGCATCAAAAAAGGATTTCAAGGGGATTATAACAAAGACGACAACATCGAAATCCTTTATAAGTTTTTATGAGGAAATTGAGTATAAGAAATTATATAAATATTCGGTGCCATTTTTTTATGAAATGGGAGGAGAATCAATTGAAGGTGTATTAAAAGAAAAATTGATCAAAATATTTGATAGTAAAACATATGAGACAGATTTTGTAATTGACAGAGTGCTAAATGAAGCGATTCCTATAGCATTTACAGAAGACGGTAAATATTTTATTAAATTTGTCTTGCAAAAGGCGTATCTGCATTCTGAAACATTTGAACGGATAAATTATAGGTATCCTGTTGTAATTTACATTGATCCACTAATAAATGTGTTAGAAATAAGATATGATTCGATAAGGTATAGTTATAACGAACAGATTGACAGAGATGCGTATTCTAAGATTGTTACGTATTGCATAGAATGGACAAAGAGTACCTTAGGTCTAAAATTATTTTCGTGTGAACATACGGAAACTATTAAAATCATTAATGATATTCAAAATACAGAAGTGCGAATGTATAAGCAAATGATGGAAATGAAATCAGGAGGATCAGCCGAGTTAACTGCCTCTGAAAATGGCGACTACCTATTGCCTTTTATAGGTGAAATTCGAGAGTTGATTGATGAAAATGAAGAACTGTTTAGTGAAGCGTATGAAGTAAAACAACTTTTACTGCAATACCTTAATGAGAAAGAAGCAACGGCAAGTTATCCTTATATTTATGTTAAGTGGGTAAAACCAGTAGAAACACAGAGTTATATTGTAAAAATTACTTTTGATTATTTCAATAGCAAATATACTTTGTTACAGCATATTACAGGAAGTTGTAAAGATTTGGGAATGGGGCGAATGAATGATGCGATTGAATATCTTTCAAGCAGTGGTTCCTTTGTTAAGGGAGAAGAAATTTAATATCAATTTTGACGCATTCTTAAATTACATGGGTCAGTATCAATCAAATGATTGGATTTATCCAGATGCTATTCATAGAGAACTTGGAATTGCAATTAAGGAAATCTATGATATATTGGAAGTTTATGTTGACAAGGGTATAGTTGAGCAATATTTGCAAATCTATTGCCCGATATGTCAAAGATTTACTGGGAACATTTTTAAAACGGCGTTAGAAATTCCAGAATTTGTCAATTGTGTACATTGTGATTCTGAAATTGAAAATCCGCTTCAGCATGCTATAATCATTTATAAGGTGTTGTAGTTGGATTTAGAAGAACAGAGATTTAGAGATACAGAAAGATTATTGAATCAGTCAGGGTACACAGTGGCTGAGTTTTTAAATGCGTCTGGCCGTTATAAATCAACATTGTTGATGATGTCAGATGATTACCTGGTCCTATACAGGGAGTTATATGACTGTATAAAAAGAGGTGGATTGTCTAGGGGCGAAAAGGGTAAAAAACTCGAAGAGTTGTCGGCAATATTGTTTCAAAAAAGTGTTGATTCTCTATTTGATGTATATAAAAATTGTAGAACCAGTACAAATGAAATAGATTTGCTGATTCGTTGGACTGAGAGGGCAAGATTATCTGGGTTTCAAGCAGCATTTCCTTGTTTTGGCGATTCTTTTTTGTGCGAATGTAAGAATTATGATGGGGCAGTGAAGGTAACTTATGTTGGTAAGTTTAGTTCACTGATGTCAGTTACGGATTCGAATTTTGGAATTATGATTTCATGGGATGGGGTAACAGGCAGAGGAAAATGGAGCGATTCACAAGGACTGATTAAAAAAATTGCTTTGAGAGAAAAGCGATATATTATTGTTTTGGATAAATTTGATTTAAAGAAAATATATGAACGAAAAGAAAGTGTGTTTTCTGTTATATATGATAAATATACCGCCTTAAAGAATGAGATAGATTATGATAAATATATACAGAAACACGAAGCGCAAGACTGCATTGGATTTTCGTGTTTTTGATGCAACTTTGATGCAACTCTGATACAAACTTGATGTATTTCCAATATAAAATAGATATAGTGATACTCCCGAAGTCTCTTGGTGACGGTACGGCGCTGAAACAGGAGAGACTGCGGGAGTATTTTATTGCAGAAAATGTCTAATGAAATGTCTGATTGTGTCACAGATGATCGCGGGTGCAGAAAATACAGATGCAGCTTCTGGCGCGGGATAGATGCGATACAGATATTTGCGCAAAAAGCGGAGGAAATACAGATGCAGCTTCTGACGCGGAGGAAACAGGGATGAGAGGTAAGACTGGAAAGATCGGAAAGCTTTTTATGATGATGTTATGCGTGGGAGTGCTCTTCGGCTGTACACCACGCCAGAAATCAGAGAAATCCATGAAAGAAGAGGAGACAGCGCAGAGCATCCTGATAGAAGAAGAACAGGCGGAGACCGGGGAGACTGCCTCTGAGGGGTTATCACAGGAGAGCAGAGTGGAAGTGTTCGCGGAGATGGAGTACAGTGCCCCCTATGCAAGCTGGCGTGAGAGCCGGATCTGCTACGCGGACGGTTATTACTACTATGTCAGCCAGATGGATCATTATTATCTGTATCGCTGTAAGGAGGACGGTAGCGACCCGCAGTGTCTGGTAAGGGCGCATGCGGGAAGCATATGCGTGCAGGATGATGAAGTCTTTTTTATTGATCAGACGGACGGGTATGGGATCTATCGGGTGAAGACGGACGGCACTGGCCTGACGAAGCTGTGCGACAGCGGAAACCGGCTGCAGATCAGTGCGGAATATGTTTACTTCTGTGACACGTACCATGCGGAGTATGATACGCGGGGGCTGGTGACGGAGGAACCGTCGGAGTTCGAAGATGATTTTTTGTACCGGACGGATAAGGACGGTTTGCGGAGAGAGCTGATCGCCACAGAAGTGCGGCAGTATGTGCTGAGTGAAGGCGACGATCAGAATGTGCGTTATACAGGGCAGGTTTACTGCTGGAAATGGAAGGAAGAGAATACCGTTGTCAGCCGGATGGATCTTGACGGTCAGAACGAGGAGGAGCTGTGCCGTCTTGGGAGCGGGATCGATTTTCTTGTTTATGAAGGCGCGATTTTTTACATAGGGGCCTGTGACGGAGGCGAAAAGATCTTCCGCTTTTCACTGCGGGATGGAGAGACAGATTCCTTCCGGGTTCCCGAATCGACGGAGTTCTGTATCTATGATGATCGCATTTATACTTTGTATAAAGGAATGAAAGGGGATTTGTACAGGGTGGCGATCAACCGGATCGACTGGGAGGATGGCAGCAGCGAGGAAGTCTATCGATATGAGTATGCAAGTGAGGACGCGGACGCGTGCAGGATGTCGGATCTGTTTGCAACTGAGTGCGGCGTCTTTTTCCGGCAATATGTCTCGGAAAATGAAGGGTGCCAATGGTTCCGGCTGACAGATGACAAGGGGGCAGAGCAATGGGAGGATCCGGATCAGATACCCGGAACACTGCCAGCCCGAAACATCGAGTACGGAGAGCTGAACAGTGTGAAGTCTGTGCTGGTGAGCACAGAGGGATATGAGGCATATCTGTCAGACGATCTGGTGTATGAGGCAGATCATACTGTGGGGGATAATGGGGAAGGATACGGCGTTTATCAGATATGCCTTCCCCAGTTTAACAGCAGGATTCCGGGTTATAAGAAGATCAATCAGTATTTCCAGCGTGCCTGTCAGGAGGCACAGACAGATCAGGAAGCTTTTTTTCAGATACTTGACGGGGAGACGGGCAGATTCTCATATTATCAGATGACGGATTACGATTATGTCTATATTGGGGAGCGATTTATCACGGTGGCAAAATACAGGGGCGGTTATTCCGGCGGGATACGCAGCTGGACGGTTCAGGAGCCGGTTACGTTTGACCGGCAGACGGGGGAGGCGGTTTCGCTGGAGGAGCTGCTTGGAATGACCTGGCAGGAGGCGTCCGCAAGGCTCACGGCGTCTGCCTGTAAGTGTCTGGAAAGAGATGGGAATAGCTGGTTTTTCCTGTGTGAAGAAAATAAGCTGTCAGAAGAGTTTGACCCGGAGAAGTTTTTCCTGTTCCCGGAAGGTATCGGAATCTATTATGAGCGGTATGCGGTCGACTGCGGTGCGGCGGGGGATTATCTGTTTGTCGTTCCGTGGGAAGAGCTGGATTTCTGACAAAACAGCTTCGAAACAGGATCATGATGCAACTTTGATGCATTTCTGATACAATCATGATGCATTTCCTCTGTAAAATGGATAGTGAATGAGCGCCTGTAATGAAATGGTATCGTTAAGGAACGCGGCGCAAATAGGAGCATATACTTTGGGAATATATGGTGTTACCCAGGAGGAAATAGAAAAGGATGAAAAAAAGAGTTGCAAAAGTGAAATATATATGGCTGACAATATTCTGTGCGGGCGTCGCTTTCGGCTGTGCGCCGGATCCGGACGCGGAGTTATCCGCAGGGTTGTCTGAGCATACCGCTGTGGAAGATATTGAGACGGCGCAGCAGCAGACGGAGGAAACAGAGGAAGAGTCATCTGCACAGGTGTCGGAGACAGCGGTAGAACATTCTCAGGAACAACAGATGCAGGAGAACGTGGATCGGTTTTATGAGGAGGCAAAGGAGCAGGGGATTGCGTGGGAGGAGGCGGCAAAGTATGTACAGATGCTGACAGAGGACGATATTTTTCAGGGTGGGGCAATGGCGTTTACGGGGCTTCGGATGGATGATATTGACGGAAATGGTCAGACGGATATGCTGGTCATGGTGCTGGACGCGCAGGAAATGCCGTTTTACGGTTCCGGTGCGCTTTGGATCTACATGAATGAGGACGAGCCCTATTGTTTTGCCGAGGAGTACTGCTCGTATTACGGCTGGTTCGATGTATTCTGGGATGACATTGACAATGATGAAAATGTGGAGATCGTGTTCAGCGCACAGGGAACGGGCTGCGGCGCGGTGGGGGATTCCTACAAGGCGGTTTTTAAATACAGGAAGCCGTCTGCAGATGCGGCGGAACAGGACAGCGAAACGGACAACGGAGGGAATCGCAGACAAAACAGGGAAGAGGGGGTTAAAAATCATATAGAACAGATGAAGCTGCCGTCTGACTTCACCGTTGAGTATGATTTTGGGATCGGTGTTGAGGTTTATCAGGAGCCAGAGGCAGGCCAATACACCGCGTACTGTCCCTATTTTGACGAGAAGATCGCCTTCCGCGGGCAAAATATCGAGGACTGGAGCCTGCCGGAGACTGCGGAGGTGGTGGGCGGCGAGGTGCGTGGCTTTTACAACCTGCGCGCAGTGCAATACGAAGGGAAAAAGGTATTGCAGGCTTCGGAGTATCTGAACGGCGAGGGCGGAACGGTACATAATGTCGCCACGGCACAGTTTTTGATCACATGGAGTGAGGACGGCACGCCCGAGGTGATCAAGTGGTGGGTCGAGGAGGACAAAATCTGCTCACTGCCGCTCGCGGATTGATCATGGAAACGATCTGTTCCTGACTTTTGAGGTGGAATGATGAAAAAGAAGAGTTGTTACATAATGACAGGAATATTCCTGGCAATAGTATTGACCAGTGCGTGTGCTGATGGACGTGCAGGGAAAGCGGAAGAAGCGGAAAATGTGATGGAGAGCAGTGAGGGGATGGCGGCAGAGACTACCGCACAGGATTTGTCTGACGTCGGGGCGCAGGATCAGGAGACAGAAGGACAAGAGGCAAAAGACACTGCGACAGCGTCCATCACACCCGACTTAAATCACAATGGCACAGCCGAGGAAGTGCGCCTGACGGATCTGGATGACGGACAGGGGCAGCGGCTGGAGATCTGGGAGAATGACGTGTTGGTCTGTCAGAAAGATGGCTATTATGCACACACAGGGCAAACCAGCGTATTCCTGTGTACCCTGGACGGAGAGGACTATCTTCTGCGCTACAACCCTGCAATGTATCAGGGCGTCTGCTCATATGAATATGTGTTGTTCACCCTGGCAGATAATAAAGAGAAGATGGTACACTATGATTATGTAGATTTTGATATTAACTTTGGCTCTCCTGTCCATGGTGATTTTGACGCGGAGGCGATCGCGGATTTTATGGACGAGATCAATGAACTGCTCTCACACAGCGTCCAGCTGCTCAATACGAACCGTGATCTGCAGGGTACTTTTGAGAAGGAGGGACGGCTTTATGACAGCCTGTGGTGGCTGGACGATCAGGAGCCGCCAGTGTTTGCCAGGGATGAGAGCAAAACATTGCAGGAGAACCTGCGGGATTATCAGACCGCAATGACAGCGGCACAGAAGCCGATGATCATCGAGGAAGCGGACAGCCTGCCGATTACTGAGCCTTTGGAAATGTCATTTTGCAGCGGCGCGGGGGCATGGATGACGGTGATCACACTGAACCCGGATGGCAGCTTTGTGGGGGACTATGCTGATACTGATGCCGGTGCCGGTACGATATATGTCTGCCAGTTTCATGGGCAGTTCGGGCAGGTAGGACAGATCACCGACAATTCCTGGCTTCTGACAATGGAGGCGCTGGAGCTGGACACTGGTCACAGTGTCGGGGAAGAGTGGGATGTGACAGAGGAGGACTACACGATCCGCTATGTTTCCAGTGATCCATACGGTTTCGACGATCTGGACTGGAAGGCACTCGAACCGGGGGCAAAGTTTATCCTCTACAGTCCGGATGCCACCGGACACCAGCCGGGAACAGAGCTGTACGGTGCGCGGGAGTTCCAGTCCTGGATGCACGATCGTCACGGATTTGACAGCGAGGCGGATATCCTGGGCTGTTGGGGACTGCAGAACATGACGTCAGGGCGGGGGTTCTTTGCGGACGTGGACGAATAAAATAAGCCTGACAAAGTTCTCCTTGACACTGTTTTTTAATAATGCTAGTATTAAAAACAGCAAACAGGCATATTTTGTGCCAATATAATGAAGAGAAAACAGCTGTGGGATGAGTGAAGGGTCTTCTGATCATGCAGACTTTTTGCATGGCAGGTCTGCATGGGCAGACCTGCACACTGTGGCTGTAGGAGGTTAAGGATGCAGGGACGTACACACAATTGTAATCAGCTGCGGCTGGAGAATGTTGGTGAGGAAGTAAAACTTGTCGGCTGGTATGACAATCTGCGCAAGGTCAGCAGGAATCTGGGTTTTTTGATCCTGAGGGATTTCTATGGAAAGACGCAGATCGTTGTCGAGACGGAGGAGATCATGGATCAGCTTGGCGCTGTCAACAACGAGTCGACGCTGGAGGTCGTGGGGACAGTGCGCGAGCGCAGCGCCAAGAATCCCAGGATGGAGACCGGTGATATCGAGATCGTGCCGTCGAAGGTCACTGTCCTGGGAAAGTGCCGGTATAATGAGCTGCCGTTCCAGATCGATCATTCCAGGGAGGCGGACGAGAATACCAGACTGAAATACCGTTATCTGGATCTGCGAAATCCGAATGTAAAGGCAAAGATCGTGCTCAGGAGCAAGGTCGTCGCAGATCTGCGTGCGGCGATGATCGGTCATGATTTCATGGAGATCACGACGCCGATCCTGACGTGCTCCTCCCCGGAGGGCGCGCGCGACTATCTCGTGCCGGCGAGAAACCATCCGGGAAAATTTTACGCGCTGCCGCAGGCGCCCCAGCAGTTCAAGCAGCTGTTGATGGCTTCGGGGTTTGACCGTTATTTCCAGATCGCGCCGTGTTTCCGCGACGAGGATGCGCGTGCGGACCGGTCGCCGGGAGAGTTTTATCAGCTCGATATGGAGATGGCATTTGCCAGCCAGGACGATGTGTTTGAGATCCTGGAGGATGTTCTGCCGCCCATTTTTGCAAAATACGGAATCTATCATGAGGCATCCAGACCGCCCTTTCAGAGGATCCCTTATCTCGAGGCGATGGAGCGGTACGGTTCGGACAAGCCGGATCTGCGCATCAGCCTTCTGGTGCAGGATGCGACAGACATTCTTGCGGACTGCGGTTTTGAGCCGTTTGCGGGTAAGACCGTAAAGGCGGTCGTCGCAGACGATTTTGCAGGGACGAGAAAACAGATCGACAAGATGTGTGCCGATGTCGAGGTTGTGAGCGGACAGAAGACGTACTGGTTCCGCCTTGACGAAAACGGGGAGCTTGTCGGCGGCATCTCCAAGTTTGTGCAGGAGAAAAAGGCGGCGGTGGCCGAGGCGCTCGGATTGAAAAATGGCAGCTTTGTCGCGCTCTCTGCAGGGGATCTGAAAACGGCGCAGAAGACGGCGGGCGTGATCAGAAAGACGCTTGCGAATACCTTTGACGGTTATATGAAGAAGGACTGCTATGAGTTCTGCTGGATTGTGGATTTCCCGATGTATGAGATCGGTGAGGAGTCGGGTGAGCTGGAGTTCTGCCACAATCCGTTCTCGATGCCGCAGGGCGGGATGGAGGCACTGGAGACGAAGGAGCCGCTTGACATTCTCGCATACCAGTATGATCTCGTGTGCAACGGAGTCGAGCTCTCATCAGGCGCAGTCCGAAACCATGATCCCGAGATCATGGTGAAAGCGTTCGAGATCGTGGGGCTTGGCGAGGAGGACGTGAAGGCGAAGTTCCCTGCGATGTACAATGCATTCTGCTATGGGGCGCCGCCGCATGCCGGCATCGCGCCGGGCGTCGACCGCATGGTCATGCTGATCGCAGGTGAGGAGAGCATCCGCGAGATCATTCCGTTCCCGATGAACAAGACCGCGCAGGATGTGATGATGGGCGCACCCGCAGCCGTGGATGAGAGACAGCTGCGCGATGTGCATATTCAGATCGTGAAGGAGACAGAGGATCAGTAAAAAACGGATAAACGGCGAGTAAAAATCCATTTGTTATGCAAATGGATTTTTATATATACTGCATTAAATAAAAGTTTAGACGAAGAAAACGCGAGAGTGAGAGGGGATAAAAAAATGGGGATCATACATATCAGTGACGAACAGTATCAGAATATGGCGTTTGGATGGGGAATGCACTATGATCTGGAAAACAAGGTCATCTACGGCAGGCGGAAGGGCTATCCTTTTCTGTTGTATATCTCAAATACATCCGCGCCGCTGATGTTCACGATCATAACATCGGCAAAAAGTGAGACGTGTCCGCAGATCGGAAAAGCGGAAAAAAAGATGCTCAGGGATAGGGCGCCCATGCTCCAGCTGGTCGGACAGCGGGACAGCAAGATCACAGCGCTGTGTGCCAATATATTGGATTTCAATGACGCCAAGAGAGTTGTTGACGGCATATTGAGTGTTCTGGTCTCTTTCATGAAAGAGAAAGGGTTCGTGCCCTGTTGTGAGAACTGTAAATGTTCAGAGCCTGCACAGATCCTTCAGACCGGGGTTGAATACAGACATCTGTGTGACCGGTGCGGGGAGATCATCGCGGCGCAGAGCAGGCAGGAGTTGTCGTCTGATCAGGCAGTGAGGAAAAATGGCATCACGGGGATCCTGTGTGCACTTCTCGGTGCAGTTATGGGAATTGTATTCATGATATTCCTGACTGTGAATATCGGGAATCTCCTGACATTCATTGCCACGGGGATCCTGCTGGGGACGTCTACAGTCGGCCTTGGCATGTGCCTGGGCGACCGGCCGGGCACTGCGGTAAAGATCACTGTCGCCATGATCTTGGTGCTTGCTGTATTTGTGGGATATAACGCCAGCTACATCACGTCATTTGTGGTTTCGAGGGGGATGAGTGTGGGCGGCGCGTTCGCCACATACACGATCAATATGCTGAAAGGCAGGGCGAACATGCAGGTGTGGGTCGGGAGACTGGTCATCCTGTATATCGGAGCTGCGGTCGGCGGGATCATATCATACCGGTCGGCATCAAAAAAGTTTGGCAGCAGCTGTAAGATCGTGTATATAGGCGGACATGATAATGATCAGATGAGGAGTTTATGAAGAGATATATTTGTATAGGGATCGCAGTCTGTGTCAGTTTGATGATCTGTGGCTGCAGTCACGGGGAAGCCGGGACGGTGCACGGCACTGTTCCGGCGCAGGAGCGTGCGGAAGAAGAGAGCGAGGAGATCCGTATTCCGGCGGAGGATCCTGTAGATTTTGACGAACAGAAGAACGAGGCATCGATGTTCACAGTGACACAGAAGGGCAGACTGCGGGAGGATATGCCGGAGTTCACGTTTGTGCTGACGGCATACCGGGATATTGGATGGGGAAGCTACGCGCTGCAGTCGCTGGAGGTCCGTGAGGGCGATACCGTCCTGCAGACGATCGCCATACCGGAGCTTACGGTGTTCGGACAGACGCAGATCTATGATTCTATGGAAGACACGCTTGGCTTCGAGCTGGAGGATGTCAACTTTGACGGATATCTGGATATCCGCCAGTACGATGCGCCCAACGGAAACTACCGGGAGGAGTGGATCTACCTTGTGTGGGATCCCGGGGAAAACAGGTTTGAGCACGATGTGCGTCTCAACCAGATATCGCTTGCGACGTTTGATCAGGTGGAGCAGCTCATATACGGTATGGAGCGCAGCGGGGCAGCGTGTCACTATTATTCAACGTATCAATACATTGATGGAGAGCTGGTAAAGATCCGTTACGTGGAGGAGGAAGGCGTCTATATGGACGATGACCAGCTGAAAAAATTCTGCGTTGCCGCGTCCGGGAAGGAGGAGGCAGCAACATGTGAGGGCGTCTGGTTCTATGTGCATATCATGGAGCGGAACGAGGAGACTGGCGGGCTCGAGACCGTGTCCGAGGAATATATCTTTGACAGCGACAGGGAAAATGAGGAATTCCGGGTGGATGCGGCCTCTGAGCTCGGACAGCGGATAACGGCGGAGCTCGGACGGTAAGCTGGATTTTATTGAGGAGATTGAAACAAGTGAAAAAAGTCTTATTCTGTATTATGTTTGGAGGGTGTGCCATAGTCATGGGATTTGTGCTGATGCGTCTGCGGGGGAGCGTCACCGTGAAACCGGGTCGGTTACAACTGACTGTGGGAGAGGTGGCGGCCTGCCGCCAGGACGATGAGATCTGGGCGGAGGACACACTCGGGGATTCGGGATATACCATGCGATCCTCCGGCTGTCTCGTGACCTGCATCGCGTCCGCAGTCAGCATGGAGACTGGGAGTCTGACCACGCCGGGTGCAGTGAATACAGTCTTTTCGAGAAATCATGTATATGACAGTGAAGGAAATATACAGTGGTCGGCGATCGATGGGATAGAAGGGTACCGCGCGGAAGTCTTTCAGGAGGTTTCGGAAGCAGTGATCGAACAGTGTCTTGCGGCAGGACATTATCCGATCGTGCGCGTGCGGATGCACGGACTTGGCAGTTATCACTATGTCCTGGTCGTGGGGACGGAGGAGGGGGATTATGTCTGCATGGATCCCCTGGAGGACAGCCTGACAAGGCTGTCAGATTATCTGAGTCGGGTTTATGCGGTGAGGGTGGTGTTCTGCGACAGGGATCTGTAAAAAGAAAACTTGTAACCAGATCATCTATTGGATATAATAATGGTATAAATGGGAAAGAAGGAAAAATCATGTGGTTTTTATTTGCATTGTTGTCCGCAGTGTTTGCGGCATTGACTTCCATACTGGCGAAGGTGGGGATCGAGGGGGTCAACTCCAATCTCGCGACTGCCATCAGGACGGTCGTCGTGGTGGTCATGGCGTGGGGGATGGTCTTTCTGACAAACGCACAGGGAGGGATATCCGAGATCAGCAGAAAGAGCTGGATATTTCTCGTACTGTCGGGACTGGCGACGGGAGCGTCATGGCTGTGCTATTACCATGCACTGCAGGTCGGGGAGGTTTCCAAGGTCGTGCCGATCGACAAGCTCAGCGTTGTCATCACGCTGGTGCTCGGATTCGTGTTCCTGCATGAACAGTTCAGCGCCAAGTCGCTTGCCGGCTGTGTCCTGATCGGGGCTGGGACGCTGGTGATGGTGTTGTAGAGTTGATTACAGGAGGTGCTTATATGTGTACAGTGTCGCAGTTAAGCGTGATCTCGAAGCAAATGGCAGAATGTTATCAATTGATTTACGGAACGGATGTCTCAGGAGTTTTTCTTTATGGTTCGTACGCGAGAGGGGATAATGATGTACACTCTGATATTGATATTGTTGCCATTGTCAGGGGAAACAGGTTGGAGCTGCAGCAGAAGCTGAAAAAAGTATGGGATCGGGCGGCAGATATTGGAATGGAAAATGATGTGGTTGTTTCTCCCACAGTCATTCCATCTGATGAGTTTGAAAAATATAAGGATACGCTTCCTTATTATAGAAATATATTGAGGGAGGGGAAACGGATTGGATGATCTGTCAAAATATAGATTGGAAAATGTTGAAATAGTTGTGACTATGATGATTTCTTTATTGTGTCAAAACAGGATGCCGAGGAACAATATCAGAATGCAAAGGAGTTCTGCAAAACAATAAAGAACTATTTGATATAAAAAGAACATAGGAGAAAGATATGGCATTTACACATTTGCACGTGCATACGGAGTACAGTCTGCTTGACGGCTCCAACAAGATCAAGGAGTATGTCAAGCGCGTCAGGGAGCTTGGCATGGACAGTGCGGCGATCACGGATCACGGCGTTATGTACGGCGTGATCGATTTCTATAAGGAGGCAAAGGCAAACGGCGTCAAGCCGATCCTCGGCTGCGAGGTCTATGTCGCACCGGGCTCGCGCTTTGACAAGGAGGTTGGCGGAGGGGAGGAGCGGTATCATCATCTCGTGCTGCTGGCGGAGAACAACGCCGGCTATGCCAATCTGATGAAGATCGTCAGCAAGGGCTTTACCGAGGGGTATTACTACAGGCCGCGCGTGGACATGGAAGTGCTGCAGCAGTATCACGAGGGTCTGATCGCGCTCTCCGCGTGTCTTGCGGGCGAGGTGCCGAGACTTCTGGCAAAAGGGCTCTACCAGGAGGCGAAAAAGACTGCGCAGAAGTACGAGGATTGTTTCGGCAAGGGCAATTATTTCTTTGAGCTGCAGGATCACGGGATCCCTGAGCAGAGGACGGTCAACACGGCGCTCCTTCGCCTGAGCAGGGAGCTCGACATACCGCTCGTGGCGACAAACGATATCCATTATACGTATAAGGAGGATGCGCAGTCGCACGATATCCTGCTCTGTATCCAGACGGCGAAGAAGGTCTCCGACGAGGACAGGATGCGCTACGACGGCGGGCAGTATTTTGTCAAGAGCGAGCTGGAGATGCGGGAGCTGTTTCCATACGCGCAGCAGGCGATCGACAACACGGCGATGATCGCGGACCGGTGCAATGTGGAGATCGAGTTTGGCGTGACGAAGCTGCCGAAGTTCGACGTTCCGCAGGGATATGATTCGTGGAGTTATCTCAACAAGCTCTGTACCGACGGACTGTCAGAACGTTATCCGGACGATGACGGAGAGATCAGGGAAAAGCTGGACTATGAGCTTGGCGTGATCCAGAAGATGGGGTATGTGGACTATTTCCTGATCGTGTGGGATTTCATCAACTGGGCGCGGGAGCACGACATTCCAGTCGGGCCGGGGCGCGGCTCGGCGGCGGGGAGCATCGTCTCGTACTGCCTGCATATCACCAATATCGATCCGATCCGGTACAGTCTGCTGTTTGAGCGCTTCCTGAACCCGGAGCGCGTGTCGATGCCCGATATCGACATTGATTTCTGTTATGAGCGGCGGCAGGAAGTGATCGATTATGTCAGTGAAAAGTACGGTCATGACAAGGTCGTTCAGATCGTTACTTTCGGTACGATGGCGGCAAAGGGCGTGATCCGCGATGTCGGGCGCGCGCTCGACCTTCCGTATAATTATGTGGACGGGATCGCCAAGATGATACCGAGCGAGGGTAATGCGCCGGTGAACATCACGCGCGCGCTGGAGATGAACCCGGAGTTCCGCACGCTTTACAAGGAAGATGAACAGGTACATTATCTGATCGATATGTGTCTGAGGCTGGAAGGCCTTCCACGCCATACCTCGATGCACGCGGCGGGCGTCGTGATCTGCCAGAAGCCGGCGGACGAGTTCGTTCCGCTGTCGCGCGGCAGTGACGGCGCGATCACGACGCAGTTTACGATGACCACGATCGAGGAGCTTGGTCTTCTGAAAATGGATTTCCTGGGACTCCGCACGCTGACGGTCATCAAGGATGCAGTGGACAATGTGGAAAAGACAAAGGGAGTCCATATCGATGTCGATCACATAGACTACGATGACAAGAAGGTGCTCGCCTCTCTCGGAACGGGACGGACGGACGGCGTGTTCCAGCTTGAAAGTCAGGGCATGAAGAACTTTATGAAGGAGCTCAAACCGCAGACTCTGGAGGACGTCATCGCCGGGATCTCGCTCTACCGTCCGGGTCCGATGGACTTTATTCCCGCATACATCAAGGGGAAAAATAATCATGATGCAGTCACTTACGCCTGTCCGCAGCTTGAGCCGATCCTGGCACCCACCTACGGCTGTATCGTCTACCAGGAGCAGGTCATGCAGATCGTGCGGGATCTGGGCGGCTATACATTGGGGCGGAGCGATCTCGTGCGTCGTGCGATGAGCAAGAAGAAGGCTTACGTCATGGAGCAGGAGCGCAAGAATTTCGTGCACGGCAACGCCGAGGAGGGGGTTCCGGGGTGCGCGTCGTGCGGTATTTCGGAGGAAGTGGCAGACCAGATCTACGGGACGATGATGGATTTTGCCAAGTATGCGTTCAACAAGTCCCACGCGGCGTGCTACGCGGTGGTGGCATACCAGACGGCGTATCTGAAATATTATTATCCGGTGGAGTTTATGGCGGCATTATTGACATCTGTCATCGACAACGCCTCCAAGGTGTCGGAGTATATCATGGTCTGCAAGAGCATGGGGATCCAGATCCTGCCGCCCGATATCAATGAGAGCGAGTGCGGATTCTCGGTGTCAAACGGCGCGATCCGCTACGCGCTCAACGCGATCAAGAGCGTGGGCAGGACGGTCATCGAAGGCATCGTCGAGGAGCGGCAGGCGCATGGAGATTACCAGAATCTCAAAGATTTTATCGAGCGGACACAGCATGTCGAGATGAATAAGCGCGCCATCGAGAATTTTATCAAGGCGGGTGCCTTTGACAGTTTTGGCGCGACCAGAAAGCAGCACATGAGCGTCTACGCGACGATCCTCGACAGCACCGTGCACAGCAAGCGCGGCGTGACGGCAGGGCAGATGTCGCTGTTTGACATCGTCTCGGAGGAGGACAAGAAGGAGCTGGAGATCAGGATGCCCGATGTCGGGGAATATGAGAAGGAGTTGCTGCTGAGCTTTGAGAAGGAAGTGCTGGGTTTTTATATCAGCGGACACCCGATGCAGGAGTACCAGGCGGTGTGGGAGAAGCGCATCACGGCAAAGACGTCGGATTTCTATCTCGACGAGGAGACCGGGCTGACGCATGTCCAGGACAATACCAAGGCGACGATCGGCGGCATGATCATGGACAAGAAGATCAAGTACACCAAGCAGGATAAGATCATGGCGTTCCTCACGGTGGAGGATCTCGTGGGCAGCATCGAGGTCATCGTGTTTCCGAATGCGTATGAGAAGTACTCTTCGAAGCTTTTGGAGGAAAACAAAGTGTTTATCGAGGGCAGGGTGCAGGTGGAGGATGAGCGCGACGGCAAGCTGATCTGCGAGAATATCTTGTCGTTTGACGAGATCCCGAGAAAGGTATGGCTCAAATTCCCGGATATGAATACATATATCAGCAAGGAGGCGGAGCTTTTCGAGGCGATCTATGAATCGGAGGGCATTGACAATGTTGTTATATATATAGAAGAAACACGTCAGAAAAAAGTTCTGCCGCCCAACAGAAACATCAAGGCGGACAGCACAGTCCTCGACAAACTCCGCGGTCTGTTCGGTGAGGAGAATGTAAGGGTGGTAAGTTGATATAGATGATAAGAGTTCAGGATAGGACTTTGCACTTTGCTGCAATGTCCGTAAGAAAATATGGTGGTTGAGAGGCATCAAGCCATCGCGAAGCGATTTTGCATGGCTTGATGCTTAACAGTTCAATGTAAATTGAACTGTTGATATTTTTTTGTCAAAGAGTATTGTATTCTTCTAAAAAAAAGGGTACAATCATTTTAGAAAAAATTATTGGATGATATAAATATAAATGGTGCTGGCAGGCATTGCATAGGAGGTATGAGGAGATGTCAAAAGAAATCAAGACGATAGGCGTACTGACGAGCGGGGGAGATGCGCCGGGAATGAACGCTGCATTGCGCGCGGTCGTGAGAAAGGCCCTGACAAACAATGTGAAGGTAAAGGGTATCAAGAGAGGCTACATGGGACTGCTCAACGAGGAGATCGTTGACATGGAGGCATTCAGTGTAGCGGATATCATTCAGAAGGGCGGTACGATCCTCGGTACGGCGAGATGCCTTGAATTTAAGGAGGAGAACATACAGCAGATGGCAGCGGAGATCTGCCATAAGCATGGGATCGACGGACTCGTGGTGATCGGCGGCGACGGTTCCTACAGGGGTGCGCAGGGACTCGCGAGACATGGTATCAACACAGTCGGCGTGCCGGGTACGATCGATCTTGATATTGCGTGTACAGAGTATACGATCGGATTTGATACGGCGATCAACACAGCGATGCAGGCGATCGACAAAGTAAGAGATACTTCTTCTTCCCACGAGAGATGTTCCATCATAGAGGTCATGGGAAGACATGCCGGGTATATAGCGCTCTGGACAGGTGTCGCAAACGGCGCAGAGGATATTCTGATTCCTGAAAAATATGATTATGATGAGCAGGAGCTGATCAATAATATCGTTCGGAGCAGGAAGAAGGGAAAGACACACCACATCATCATCAATGCCGAGGGTATCGGACACTCCACATCGATGGCGAGGCGGATCGAAGCCGCGACCGGCGTGGAGACGCGCGCGACTATTCTCGGATACCTGCAGCGCGGCGGCAATCCGACCTGTAAGGACAGGTTCTATGCGTCGATCATGGGTGCCTATGCGGCGGATATCCTCTGTGATGGCAAGTCAAACAGAGTGGTTGCCTACAAGCATGGTGCGTTCGTGGATTATGATATTGAGGAAGCGCTCAATATGAAGAAGACGATCGATGAGTATCAGTTTGAGATTTGCAGGAAATTGTCGATGTAATATGAATGATCGAGATGAAAAAGGAAAGCCGGGTGAGTAGGACCTGGCTTTCTTTTTACAGATTGTTTTCTTTTATAAAGGTGATAAGACTGGCTTGCCATGAAAATTTAAGAAAAGGAATCATAGGGTCATGGGGTTAGAGTTTAAGAAAAAGAAGATTACGGCAAGGAAGTCCACAACCAGATTGATCGCATCGGGCTTTGCGCTGATCATTCTGACAGGGGCTTTGCTGCTCACGCTGCCCATAGCGAACAGATCAGGCCATGGAAATCTGTTAAATTCACTGTTTACAGCGACGTCAGCGACTTGTGTCACGGGGCTTATCGTTGCGGATACTTACCAGAACTGGACGATCTTTGGGCAGCTTGTCATACTGTGTATGATACAGGTCGGAGGACTGGGATTCATGACGTTCGGTGCCTACATCTCGGTGCTGCTCAAGAAGCGCATCGGACTGCAGGAGAGGGAACAGCTGCAGGAGAGTGTCAACACGCTTGAAATAGCGGGGGTTGTCCGGCTTGTCAAAAAGATCGTGCAGGGAGCGTTCTGTATAGAGGGACTGGGAGCGGTGCTGCTGGCGTGCAGATTCATTCCACGGTTTGGCGCTGTGAGAGGGATTTATTTTTCCATATTTCATGCGGTTTCTGCTTTCTGCAACGGCGGATTTGACCTGATGGGGGTAAACGAGGCATACTCCTCGCTTGTCGCGTTCGAGGGGGATATCGTTGTAAACCTCGTCGTTGTCACACTGATCCTTGTCGGCGGCATCGGTTTTATCGTGTGGGATGATGTGGCGCGCCACAAATGGCATTTCAGAAAATATCTGCTGCACAGCAAGATCGTGATCACGACGACGCTGGTCCTGACGGTCGTGGGAACAGTTCTGTTTCTGATCACGGAGGATCAGGCGGCATTTGCGGGAATGGATCCGCTCGAGAAATTTTTGGGCGCGCTGTTTTCATCTGTTACGCCGAGGACGGCAGGTTTTAACTCTGTCGACACTGCGGCGCTGTCCAATGCCGGAAAAGTGCTGACAATGGTCATGATGTTCATCGGAGGGAGTCCGGGATCCACGGCGGGCGGCGTCAAGACGACGTCGATGATCGTGCTGTTGTCCTATGCGGGAGCCATGGTGCTGAACAGGGAGGACATCAACCTCTTTGGGAGACGATTGTCCGACGAGGTGGTAAAAAAGGCAAATGCGGTCGTCATCATCAATTCAACGCTGACGATCATAGCGACGCTGGTGATCATGACATTACAGCCGTTATTGAATTTTGAGGATGTGTTGTTCGAAGTCCTCTCAGCGATCGGTACGGCGGGTATGTCCGTGGGGATCACAAGAGATCTGAATATAATATCACGCGTTATCATAATGGTACTGATGTACTGCGGGCGGTTGGGAAGCCTTTCCTTTGCGCTGATCTTTGCGCAGAAGAGGATCTCGGCGTCTGTCCGGCAGCCGCAGGAAAAGATCATCGTGGGTTGATAAATGTGAGAAGAATATCTAGGAGGTAGGGAATGAAATCAATATTGATCATAGGAATGGGGCGTTTCGGACATCATCTGGCTGCCAATTTTCTGGAGAACGGCCATGATGTCATGATCGTGGATGAGGACGAGGAAAAGCTGGAAGACATGGTTCCGTATGCGACAAGTACCAGGATCGGGGACTGTACGAGCGAGGAGGTGCTAAAGAGCATCGGAGTCCGCAATTTCGATGTCGTGTTTGTCTGTATCGGTACTAATTTTCAGAGTAGTCTGGAGATCACAAGTCTTGTGAAGGAGCTTGGGGCCACGCGGGTGGTCAGCAAGGCGACCAGGGATATCCAGGCAAAGTTTTTGTTGAGAAATGGTGCGGATGAGGTCATTTATCCGGATAAGGATATCGCGGAGAAATGGGCGGAGCGCTACAGCCTTGATAATATTTTTGACTACATCGACCTGCCGGGAGCCTTTGGGATCTACGAGATGCCGCCGCTCAGGGAGTGGGTCGGCAGGAGCATCAGGGAGTCCGACATCGCTGCAAAATACAAGATATCCATACTCGGCATTAAAAAAAAGCATGAGGAGGAGATGAGTGTGATGCCGTCGGCTGACTACATTATCAGGGATACGGACCACCTGATGGTGATGGCTGGCAACGAGGTGGCAGAACGGCTCCTGGAGCAGAACAGGCACAATTTTGCCAAGGCAGCCCTGGAAAGGAAACGGTAGATTCAGATATGATATCAAGCACAGCAAACAGCAAGGTAAAAAGACTCACGGCGCTGGTTCAGAAGGCGAAAATGCGCAGGGAAGAACAGCTTTTTGTCGTGGAGGGAGTCCGTATGTTCTGCGAGGCGCCCGTCCAATGGATCAGGGAGGTGTATGTGTCGGAATCGTTTTTGCGGAAAGCGGAGCAGAATGTTCCGGACAAGAATGCTCCGGGGATCAGGGATCGTCTGAAGAAATGTCACTATGAGGTGTTTGCGGACGACGTATTTAAGAAGGTATCTGACACGCAGACGCCGCAGGGAGTCCTCTGTGTGCTCGCCATGCCGCGCTATGTGCTGGCGGACTGCGTTGACAGATGGATGACGGATCGGATCCCGCTCCTCATTCTCCTTGAAGATCTGCAGGATCCGGGAAATCTGGGAACGATCCTGCGCGCGGGTGAGGGCGCAGGTGTCGATGGGGTGATCATGACGAGACAGACAGTGGATCTTTTTAATCCCAAGGTCATTCGCGCGACGATGGGATCGATATACAGGCTTCCGTTTTTTGTCGTGGACGATCTGGGCGGGACGATCGATCATCTGAGGGATAAGGGCGTCCGGGTCTATGCGGCGCAGCTGGACGGCGGTACGGACTACGACGAGCCAGATTACACGGAGCCGTCTGCTTTTCTGATCGGAAATGAAGGAAACGGACTTCGGCGTGAGACTGCGGAGCGGGCATCGCAGTACATAAGGATCCCCATGGCGGGACAGGTCGAGTCGCTCAACGCGGCGGCGGCAGCAACGATACTGATGTATGAGGCGGCGCGGCAGCATCGCAGGAAAACATTAAAAAAGGTCAAGTGAAAGATCGGGAAGGAATATGAGAGATGAAAATAGGTTTTATCGGACTCGGTAATATGGCGGCGGCGATGATCGGGGGAATGCTCGGGACAGGCGCGTTCCATGCGGAGGAGATCGTCGGCTCTGCCAGGACGCAGGAGACGGCGGACAGGATCCGCAGACAGTACGGCATCGCCGCCGGGACGGACAACAGAGAGACCGCCGGACAGGCGGATGTGCTGATCCTCGCTGTGAAGCCGGTATTTATGCCGGAGGTGATCGCGGAGGTCAGGGATCTCGTGGATGGGGAAAGGACGCTGGTGATCTCCATCGCGGCAGGCAGGTCGATCGACTGGATCGAAAAAGAATTTGGAAAAACACTTCGGATCATTCGCTGTATGCCGAACACGCCCGCCATGGTGGGTGAGGGCTGTACCTGTGTCTGCTTGAAAGAAACGTTTTCTGACCGGTGTGTCTATGATAACGACAGGGAGCTTGCGCTCCGGATCATGAACAGCTTTGGCAAGGCGAGTATTCTTCCCGAACGTCTGATGGATGCTTTTATCGGTGTGGCGGGGAGTGCGCCTGCATATGTATTTCTTTTTATCGAGGCGATGGCGGATGCGGCTGTCATGGCGGGGATGCCGAGAAAGCAGGCGTATGAGTTTGCATCGCAGTCCGTGCTTGGCAGTGCAAAAATGGTGCTTGAGACGGGAAGACATCCGGGAGAGCTCAAGGACATGGTGTGCTCGCCGGCAGGAACGACGATCGAGGCGGTCAGGGTGCTGGAGGAGAAAGGGATGCGCGCGGCGGTCATCGACGCGATCCAGGCATGTGTGGATAAAGCGGGGAACATGTGAAGACGGCTGAAATAAAAAACGCATGATATCTTTATAATCTCAAAAAACAGGGGTTCGAGACTTGACAAGTCGCGAACTCTTTGCTATTATATAAAATCGTAATAGGTGTTAACAAATATGTAATATTTGTCGATAAAATGTAAAACAAGAGTAATCATTGATAGGTCAATTGTTACAGGGTTATGGACAGATAACATATTGATAACAGGAAATGGAGCAGGTTATGAAGACAAATTGTAAAAAGTGGAAATATCTGTTGTGCATCACAGCAGTTACGACCGCGTTTGCGTCCATTCCGTTCAGCACACAGGCGGCAGACACGCAGGTGAGCCTGACGGATCACACGGACAAAAAACAGGAAACCACATCAGACAAGATGAATTCAGCAGAGAACAAGAATCAGTCAATGGTAACAGCAGGAGCGGCAGATATCCTGGATGCGATGGTTCTGAATACAGTGACCACGGAATTTACGGATGGAAGCGTTCCAAAGGTAGTGGACTCAGATGCTTCAGATGCAAATGACGCGAATATCGTGGATTACACAACGATGGTAAACAGTGCGAGCGATCTGATCGCAGAGGATCAGGAGGCGCACGTTTCGACAAAGGGCGAGGCGCTGTCTGCGTTCGCAAAGGGCATGATGGTGTTACAGCCCAAGATCGAGCCGGAGTCGACCCTTGTGATGGCGAAGGTCAATGAGTATGTCAATATCAGACTGGATGCGGATCAGGATTCGGAGAAGGTCGGCGTGCTCTACAAGGACTGCGGCGGAGATGTCATAGAGAAAAACGACGAGTGGACGAAGATCAGATCCGGTGATGTCACCGGGTGGATCAAGAATCAATATTTATACTTTGGAAAAGAAGCGGAGGAGCTCGCAAAAGATGTGGGTGTTCTCACAGCGTACTCCGAGACTGAGACGCTCAGAGTGCGCAGGGAGCCGAGCCTGGATGCCGGTATAGTCGGCCTTCTCGCAGACGGTCAGGCAGTGGAAGCGATCGCTGAGGAAGGCGACTGGGTGAAGGTCAGCTACGAGGGCGAGACAGGGTTTGTGTCGGCAGAATATGTCCGGGTAGAGTTCGGCATCGACACGGCGGAGTCCATGGAGGCGATCCGTGCGAGGGAGGAAGCTGAGCGCGCAAGGGCGAAGGCCGAGGCAGAGGCCAGGAGAGTCCAGCAGAAGGAAGCGGTGCTCGCATCGGCATCAGAGCTCGAGATCCTCGCGGCGCTGATCCAGTGTGAGGCGGGCGGAGAGCCCTATGAAGGACAGGTGGCAGTCGGCGCTGTCGTTATGAACAGAGTGCGCTGCGGGGGTTATCCCAATAACATTACAGATGTTATCTATGCATCGGGGCAGTTTGTGCCCGCGTCGGGAGGACGTATGGAGTCGCTGATCCTGAATAAGACGACGAAGGCTTCCTGCATACAGGCGGCACAGGAGGCGATCAACGGTGCCTGCAATGTCGGAGATGCGCTGCATTTCCGCAGGAACAACGGCAGGGACGGACTGGTGATCGGAAATCATGTGTTCTGGTAGAAAACAGCCTGCAGGAGATCAATAGAAATTCGTGGGAAAGCGTAGTTCAGAAAAGAACTGCGCTTTTTCTTGCCCCTTTCGGATAAATGTAGTAGAATACAGATATTGGTAAAACGCAGACGGATATCAGCACGGTCTGGCATCGCCGAACAGCAATTGCGGATCAACGTGTATGGAGGAAAGATGAGATGGATTTGAGAGGACGCAGTTTTTTGACATTAAAGGATTTTACGCCGGAGGAGATCGTTTATCTGATCGATCTGGCGGCGGGGTATAAGGACAAGAAGAAGAAGGGGATCCTGCACGATACGCTCCGCGGGAAAAATATCGCCCTGATCTTTGAGAAGACGAGCACGCGCACGCGCAGTTCTTTTGAGGTGGCGGCGCATGATCTCGGCATGGGGACGACTTACCTCGATCCCTCGGGCTCGCAGATCGGCAAGAAGGAGTCCATCGCGGACACGGCGCGCGTGCTCGGCAGAATGTACGAGGGGATCGAGTACCGCGGCTACGGGCAGGAGATCGTGGAGGAGCTGGCAAAGTACGCGGGTGTTCCTGTGTGGAATGGTCTCACGAATGAGTACCACCCGACGCAGATGCTGGCGGATGCGCTCACGATCAGGGAGCATTTCGGGTATCTGAAAGGCATTAAGCTCACATACATGGGAGACGCCCGCTACAACATGGGCAACTCCCTGATGATCCTGTGCGCGAAGCTCGGTATGCACTTTACGGCGTGCACGGCGAAGGCGTATTTTCCCGAGGAGGCGCTTGTGGCGCAGTGCAGGGAATATGCGGCAGGATCGGGCGCGACGATCACGCTGACAGAGGATGTGGACGCTGGGACGAAGGGCGCCGATGTGATCTACACGGATGTGTGGGTGTCCATGGGAGAGCCCGACAGCGTGTGGGAGGAGCGCATCAGGACGCTCTCTCCCTATAAAGTGACAAGACAGGTGATGGACAATGCGGGTGAGGGATCCATCTTCCTTCACTGCCTGCCGGCTTTCCATGATTTAAAGACAAAGATCGGCAGGGAGCAGGGGGAGAAATATGGTTTTACGGAGCTTGAGGTGACGGACGAGGTGTTTGAGTCGGAGCAGTCCCTTGTATTCGACGAGGCTGAGAACCGCATGCACACGATCAAGGCTGTGATTGCGGCGACGCTCGGGGCGTGATAGTACAGCGATGCCTGAATATCAGTGAAAAGCAGTGCCTGACATTTGTGCAATGATGTGCTATTTCGATGTGTTCAAGATGCATCTTTGAGATACGGGGAATTTGTTATGAAAAGTGAAGAGATTCTGAAAAAGCTGCGCGATGCGGGGGATTATGTGAGCGGACAGGAGCTCTGCGAGCATTACGGCGTGTCGCGCACGGCTGTGTGGAAGGTGATCAAACAGCTCGAGAAGGACGGCTATGTGATCGAGGCACAGAACAATAAGGGGTACCGGCTTGTGGAGAAGGATAATGCGGATGTGTTCACCAGGGTGGAGATCGAGAGCTGTCTGGATACCTCGTGGATCGGGAGAAAGCTGGTTTTTCACAGGGAGACCGGCTCTACCAATCTGGACGCGAAGGCACTCGCGGAGAGCGGGGAAGCGGCAGGGGCGGTCGTTGTGGCGGACATGCAGACTGCAGGGCGCGGCAGGCGCGGCAGGGGCTGGGTGTCCCCGGCGGGAAAGGATATCTACATGTCGCTGATGCTCCGGCCGGAGTGCAGACCGGAGAAAGCGTCTGTGCTGACGCTGGTCATGGCGGTCTCGGTGCAGGAGGCAGTGCAGGAGGCCGTCCCGCAGACCTGCAGCATCAAATGGCCCAATGACATCGTCGTCAATAACAAAAAGGTGTGCGGCATTCTGACAGAGATGAGTGCGGAGCTTGACGGCATTCACTATGTCGTGATCGGCGCGGGCATCAATGTGAATCAGGAACAGATGGCTGACGAGATCCAGGACAAAGCGACCTCTCTATATATCGAAGGCGGTGAAGTGATAAAGCGCGCGAGGCTGGCGGCGCGCGTGCTGCATTATTTTGAAAAAAACTATGCTGTGTTTGAGCAGAGCTGGGATTTTTCGGGTCTGGTGGATCAGTACAATCATTTTCTGGTCAATCGGGACAGGGAAGTGCGCGTGCTGGATCCCAAGGGAGCGTATGACGGCATCGCCAGAGGCATCAATGAGAAGGGGGAGCTGATCGTCGAGCGCAAGAGCGACGGACAGACACAACTGGTCTATGCGGGCGAGGTATCGGTGCGCGGTATTTACGGTTATGTGTGATCCTGTGGAGGAGAATATGGGAGAAAACAGCGGACGTGTCGTCCTGTGCGGGGCAAATGCCTATGAGCAGAAATATTATTTTAATGAAAAATTTAGCAGGATTCCTGAATCCATCAAAGAAGAACTGCATATCATATGTGTGCTGTTCACGGAGGAGGTCGGCGGTGTGTTCACGGTCGTGTTTGAGGAAGACGGGAGCGTGAGCCTCGAGACGGATGCCTGCGAGGAAGACATTTTATATGACGAGATCAGCAGCGGGCTGCTGGTCAGGGAGATCCGGATGCAGCGGCAGGAGCTGTTGGAGTCGCTTAGCCTGTACTACAGGGTGTTTGTGCTTCGTGAGCCTGTCGATACACTTATTAGAGAAGAATAGCGGATGAGGAACTTGAACGATTGATCTGTATGGCATACAAGAGGTGTAGATATGATTTTAGTAGTTGATGTTGGAAACACGAACATAACATTCGGGGTATATGACAGGAGGGATCTGGTCACGACATTCCGCCTGATGGCGAAGACGCAGCGGACTTCGGACGAATACGGGGTGCTGATCACAGAGCTGCTGGCCAAAAACCATGTCCATACCAGGGAGATCGAGGGCGCGATCATCGCAAGCGTCGTGCCGAATGTGATGCACTCGCTCACGGGCGGCATCAAACGCTATGTGATCGAACGGCTCATGATCGTGGGCGCGGGGATCCGAACGGGGATCCGGATCGTGACAGAAAATCCAAAAGAAATCGGCCCGGACCGCATCGTGGACGCGGTTGCCGCATATGAATTATATGGGGGACCGGTGCTCGTCCTGGATTTTGGTACGGCGACGACCTATGACCTGGTCGATGAAAAGGGATGCTTCTGCGCGGGGATCACGGCGCCGGGGATCCGCATCTCGGCGAAGGCGCTCTGGGAGGACGCGGCAAAGCTCCCCGAGATCGAGATCAAAAAGCCTGCCTCCATTCTGGCACAGGAGACGATCACCAGTATGCAGGCGGGACTCGTATACGGTCAGATCGGACAGACGGAGTACATCGTAAACCGGGTGAGAAAAGAGACCGGTTATGATGATCTCAAGGTGGTGGCGACGGGAGGACTCGGGCGCATCATCGCGGAGGAGACGGACGTGATACAGGAATACAACAGTGCGCTCACGCTGGAGGGACTCAGGATCATCTATGAAAAAAACAACAGATAATACAGGCAGAAAGCTGCGGATTGGGGATGTCGTCCTTGACAATAACGTTGTGCTCGCACCGATGGCAGGGGTTACAGACCTGCCATTTCGACTGATCTGCAAGGAGCAGGGGGCGGGTCTTTTGTGCATGGAGATGATCAGCGCCAAGGCGGTGCATTTTCACAACAGGAATACGGAGGCGCTGATGGAGATCCACCCGGAGGAAATGCCAGTGTCGCTGCAGTTGTTTGGCTCGGAGCCGGATATCATGGCGGAGACGGCAGCGCGCATCGAGGAGCGCCCCTTTGCGATACTGGATATCAATATGGGATGTCCTGTGCCCAAGGTTGTCAACAACCATGAGGGAAGCGCGCTGATGAAGGATCCAAAACTGGCGGGGGAGATCATTTGCGCGGTTGTCCGCGCGGTCAGAAAGCCTGTGACGGTCAAGATCAGAAAGGGCTTTGACGATGATTCCGTCAATGCCGTGGAGATCGCCAGGATCGCTGAGGCGAACGGCGCGGCGGCAGTTGCCGTGCACGGCAGGACGAGGGAGCAGTATTATTCGGGAAAGGCGGACTGGGATATCATACGGCAGGTGAAGCAGGCGGTGCGCATTCCGGTCATCGGAAACGGGGATGTGACAGATGCGCTGTCAGCGGCAAGGCTTCTCGAGCAGACGGGCTGCGACGGGATCATGGTAGGCAGGGCAAGCCGCGGCAACCCGTGGATATTCCGCGAGATCAACAGCTATCTTGACACGGGAAGCATTCCTGAACGGCCGGCGGGGAAGGAAGTCTGTGATACGATCTTAAAGCATGCCGGGCTGCTGCTTTCCTGTAAAGGAGAGTATGTCGCCGTGCGCGAGATGCGAAAGCATGTGGCGTGGTATACGGCCGGGTATCCGCACTCGGCGAGGCTGCGCAGGATGGTGAACGAGATGGAGACGTATGACGAACTTGTCGGGAGTGTTCGGAAGATCTTTCTGGAAGGCGGGGCGGCAGATGGGGAGATGTAGGAACCGGATCTGGGCGGTGATGGTGTGTGCAGCGGTGATTTTTTTATGCGCAGACTCGTTCAGAGGAAGTATGCCGCCAGTGCGGGAAGATGACTCTTTTTCAGAGAAGGCACTGCCGCAGGAACTGCCGGAGGTCTGGCAGCAGATGCTGCTGTATATTCAGGAGGGGCTCTATACACATGGGATTGACGGAACGTACCGGGTCTATTTTGACGGCAGTGAATCTGACTGGCACGCCGGGGCATACAGGGAGTATGCGGAGGATCTTTCCTGTGAACTGCTGCTGGAAGGGGAGGGAAAGCTGTGGAGGGAAAAGCTGGCATATTCTTATGACGCGGACAGCGGCTGGTATACTTTTTATGGTCAGTATGAGCCGGTGCTTGTGGGAGAGACGGCACGGGCGGAGTTCGAGGATTCTGATTTTGTCACCAATATGAAGGCGGACTGTGCATGTATCCAGGAGGTTTCCGGAGAGATGCATTTTCCTTATCCCAGACGGTATCATGCAGAGAGCGGACCAGTCGAGCGGGACGCACGCGTCGAGACATCGATCCATGATGACCGTGACGGCATTGATTCCTACAGTATATGGACGATGCTGTACACTTATGTGGATGAGCGGCTGGACACGAATATAACAATTTTGTATCCCAAGGTCAGTATGCCTGGGGTTTATGAAGATGCAGAGATGCAAAAGCTGCAGGATTCCATCAATGATCAGATCAGGGATGCCTTTTTTTATTCCTATGGTTTTGATGAGGGAGCACTGCAACCGCAGGAGCATATGTACGGAAGCATAGACAGGAATTATACCATCACAAGAATGGATGAGAATTATCTCTCGATGCGCATATATGAAAATAATGTTTTTCGGAGTGCTCCCCACCCAAATGAGTGGGAGACAGGTATCACGATCGACATGCACACAGGAAAGGTGCTGCAGTTTCGCGATGTCGTGGGGGAGCATCAATGTAGATGATACCGCGGCCGGCGGCTTCAAGATCATAGTCCGCATTCTGGAGCAGCTGCACCAGAATGTTTTCCACGTCTTCCCCCACATAACCCGCTTCAGTCAGCGTGGTGGCGTCGGCAATGGCAAACGGCACCTTGAGCACGCGGGCCAGCGTACGGGCCAACAGCGTTTTACCGCTGCCGGAAGGGCCCACCAGAGCCACGTTCTGGCCGGGCTTCACATCCAGGTTCACCTCAGAAAGCACCTGCTTGCCGTCGTCCGCATAGCTAAACCCTACGTGCTCAAAATGCACGCCGCCCTC
>ERZ778504.348-NODE-348-length-50089-cov-8.152256_pt1 | contig 50089 bp, 34 predicted proteins | sample MGYA00510046_ERZ778504 | MGnify/ENA primary metagenome ERZ778504 (study PRJEB29527, sample SAMN07138964) | mouse gut metagenome | material: feces | host: mouse | place: China:Nanjing | collected 2016-01-25 ...
TCCATGCTGAAAGCGGATATCTGTGGGATGGCGCTTTGCGAAGAAGGCTTCCTTGCCATTGCAGATGAAAACGCGGCAGACGGCACCACCTACCGCATCCAGTTTAAGGGTGGCGCCCATATTCAGGAGGCCATGAAGGAAATCAAGAGCCAGTTTGGCCTTTCTGATGGGCAGATCTCAGAAAATACTGCTTTATTAGGCCTGATGGGACAAAGCGAGAGCAATATCATGCAGGCTCTCTATCTGATTGCGGCGATTCTGGTTTTTCTTGTTTTGATTGCGGGAACAGTAATGATCTCTGCAGGCTTTAACACCAATGTGCTGGAGAGGACACAGTTTTATGGGCTGCTGCGTTGTTTGGGGGCATCCACAAAACAGGTAAAGTATTTTGTAATCCTGCAAGGGATCAGGCAGAGCGCGAAGGGTGTTCCCATCGGCCTGCTGGCAGGCCAGGTTGTGACATGGGCAGCCTGTCTGTTACTCAAATCCATCAGCGGAGACCGGTTTTCAGAGGTTCCGTTGTTTGAATTCAGTATCATCGGTATCCTGGCAGGGATTGTGGTGGGCTTTTTGATCGTACTCCTTGCTTCCCTTTCACCGGCGAAAAAGGCTTCCAGGGTTTCGCCTGTCACGGCAATCAGTGGAGCTTCCCAGCTGACGCAGAATAAGCATGCGGCAAATACAAACCTGTTCCATGTGGAGACAGGCATGGGCGTGTTCCATGCGTTGTCTGGCAAAAAGAATTTATTTCTGATGACCTGCTCCTTTGCCATCAGCATCATGCTGTTCCTGTCTTTTCAGGTAATGGTTGTCTTCCTGAACCAGGGCATGCCAGCGCTGGCCCCATGGGCGCCAGATGTGTCTGTGACAGCCGCTATGGGACTGGAGCCTTCTATAATAGAAGAAATCGAGGAAATTGAGGGTGTGAAATGTGCTTTCGGGAGAATGGAATACGGTTGGCTGTCCGTTTCTTCCGATACTGAAAGCGGGACGGCTGCACTGGTTTCCTATGAGGAAAATCAGTTCAAATGGGCAAAAGAGGAACTGAACGAAGGAAGTACCGATACTGTGTCGGGAGAAACCGGGGATATCTTAGTATCCTACCGGGACGGCATGCAATGGAAGGTCGGGGACACCGTGACATTCCATACACCTTTCGGGGAGAAACAGGTAAGGATTGCGGGAATCCTTTCTTCCACAAATGCATCAAGTGAAGCCGGGAGCATTGGATACATCATATGCTCAGAGCAGATGCTTACAGAGAGTACTGGTATGACAGGCTATACGGCTGTGGATATACAGCTAGCAGGCAGCAGCACGGATGAGGCAGTATCGGCAATACGGAGCCTGCTTCCTCCGGACATTTCCATTGCAGATAAACGGCTGTCAAATTCGGAATCCCAGAGTACCTATTACACTGGCGCAGTGTTCATTTATGGGTTCCTGTTCATCATTGCGCTGATTGCCGTATTCAATATCTTTAACAGTATGAATGCCAGCGTGGCGGCAAGAACCAGACAGTATGGCGTGATGCGTTCCATGGGAATGGGAGCCGGACAGCTCTATAAGATGATTGCTGCAGAGGCAGCCACCTATGCAGTATTGGGATGTGTCACGGGATGCGTCCTGGGGCTTCCATTAAATAAAATGATGTTCCAGTTCTTGATTGCAGGTAAATGGGGAACCAGCTGGCAGCTTCCTGCGGCTTCCCTGCTGCTAATCGTCATGTTATGTTTCGGCTCTGCGGCACTGGCAATCCGACGGCCTATCAAAAAAATTAGGAAACTGTCCATTGTGGATACCATAAAGCTACAGCAGTGACACATGGATACTGAAAGTATATGCAGCCTGTGCCATATCTGCCCGACATTATAAACCTATAATTCATACAATTTCATGCGATAAAAAGCCTGGTAATCAGGCAACCGCTACGACAAGTGGCGGTCTGTGCCCCAGACACGATAACGGCTGTGTACATCACATTATACTGAGCGGTCAGTCTTTTCGACTGCCAGTATAGGTTGCGGAGGTAGTCTGCTGTATGTTATAATGCTAAGGAACTGTTAATAAATTACTCATGACAATTACTTGTCACAAGTAATTTCTGAACAGTTCCTTGGGAACCGTTCAAAAAAGCGTGACCGAACCGTTATATTTTAGGAGAATTAAGTGAATTATATTGTTTTTGATTTGGAGTGGAACCAGGCTGCCGATTTAAAGACAAAACGAGAGAATGATCTTACGTTTGAAATTATAGAGATTGGGGCTGTAAAATTAAATGATAAGAAAGAGCAGACGGATAGTTTTCATGAGCTGATAAAACCGCAGGTGTTTCATAAAATGAACCAGGTGACAGGTGAGCTGATTCACTTAAAGATGGAACAGCTTGAGGGCTGCCGGGCGTTCCCTGACGTCGCCGCGGATTTTGTCAAGTGGTGCGGGAATGACTATGTTTTCTGTACATGGGGAAACCTTGATATCACGGAATTGCAGGTAAACATGGATTATTACAATATGACACCTGTGTCACAAAAGACAATAAGGTTTCTGGACATACAGAAGTTGTTCAGCATCGCCTTTGAGGATAAAAAATCAAGGCGTACATTGCAGTACGCGGTGGATTTTCTTGGCATCGGGATAGAGGGGGCATTTCACAGGGCGTATGCGGATGCTTACTATACAGCGCAGGTCATTAAGAACATCCATGATGACAGTGTGTTTCTCAGCTATTCATTTGATACGTACTGTCTCCCGCGGAACAAGTCTGAGGAGATTAAGGTATCATTTGGCGACTATTCAAAATATATATCAAGGGAGTTTCCGGACAAGATTGCCGCAATGGAGGACAAAGAGGTTTTGTCCTGCAAATGTTTTTTATGCGGGAAAAAGACAAAGAAAAAGATTCCATGGTTTACCAACAATGGCAAAAATTATTATACCATTGTCAGCTGCGCACAGCATGGCGCCCTAAAAGGAAAAATACGCCTTCGCAAGTCCTTGAAGCACAACAAAACATATGTTGTCAAAACGATGCGTCAGGCAGCGCCCGATGTGATATGTGATATTGTGAACAAGAAAAAGCAGGTCCGGGAAAGCAGAAAGGAAAGAAGAAAGAAATCATAAGAGGAAGGCAGTGTCTACCGCCTTCCTCTTTTTCTGCCGGAGCGTGATATCATTCTACGCCTTGCACTTCTTCTTGCCTGCCATTTGGCAGCCCATATTTCCCTCCTGCGCTGCCTGCGGCGTTTGCTGCTTTGACCCTTTGGTGAAAAGCTGTAGCTGTTAATGATGGATGCAATAAATAGTATGAGAATCACAAGCGCCGCAGCCATCAGTATTCCGACAAGCACTTTTTTGACATTGATATAAATGATTCTCGTCTCGGTCTCCTGTACGGTACCGGTATTCAGGCGTTCATCCTCCCCGGTAAGGAGCGATGTGTCCGGCTCATTTATGTTTGAGCCGCTTACTTCCGAATCCAGGTTGTTTGTGGCAAAGCTGAATGCCGGAATATTGGATTTGTAAAATACCAGGTTACAGCTTCCGACATCCACGTCAGAGTACGTGTATCTGATAGAGGCGATGACATTCGTGTCCGCCTGTTCGCTGGTGTATGTCAGTGTCGGGACGGCATCACTAAATTCGGCAGTGTTTGGCAAAATGACATAAGCGTCATTTTCTATGGATATCAGCGGCGTCGAATCCCCAAACAGGTCATTTTCCGTATCGAAGAAATCCATCGTGTCAATATTATACTTTTTCTCATTGTCATTGATGGAGACCTTCTGAAAATTTTCAAACCCATACTGGAAAAGCGAGATTGTGTCCTCAAACTGATATGGCGTTTCCTCCGTAAGAATGACACAGACAAGCTTCATGCCATTTTTTTCAGCTGCGGAGACAAGAGTCTGCCCTGACTGTGACACATACCCTGTTTTGCTGCCAAGAAGATAAGGGTACTCATAATTTTTTCCCTTGTAGAGCTGGTTTTTCGTGGCTATCCATGTATCATTCTCATCATCCGGTTTTAACTTAAAATGGTAGCTTGTCGTGGAGGACATTTTGCAGAGCAGTTCGTTTTCAAAAAAGGCACATCCGATTAGGGCAAGGTCATATGCGGTTGTGTAATGGTTGTCGTCGTAAAGCCCGTTGCAGTTGGTGAAATTTGTATTGATACAGCCGAGCTCCTTAGCCTTTTCGTTCATGAGCTCGCTGAAAGCCGCCACCGTTTTTTCCTTGCCAAGCTTTTCGGCGACATGCTCGCCCACGGCAGTTGCTACATCATTGGCAGACTGTACCAGCACGCAGTAGAGCGCCTGTTCCATAGGCATCGTATCACCCGTGTCAACGCCGCCGAGACGGGAGCCGTCAGACGGGACGTCATAGATGGAATCGTGCGTAAAGGTGATGATTTCATTCATTGCACAGTTCTGCATGGCGAGAAGGCAGGTCAGGATTTTGGTAGTGCTTGCAGGATAATTTTTTTCATGGATATTTTTGGCATACAGGATAGTGTGTGTGTTCATTTCCATCAGTATCGCGGACTGCGCACCGATGACCGGGCCTTTTGGCCAGTTTTCAATACTGTTTGACTGTATGGGAAGCGCCTTGCGCTGTTCCGTTTTTTCATTGCTGTCCGTATCGGCATATGCTGTTGCGGTCCCGGAAGTGACTATATTGGTAAAAGAGGCGCTGGAAAAAAGCACCGTTACGAGCGTAATGCCGGCAATGAGTCTGCTTCGTAGCTTAATGTTTTTGTGAAAAATCATTCCGCTCATCCTTTCATTATTTCTATCAAATACTGTTTCTATTATATGAATGCAGTATAACACAAGAGTATCTATCATATTAGATTGTACACTATTTTTTAAAAAATGTAACGAGATAATAAATTTTTAATATCTTTACCATTCGGAACTGTTTTAGACGGTAATGCCGGCAGCAGAATGGGATTTATGCAAAAAGTCAAATTTTACAGGTAAAATTAGTGTATTTTATACCATGAAAAATATGCAAAAAACCGTTATACTTATCTTATAGTAAAAACGTGCACGAGCACGGAAAGCGATAAACGTTCAGTAGTCGGAAAGGCGGTATTTTATGTATTATATTGGTGTAGATTTAGGTACATCGGCAGTGAAGCTTCTTTTAATGGAAGGAAACGGCAGGATAACAAACATTGTGTCAAAGGAATATCCGCTGTATTTCCCGCATCCGGGATGGAGCGAGCAGAAACCGGAGGACTGGTGGAATGCAGTGAAGGAAGGGTTAAAGGAGCTGACAAAGGACTGCGACAAATCACAGGTGGCAGGCATCAGCTTTGGCGGTCAGATGCATGGACTGGTTATTTTAGACAAGGACGACAGGGTCATCCGCCCTGCAATCCTCTGGAATGACGGCAGGACGCAGGCTGAGACTGATTTCCTGAACAATGAAATCGGAAAGGATAAATTGTCAAAATATACTGCAAACATAGCTTTTACGGGATTTACCGCACCGAAAATACTGTGGGTAAAAAATAACGAACCCGAAAACTTTGCCAGGATAGAGAAGCTTATGCTTCCGAAAGACTATATTGCATATATGCTGACAGGGAGCTTTTGTACCGATGTGTCGGATGCGTCCGGCATGCTGCTGTTTGATGTGGAACATAAATGCTGGTCGAAGGAAATGATGCAAATTTGCGGCATAACGGATTCACAGCTTGCAAAAATATATGAGAGCTATGCGGTTGTGGGAACACTGAAACCGGAGGTTGCGGCAGAGCTTGGGCTTCCGGAGACTGTAAAGGTTGCGGCAGGCGCAGGCGACAATGCGGCAGCAGCAATCGGGACGGGCACAGTCGGTGACGGCATGTGCAATATTTCACTTGGCACGAGCGGGACAATATTTATATCCAGCAAAAATTTCGGGGTTGACAAGAACAATGCCCTTCATTCCTTTGCGCATGCTGATGGTAAGTATCATCTGATGGGATGTATGCTGAGCGCCGCCTCGTGCAACAAGTGGTGGATGGAGGAAATCATGCAGACAACAGATTTTGCGCGCGAGCAGTCGGCAATTACGGATGACAGGCTTGGCAGAAACCATGTCTATTTCCTGCCTTATCTGATGGGAGAGCGCTCACCGCACAACGATGCAAACGCGCGCGGCACTTTTATCGGAATGACGATGGATTCCACAAGGGCCGACCTATATCAGGCAGTGCTCGAGGGTGTGGCGTTTGCCATCCGTGATTCCTTTGAGGTGGCGAAAAGCCTTGGCATCAACATTCAGTCGTCAAAGATTTGCGGTGGCGGTGCAAAGAGCCCGCTCTGGAAAAAGATTTTTGCGAATGTGCTGAATATCCGCCTGGATATCATTGAGAGCGAGGAGGGGCCCGGATACGGCGGGGCAATCCTCGCAGCGGTGGCGTGCGGGGAGTATGCGTCCGTGGAGGATGCAGCGTCAAGGCTTGTGAAGGTGGTCGACAGTGTGGAGCCTGACAAGGAGCTTGCAGCCCGCTATGAGGAAAGATACCACAGCTTTGTGCAGATTTATCCGACAGTGAAGGAGCTGTTTCCAAGGATTTCATAATTGTTCCGGTGTATCAAAGTGGCAGCCTTGCAGCAGGGCTGTCACTTTTTGGCTGTGTGTCATGGGTGGCGGCTTCTTCTCGACAATTACGTGATAAGATGATACAATATATTTGTTCAGCATGGGATTTGGAACACATACTATAAAATATATTTTGCATAAGGAAAGAACAATGAAGGAATTGGAAAAAATAAACACGCAAAAAGACAGTGGTCATGAAGAAGCAGGACAGGAGTTAAAATACCAGTATTTTGACATCAGTTCCATTATAAGAAGTCTGAATATTTCAGATAAAACAATGGAAAAAGGTATGGAGCTGCTGGAAACAAATCAGATTTTTGTGCAGTCTGTCGAGACAGGATATTTTGACCAGATGGATGATTTGATTGCCATGGTGGGCGCCACGGCAGAGTACCGCAAAAAGCAGTTTCCTGTCAGGGTCACATTTAACAGGGAACGTGCACTGCGGACGGACTGTGGATGTCCTGACTGCAGGGGGTATGGATGGTATACGGCGGAAAAGAGCAATTGCGTTTTTGTTGCGGCATTGCTTCAGTATATCAGGACGTATTTTCAGAAAAACGAAATAGGGGATGCGACGGACAAATACGGTGCGATACTGCTTCATGATTTTCAGCGGCACCACACCAACCAGATTGTGTCAAGCGCCGCGATGCAGGGAGAGACGATGCATTTAGAACCCCGGTTATCCCACAGGGACGGAGAAATCAGGATGTCGTTCAAGGTCGGGACAGGGAAGCTGTTTGTCATCAAGGACATGATAGGATTCTGTGAACAGGTGCGGGGCTCCGAGACAGTACAGTTTGGTACAAGCACGAAGCTCAGCCTGAATGCCGACAGCTTTACGCCGCGTGCAAGGCAGTGGTATGATTTTATGAGCAAGGTCATACAGGAGGAAGAGGAAGTTATCAACCGCATCAATGAAATGCGCTACTATTATTATGAGAATAAGAGGAAGTGCGCGGACTTTGGGCTGTATGGCTGGCGGCTGGACCAGTTCTGCGAGATTCTGGGGAAGGATTCCGTGGAATACGATGACAAAATGTCCGTTAAAAAAGGAAAGGTACAGCTGAAATGCAAGGAGGGCACGCCGAAACTGACCATGCAGATTCGCAAAAGTAAAATCGGGTCGAGGAAGGATTTTCATGGGATTGATGTCTCGTGCAGCATGCCCGAATTTTATATGGGAACGGAATATGCATATTATATCCGGGATGACGTATTGCACAAAACTGACATTAGTGTCATAAATCAAATCAGGCCGCTCCTTGACATGGCACAGGGGGAAGAGCTGAAATTCCAGATTGGGAGAAACAAGCTTACCGATTTTTATTATTCCATGCTGCCGCAGCTCGAGGACATTTTTACCGTGATGGAGGAGGACAGCGAGGAGATTCATAAATATCTGCCGCCGGAGGTGGTGTTCATATTCTACCTGGACGCGGAGGGAAATGACCTTACCTGCCGCGTCACGGCGCGCTATGGCGACAGGGAATGCTCCGTGGTGGATTCCGCAGTCACAGATGGGAGGAATGCACATTACGCGGGGTTCCGGCTGGAAGGGCGGGAGCGCGAAATTTTCTTTCTGACGAAGCAGCTGTTTCCATATGTTGATGTGGAAAAGGACTTATTTTACTGCAATGGGGAGGAAGATATCATTTATGAGGTGCTCAGCCATGGTGTGGAAACGCTTGCGGAGCTTGGGGAAGTAAAGTGTACCAATGCGTTCAGGAGCCTTAATATTGTGAAAAAGATGCATATGACAGTCGGTGTCTCTGTCTCAGGCGGTCTGCTTGACATGGAGATTGAGACGGAGGATATCAGCCGTGAAGAGCTGCTGGATGTTCTGAAGGGCTATAAGCTTCACAAAAAATATTACAGGCTGAAAAATGGCGACTTTGTCAACCTTGAGGACGAGAACCTTCAGATGCTGAAGGAAATGATGGACGCTATGCACCTGCCGCCGAAGGAATTTATCAAAGGCAAAATCCACCTTCCGGTATACAGGACACTTTACCTGGACAAGCTGCTTGAGGAAAAGGAAGGCTTTTACACAAACAGGAACCATACATTCCGAAAAATGGTCAAGAATTTCAAGACCATCAGTGACGCGGATTATGAGGTGCCTGACAGTCTTAAGCGCGTGATGCGCAGTTACCAGAAAAATGGCTTTAAGTGGCTGAAGACACTGGAATCCTGCCAGTTCGGGGGTATTCTTGCCGATGATATGGGACTTGGAAAAACCATACAGGCGATATCCTTCCTGCTTTCCGGGAAAAAGGAAGGCGTGACAACGCTGGTCGTTGCACCGGCTTCCCTTGTGTTTAACTGGGGGGAGGAGTTTGGACGGTTTGGGCCGGAATTGAAGGTGCAGCTGATTACAGGCGACCAGCAGGAGCGCCAGAAGAGAATAGAGGAGTACGCAGATTATGACGTGAGTGTCACTTCTTATGACCTTCTCAGGAGGGATATTTCCTATTACGAGGGTAAAAAATTTACCTATGAGATTATTGATGAGGCGCAGTATATCAAGAACCACACAACCGCGGCTGCAAAGGCAGTGAAGGTGATAGACAGCCGCATGAGAATTGCGCTGACAGGCACGCCGATTGAAAACAGGCTGAGTGAGCTGTGGAGTATTTTTGACTTCCTCATGCCGGGATTTCTGTACAGCTACGAGGTCTTTAAAAGGGATGTGGAAACCCGCATTGTGAAGTATGATGACAAGGATGCCATGTCACGGCTGCAGCGGATGGTAGCTCCGTTTATCATGAGGCGGCTAAAGTCGGACGTCTTAAAGGACCTTCCGGACAAGCTCGAGGAAGTGCGCTATGTTAAGTTTGACAAAATCCAGCAGACGGCATATGATGCACAGGTTGTACATATGCAGGAGATGCTGACAAAGCAGGATGATGAGGATTTTAACAAAAATAAGATGAAGGTTCTCGCAGAGCTGACAAGGCTGCGCCAGATATGCTGCGATCCTGGTCTGTGCTTTGACAATTACGACGGCGGTTCGGCAAAGCTTGATTCCTGTATTGAGCTGGTGCAGAGTGCGATGGACGGCGGGCACAAAATGCTGCTGTTTTCCCAGTTTACGTCAATGCTGGATATTATCAGGACGCGGCTGGACGAGCGGGGGATATCGTATTATGTGATTACGGGTGAGACTTCCAAGGAAAAGCGTCTGCAGCTTGTGAAAGCATTCAATGGGGATGACGTGCCAGTATTTTTAATTTCCTTAAAGGCAGGCGGTGTCGGCCTGAATCTCACGGGAGCGGATGTCGTCATCCATTATGACCCATGGTGGAATGTCGCTGCACAGAATCAGGCGACAGACAGGGCACACCGTATCGGACAGACAAAAAAGGTGACTGTATATAAGCTGATTGCAAGGCATAGTGTCGAGGAGAAAATACTGAAATTGCAGGAGACAAAGCGCGACCTTGCAGAACAGGTCATGAACGGCGGGCTTGGACAGCTTGGAAGCATGAGCCGCGATGAACTGCTGGAACTGTTACAGGGCTGAAGTTCACAGCTCCTAAGTAAAAATCCATGCAAAATTTGCTTCGCAAATGGATTTTTACTTGGAGACGAAACGATTTCTCACGGGCTTAGCAGTAAATGCTAAGGAACTGTATGAACAGTAATGAAGCGCTGCCTGAAAATGGTTTTTTTGGAAAAAGGATATTGACAATCAAAATAAGGTAGTGTATACTGATATTCGGTTAAGCGCCCAGATAGCTCAGTCGGTAGAGCAGAGGACTGAAAATCCTCGTGTCACTGGTTCGATTCCGGTTCTGGGCACTTTGCGGGTGTAGTTCAATGGTAGAACACTAGCCTTCCAAGCTAGATACGTGGGTTCGATTCCCATCACCCGCTTGGCATATGGATTTCCTGAGTCCAAAAATTGGTAAAAAAATTAATTACCTGTTGACAAAAGGAATGAAATCATGTATTATAATATAAGTCTGGTAAAGACGACAGCAAATGCGATAGTGGCGTAGTTGGTAACGCGCGACCTTGCCAAGGTCGAGACCGCGGGTTCGAGCCCCGTCTATCGCTCTCATAAAAGCCAGTAACTGTAAGGGATTGAAGCAGTTACTGGCTTTTATTATGCGCAGAGCCATGCTGCTACTCGATTTTTATCTCTGGTTTAAGAAAGCAGGTCTACAATTTTAATGATGAAATCTTCATAAATGCAGACTGGTGCAATAAGATGCCTGTAACCAAATCTTAAGAAAAATTTTTGATTTCCTGTATGTTCTTTTTCCATTTTAACCACTACACTTGTCTGTAAGAAAGGGAGGATGTTTTTATGGGTCTGGATGAGGTTACATGTTATTTTACCCAGTATGGGGCGGCTGCGATTTTTGTCATTGTACTGCTTGAGTACATGAACCTGCCAGGATTTCCGGCAGGAATCATTATGCCGCTTTCGGGCGTATGGGCGGCGCGGGGGAACATTCATTTTATACAGGTCATGGCAATCACGCTGGCAGCAGGGCTGGCGGGCAGCTGGATACTGTATTTTATCGGATATGCCGGCGGAAACTTTATTTTGGAAAAATACCTTCAGAAATTCCCCAAACACCGGAATGCTGTTGAGAAGAATTTTGCGCTGATTCGCCGGAAGGGATGCTTTGGAATCTTTGTGGGAAAGCTGATTCCGATGGTGCGGACGCTCATTTCCATACCGGCAGGCGTGCTGAAGATAAATTTTGTGAAATACAGTGTCAGCTCCGCACTCGGTGTTTTCGTGTGGAATTTTGTTTTTGTCGGGGCAGGATATGTACTGGGCGATACGGTTTTTGCATACGTTCTGACCTAAATTGTGTTATAATGAAATAAAATGGTTTGTACAGGGGAGAAAGGACATGGAGACATATCACATTTTGATTGTTGAGGATGACAAGGAAATCAGGGACGGAATCGAAATCTATCTGAAAAACCAGGGCTACGCGGTGTCGCAGGCGGCGGATGGCATTGAGGGGCTCAAAAGGATAGAGTCGGAGGAAATCCACCTTGCCATTGTGGACATTATGATGCCGCGCATGGACGGAATCACCATGATGATGAAGGTGCGCGAGAAAGGCTATGAATTTCCGGTTATCATGCTGTCGGCAAAGTCGGAGGAGGTCGATAAAATCATGGGGCTGAACATGGGGGCTGACGACTATGTGACGAAGCCGTTTACGACGATGGAGCTGCTGGCGCGAATCAATTCCCATCTGCGCCGCTACCAGAGATACCTTGACGCGGTGACAGAGCATGAAAACCACGACCGGATTCATGTGATTGGCGGACTTGAGCTGAATGAGGATACCGTGGAGGTCACGGTGGACGGAAATCCGGTCAAGCTTACGCCGCTGGAATTCAAGATTTTGATGCTGCTGATGAAAAATGCAGGAAGGGTGTTCAGTGCGGATGAGATTTATGAGCGTGTGTGGAATGAGCAGGCTGTGAATACCAACACGATTATGGTGCATATCAGAAAAATTCGGGAGAAGATTGAGATTAACCCGAATGACCCGAAATATTTGAAGGTGGTGTGGGGTGTTGGGTACAAAATTGAAAAGCAATAAAAAGGCAGTGCGCACAGCTGCTCTGGTTGCGGCGCTGGCGGCAATATGTTATGTGCTGGTGGCCATTGGATATAAGGGCAGTGTGGATACGTATTACGCAGAGTACAGCGGTGGTTACGAGAATGAAAGCTTTATAAGAATACTGTTTCAGAGCAATTACGTCCTCTATCCGGAGTTACTGGAAAAGAGTGGCAGGCAGCACAGGATTGAGGACTTATACCTCTCATTTGAGGAACAGACGGCGGAGCAGGCAGTATTTTATGGAAATGAGGAAAGTACCGAGAGAAGCGCTGAGCGGCTGCGTGCGGACTGCATTTTAGGCGTGCAGCAGCACCTGCAGCAGATTAATGAGCTGTATACAACAGAGCTGGGCAGAAGAATGGATTACTGCGTGATTGACGAGGAGACACAGACCATTTTGAAAAATACGACAAGAAATCCGGAGAAGCTGAAGGATGGCAGTAATAACGACTATGAGTACTATATTATCATCTGTTATGACCAGAACGGAAATATTGTCGATATCAGGGTGCATGGAAAGGATGCGGACAAGTTTCTGAAAAATGCGCAGCTTGTGGCGAACAGCCAGGATTCGCTGCTGTTTACGGACAGTCAGAAAACGGAGGGCTATGCGCTGGTCAGCAGTACCTCCGATGAGCCCAGCGGCAAAGTGAACGTAACGCAGCAAAATCCCAGGAATGCGGCTTTTATCTACGCCATGACAGCGGAACAGATGGAGGACTTCATATGGATGCCTGTCTATCAGGTTTCGGAGTATGATGATTTGGAAGTGGCGCATTACATCGGCGGTTACAGCAAGGAAATAGCATATGATATGTTTGGCATGGGAAGGGTGTACCTCTCCATTCTGGCAATGATGGTGGCAGCCGTGCTTGTCCTGACGCGGCACTTTCCACAGCACACAGCCGATACTGCCGGGACAAGGTACTGCATGGAAAGCATTTTACTGATCATGGTTTTTTTGTCGCTGAGCATCTATACCCCGGTTGTGGACTTGGTCTGCTATGTCAATGACAGGGCTGGAAACATTCGTTTTCCGCTGGATTTCTCGTACATTGCCAGCTATGTCATTCTGTTTGGCGTGATGTTTATTCTGTTTGGCGTGTGGTACTGGTGCCTGCTAAGCATCCGCGGTGTTTTTACTGGTTTTTGTTCGTTTGTCAGGGAGCGCAGTTTTTTGTACCGGAAGTGCTGCCAGGTGAAACGTCCATTTGACGAGTTTTTTGCCAGATGGAAAAGGGAACTGGAAGAGACCGATTTGGAGAAAAATAATAAGCGGTTCCTGAAAATACTGGTTATCGTGCAGTTCGTTGCTGTATCGTTTTGCTGTTGCTGCTGGTTTTTTGGCATTCTAATTTTAATAGTTTATTCTTATCTGCTCTACATTCTGTTAAAGCTTTATATTGGCAGGATGCAGAAGCATTACAACAGCCTGCTTCAGGCGACAAATGCAATTGCGCAGGGAAATTTTGACAATGATTTTGACGGTAATTTTGGCATTTTTGAAAGCTATAAAAAAGAGCTCTGCCAGATACAGGACGGGTTCGGAAAGGCTGTCGAGGAGGAGGTTCGGAGCCAGCGTATGAAAACAGAACTGATTACCAATGTGTCACATGACCTCAAGACGCCGCTGACGGCGATTATCACGTATATTGATTTGCTTAAGGACGAGCATATCACGGATGAACAGCGCAAGTCATATCTGGACACGCTGGAGCGCAAATCACTGCGGTTAAAAGTATTGATAGAGGATTTGTTTGAAATCAGCAAGGCGAGCAGCGGCAATGTAAAGCTGGAACCTGTTTCCGTGGACATCTGCAACCTGATGCGCCAGGTTTATCTGGAATATGAGGAGAAAATGCTTGAAAACGGTCTTGATGTACGCTTCGACATGCCGGAGGAAAAGGTGATTTTGCAGCTTGACAGCCAGAAAACCTACCGCATTTTTGAAAATCTGTACGTGAATATCATAAAGTACGCCATGGCAAACACGCGCGTATATATACAGGCGAAGGTGCAGGAGGATGCACAGGGCAGATACGTCCATATTGAGATAAAAAATATTTCTGCGGAGGAGCTGACAGTAAACCCTACCGACCTCACGGAGCGTTTTGTGCGCGGTGATGCCGCGCGGAATACGGAGGGGAGCGGTCTGGGGCTCGCGATAGCCAAAAGCTTTACCCAGCTCCAGGGCGGAATGTTCGGGATTGAAACAGACGGGGATTTGTTTAAGGCAGTCATTGAATGGAGAAGATTTTAGCACTGGAAAACGATGCTAAACAGTACTAAAGTACTATTGAGAGAAAAGTGTACTTCGTATATGCTTATTTGGAACTATTTGGGAAAATGCCCACAATAGTTGAATTACTTGGCAGATTGACGGCATTATAACGTTATAATAGTATTAATCTGCAATTTCAAATAAACATATATGAGGTACAGTGAATGAGAAAAAAGGTAAAGAGAGTAACAGCGGGATTCCTTGCAGCCATCGTGGTGCTGGGCACCCCTGCAAATTTGCAGAAGGCAGATGCGGCAGGGCAGCGTACCATGTGCGTGCAGGGAAAGGAGCAGGAAAAAGAAAGATGGATATCGTTTATTGAACTGGAAACGACAGAGGATAGTGAAAGTATCCCGGAAGACATTTCAATGGAAATCCAGGAACCCGAAAGAGGGATTGTCCTGGAAGACATATCGGAAGACATATCGACGCAAAGTCAGGAATCCACGTCAGAAATTGTCCCGGAACGTGTATCGGAAGAGATACCTGGGGAGAATCAGGAGAGCACATCAGAATTTAATTTAGATGAAGGTTTTGAGGAGGAATCGGAGACTGCCTCCATATCAGGGGAAGCAATTCCGACGGTGGAAAGTAAATCTCCGAATAAGAAAGGTTATATCATAAAGCTTGACAATGCAGTCATTGTGCCTGCGATAACAGGGGAGGGCGTACTGGATTACAGGACTTATCTGGACAGCCAGACAGGCCCGCAGATAAGCATTGATTTACTGGAAAAGGTTCATGAGAAAACGGTCAGACCAAAAATGCAGTATGACGGCATAAATACCCGGCTGATTCCGCGGGAAGAGTTATCGGACATCAGTTGCCAGGTTACGATTTCGGATACGGACATCGTGCGTGCGGAGGGAGATGGCGAGGGGGATTTTCCATACAACCTGTCCGCTGATGCAGTGAACCTTGTGGTAAACGGCGTGGGAGAGACAGACTATGAAGTCAGGCTGCTGGAAAACGACCGTTACGGCGCAGCGCCGGTATCGGGAAAAGTAACGGTCAAAAACAGCCCTTTGTTTGACGAGGACTTTTATATTACCGTGTCAGGAACGGATAAGCAGTATACATTTGCGGAGTGGAACGCATATCTTGCTGCACACAATCAATGGGCGGACGGAGAAATTTCCATCCATTTAAGCGATACGGGCAAAAAATATTTTCGTGCGGTCCGGATAAGCAAAGGAATGGCGGATGGCGAGGAAGAAGGCAGTCCGCACAGCGCCGGCGGCAAAAGGGATTATGTATTCTGGGCGGAAAACCCGGAAAGAAAAGCAAGCACAAGGCATGTGGAAAACGGTACAAGGGTTTTCACGGCAGGCATTGACATGGAAGCGCCGCTGCTTCGGGATTTTACCGTGGAGAGCAAGTGTTTTGCGCCGACAAGGACAGAGACGGAGCAGTATTTTGGACAGGATTTTGTCCTGAAAGGGCGGTTTGTTGATTTACAAAGTGGTGTGAAAAGGGTAACGTACACTACAGACTGTTCCCTTGGTGAAAATGCAGTGTGGGCGGAGGCAGAAACCATATCCGCGGCGGACAGAGGAAGCCTTGATTTTTCCATAACGCTGCGGGACGGATGCTACCCGGCTATCGCAGTGCGTGCGTATGACCACGCGGGAAATGTCAGTGAGACCAAGGGCTTTGTAAACGAAAACGGGGTATCTGTCAAGGTCATTGTCGATAAGTCCGAGCCGGTTCTCAACGTCAGGGCGATGGCAGGAGATAAGCCTTACACCGGGGATGATGACAACTGGACGAACAGGGATATCATATTTGACATCGCACTTGATGCGGACAGCTGCCCATATGCGGGCATCTACCAGTGCGCGTACCTGTATCAGACAATCGGGGATGCAGTGAACAGCAAAAATATGACAGATATGTCAGAAAACTGGACGGAGATTAAGCTCCGGGAAAATCGGACAGCCAAAATGGAAGTCACGGAGGACAAAAATGGATACTATTGTTTTCGCGCAGTCTCGAAGTCGGGCATCATGTCAAAGGAGATATACAAAAAAAGAGTCCTGACACAGCGCCAGATACCAAAAATAAAACCAGTTATTGTGGGAAATGCCGATGATGCAAAGCGGAAAAATAGCTGGTATAACAAGGAATCCGGAGTGCCAGTGATACGCTTTGCGTATCCGGATTATGACAAAGGTGTCATTTCGAAGGAGTATGATGCCCCAGTGACGATTCATTATCAGCTGACTGCCAGGGTAATTGAAACAGAAAATTCCGCACAGGAGGAAGCGGCTGCAAAGCCTAAAGAAATATCGCTGATGCAAAAGAGTGCACGGATAGGTGTGATGGGCAGCAGTGATGTGTCGGAGGATGCGGATGGTGTCAGGACATTTGTAGTGACACAGGATGATTTGGAGAAGCATGTCATAGATTTTAGAAGCGGCATGCCGGACAGGGATATTCAGGACGGCATTTATACATTGGAATACTGGATTGCGGACAAGGCAGGAAATGTGTCCGAAAAGCAGAAACAGGTCTACAAAATAGACACACACGAACCGGAGAACCTGAAAGTGGAGCTGGACGGCGCTGAATTTCCGGTCAGCCAGGCATCCGCCATCGTATATGAGAAATTTTATCAGGAAAGCGTTTCGGGAACGGTCAGCGCACAGTATGGTATCAGTGGGAAAGGGTCATTGACCGTATTAAAGGCAAAGAAGATAGGTGCGTGGGAAAACGCAGCCGTGAACGAATGGATGGAAATAAGTGACGTAGGTGTCATAAACATACCGCCCTGCACGAGGTGTTTTCTGTATGTACGGGCGGAGGACAACGCAGGAAATACAGCGGAGGGATGGACGAGGGGCATTGTGGTTGACAATCTGGCGCCCAATCAGGAAAACGGAAGAGAGCTGGTCATGGAGCCTGACGGTGCAAACAAAAACGGTTTTTACAATAAGGATGTCAAGGTGGATATCCTTGTGAGGGACGCGCCGGAAAATGACAACTGCGCGGCGCTAATGACGGTGACCGGAACAGTCGGAAAGGACGGGACAGACACATTTACGGACAAAGAACTGTTTTCGTTTACCAAGGAGCTTCCCACCGAGGAAGAACTGGATGGGGCAGCAGGCTTTTCGGCAGTTGAGGTAATCGATGCAAAGATGCACGAGAGCAATGCTGCATACATCGAGGTCACGGCAACCGACAGGTCGGGCAATACAAGGACTTCCGCTCAGCTGTTGAAGATCGATGTCACAAAGCCCCAGATAGAAATTATGTTTGATAACGACAACGCAGTCAACGGCAGTTTCTTTAATGCGGCAAGAACCGCCACAATACAGGTACACGAGCAGAATTTTGACCCATCCGCTGTGGATATTCTGGTCACAAGGGACGGCCGTCCATATGAATATCAGCTGTCAGACTGGACAAGCGAAGGGGATATGCACCATGCGGCAATTACCTTTGCGGAGGATGGCAGCTATGGGATGGAGGTTCGCTGTACGGATCTGGCAGACAACGAGTCAGATATCGTGAAAACGCCTTCATTTATCATTGACCAGACGGCTCCTGTCCTGACAATAAAACTGGAATCCAGGCAGGACAATTTTTTCTATGAGCACTATTACCAGGCTGCCGTTACTGCCGTGATAACAGTGAAGGAGCGCAACTTCCATGAAAATGGCTTTGTGCTGGATAATGCCGCGGCAGCAAATAAGGGTACATGGACTCATGATGGAGAAGTTCATACAATGCGCCTTATTTTTGACAGTGACAATGTGTACCATATCGCATGCAGCTATACGGATCTGGCTGGCAACCGAAATGACACAGCAGATCCGGATGACAAGGCAGAGGCAGATTTTGTGATTGATATGATTGCGCCGATGATATTTATTGAAGGAGTTGCAGATGGTTCCGCTAACAGTGGTGTAGTTTCTCCGGTGATATCAGTGCTGGACTTTCATATGGAGGCACAGGACACAGCAATAACAGTCACAACAGGCATCGGCGACATTGTGCAGACTACCGTTGAGACAGCTCCGTTGGAGGAAGAAACAGGCATCGGCTATCAGTATGTGCTTTCTGATTTGACAGATAAGGAAGACAATATCTATTATCTTACAGTGACAGCGCGTGACAAGTCAGGAAATGCTTCGACACTTACATACCGTTTTTCGTTAAACAGAAAAGGGTCTGCATATGACCTGACCCAAATCACGGAGTTGATGGAGCGTCAGTACGTCACATATACAGCCCTGGAGGACATTCGTATTATTGAGATGAACATCGACACGGTTGAGCAGTTTGAGCTTTATGTCTCGAGAAATGGGGCGCTTTGCTACAGCGCTTCGTATGACAAGGAGATAAAAGGCTCGGCGGAGACGGGCTACACATATATTTACCATGTAGGGAAGGATAATTTTGCGGAGGAGGGGACATACCGTATTAGTCTCTATTCCAGGGACAGGGCTGGCAATGAGGGCAACAACATGGCGGACATCCACGGAGACGAGATTTCATTTGTTGTGGATAATACACCGCCCAAGGTCGTGATAGACGGTATTGAGGCAGGCATGCTGTATGATGCGGAGTCACAGCAGGTTCATGTCTCGGTGACCGATAATTTTAAGCTTTGCGAGGCGGAGCTTGTCCTCGTCAACAAGGCAAATGAAGTGCTGGACAGATGGGATTACATGGCGCTTTGCGAGGAAGGAGGGCAGATGGATATCACAATACCGCAATATAATGGGGAGCTGGCACTTCTATACCGGGTAAAGGATGCTGCCGGAAATGAAATGCAGACCTTTCAGGGCGGGCAGACAGCGCTCGGTGACTTTCTTGTGACAACCGACAGGTTCGTGCAGTTTCTCAATAAACCATCGAAAACCCCGCAAGGACGCATGACGCTGATTCTGATAGGGGCGGCATTGCTTGCGGCGGTTATGATAGCGATTAGGAAATACGCGGGACGGTGTCAGGGTTGAGAAGTATTATGGAATCCATATCGCATAATGTTAATAATGTTTAAAAGGAAGAAATAACAAGAGAGGTAACCAACGGTTCGCTGCTATTTCGATACTGTTCAGACAGACTTAGCAGTAAATGCCATTTCCAATACCCCGCAAATCCAAAATATGTTGCAATTGAAGTAAATACAATTTCATGCTATAATAAAGACTTGGATATAAAAATATTCCAATTACTTATGTAAGGATAAGATGCAAAGGAAAAATAGCATGGAACAGAATCAGAAAAAGTATGTGGCTACATGGGGAAATGCGATTTCAATTGCGGACAGGAGACCGGAGAATTATGCGAAGGACCTGACACTTCGCTATCCTGTCCGTCCCATGTTTGACGGAGAAAAAATAAAAGTTACGCTGGACAATTTCTGTGGCACGGAGCCTGTGACAATCAGTCACATTTATGTGGCTGACAGTGTGGACGGCGGTCGGGAAATTGTGGAACAGACCAGCACACCTGTTACATTTGACAATGGCAGCAGAAGTGTGACCATACCGGCAGGAGAAGCCGCAGTCAGTGACGAAATCCATTTTCCTGTCCGGCGTGGAAATGACATCAGTGTCAGTTTTTATCTCGGCGGGTTTACGCAGATGCGCTCGGCTGTACTGATTACAGGTCCGTTGTCAAAAGGATTTTACACAGTGGGGGATTATGCGCAGAGCGCAAAGCTTCCGCTGGATTTGACCAGAAATACAAACTGGTTCTATTTTATGAGCAATGTGGAGATAGAGACCGATAACGCGAACCGGGCAGTAATCTGTTATGGCGACAGCATCACGTCGCAGTCCTGGCCGGATTACCTGACGTTGCGGTTATTTTCCGAGCATATCGCGCATACTGCTATTGTGCGCCGGGCGGCGAGCGGCACAAGAATTTTGCGGCAGTATGATAATATTACGTATGATTCCTATGGACTGAAGGGAGCAATCCGCTTTCCAAGGGAGGCACAGGTCAGTGGTGCAGATACCGTTATCATTCAACATGGCATCAATGATATTATTCATCCTGTTGGCGTGGAGGTGAATCCGTTCCGTCCATGGAGCGATCTGCCAACAGCAGACGATTTGATACAGGGGCTTCGGCGGTATATTGCGCAGGCAGAAGCGTATGGACTCCAAGTCTATCTAGGAACACTGCTTCCGATTTATGGGTGGCGCACCTATGAACCGTTCCGGGAGGAACTGCGCTGTGCAGTCAATGAATGGATACGGACGACCTCCGAAATTCAGGGATACATTGATTTCGACAAGGCGCTCTGTGACAGGGATAATCCTGCTGCGTTTGGACAGGGCTATGACAGCGGCGACCATCTGCATCCGTCCGAAAAAGCGTATGAACGGATGGCGGCTGAAGTGCCGAAGTCACTGCTGGAACGAAGTTCCTAATATTGTGTCAGAATACGAGGAGAATGAAGATGCCTACATTACTTTTTATCAATGCCTGCGTGCGGGGCAAGGATTCAAGAACACTGGCTCTGGCAGAATATCTGCTTGAGCGTATCAGGGAAGCGAACAGTAAGGATATGGCGTTTCAGATTGAAGAAATCAGGCTTTCCACTGAAAATCTGCTTCCGTTAAATTATGAGAGACTTCAGAGGCGCGATGAACTGCTTGCGTCAGGGCAGCTTTCAGATACAATGTTTGATTATGCAAATGCCGTGGCGCAGGCGGACATGCTTGTGATTGCCGCGCCTTACTGGGATATGTCTTTTCCGTCATCGCTTAAGATATTTTTTGAGGCGGCGAGCGTGGACGGCATCACATTTACATATGCTGAGGATGGTACGCCGATAGGGCTGTGCGCGGCGCAGGACATGTACTATGTGACGACCAGCGGCGGTTATATCGGGGACTGTAATTTTGGCTTTGAGTACGCCAACGCCCTCTGCCGGCTCTACGGGGTGCAGAATACGCATTTTGTCAGCGCGCAGGGGCTGGATTTGGACGGCGCTGATGTGCAGGCGATTATGGAGGAAGCCTGCAGCGGGGAGATATTAAACCTTTCCTGATGATTATGATGGTGCGAACTGTCGCAATGGAGGTATATCGTGGAAAATACGGAAATGATAAACCTGGCGCAAAAAATAATGTTCCTGTCAAGGGACCGGCTTCTTATGAATCTGCGTTTTCTTGATGTGGCGCTCTCGGAGTTGAAATTGCAGGCAGTAACCGGAACGGACAGGGTCTGCTGCAATGCGTCCGTCATCCGTTATGACCCGCTGCGGATCATCCGTCTCTACAAGAAAAATCCCAATTGTGTGACGAGACTGTATTTGCACATTCTGCTCCACTGTATTTTCAGCCATGCATACAAATATGACAGGGTGGAGCAGGAGCTTTGGGATGTGGCTGTCGATATGGCGGTGGAAAATACGGTGCTGTCCCTCAACCTGGCAGGAATGGAAACGGCGGGGGATGATAAGCGCAGGGAGGCTCTCGCACAGTGGAAAGCGCGTGCGGGGGCGCTGACTGCGGACAGGATTTACAGGAGCCTGACAAAGGACAGGCTTGGTGTAAGTGAGCTTCTGGAGCTTGGAACGCTGTTCAGACGCGATGGGCATGAGGGCTGGATGGCAGCAGAGACGCTGGAAATTACCATGGCACAGTGGAAGAAAATCAGTGAGCGGATAAAGGCAGAATTAAAGTCCTTTTCCGAGGATAAGTCCGACGACAAGACAATCCTGCAAAATCTCGAGGAGGCGACAAAGGAACACTATGACTATGGTGATTTCCTGCGGAAATTCAGTGTGTCGGGTGAGGACATGCGGGTCAATGACGATGAGTTTGATTATGTATATTATACGTATGGATTATCTCTTTACGGAAACCTGCCACTCGTGGAACCACTGGAATACAAGGATGTCAACAAGATAAAAGAGTTCGTGGTGGCGATAGATACCTCTGGCTCCTGCCGCGGCAGCATTGTGCAGGCATTTTTGAATAAGACCTATGGCATCCTGAAAAGCAGCGAGAATTTTTTCCGCAAGGTGAACATTCACATTATACAGTGTGACTCGGAGGTGCGGCGTGACACAAAGATTACGAATGACGACGAGTTTGAGGCATTTATGCGTGAGGGACAGCTGGAGGGATTTGGATCGACGGATTTCAGGCCGGTATTTGCCTATGTGAACCAGGCGATAGAGAATGGGGAGTTCGAGAACCTGAAGGGGCTTATCTATTTTACGGACGGTTACGGTGTCTTTCCGGAGCATAAGCCACCCTATCATTATGATACGGCATTTGTGTTTCTGGAGGATGACTTTGAGAAACCGCCCATCCCTCCATGGGCGGTCAAGCTGGTGCTTCCGGCTGAGGATTTGGAGGATAACAGTTCAGCCTAGGACTTTGCACTTGCTGCAAATTATGGCTTACAAGCCACGTGAAACAGCGTAGTGGTTGAGGTGCATCAAGCCACGGTACGTGGCTTTGACACCACGAAGGTGGTAAAAAAATCATTTTATGATTTTTGCATGGCTTGATGCTTGTAACAGGAAGCCGAAGGCTGAACTGTTACTTTAGAGGAGATAGGAGGTATGACACAGTGAACATCAAACAGGCAAAAGAGCATATCAGAAATTCCGTAAAATTATATTTAAAAAAAGACGAGTATGGAGAATACCGCATTCCGGTGGTGCGGCAGCGTCCTATTTTTTTGCTTGGTTCTCCGGGTATTGGAAAAACTGCCATCATGGAGCAGGTTGCACAGGAGCTTGGCATTGCGCTGGTGAGTTATTCCATGACACACCATACAAGACAGTCCGCGCTTGGTCTGCCATTTATCACGCATAAATGTTATAAAGGGATGGAATATGACATTTCCGAGTATACCATGAGCGAGATTATTGCTTCTGTCTATGAGGTGATGGAACAATCCGGAATAGAGGAGGGCATCCTGTTTCTCGACGAGATAAACTGTGTGTCGGAGACGCTTGCCCCGTCCATGCTGCAATTCCTCCAGTACAAGGTGTTCGGGCGTCACAAAGTTCCTGACGGGTGGGTGATTGTCACCGCCGGAAACCCGCCGGAGTACAACAAATCGGTGCGCGAATTTGATGTGGTGACCATGGACAGAATGAAGCTTGTCGAGGTTGAGGCAGATTATGCCACCTGGAAAGAGTATGCCTTAAAACAGGGAATCCACAATGCGGTGGTCACGTACCTTGACATGAAAAAGAACGATTTCTACCGCGTGGAGACAAATGTCGGCGGGAAATCCTATGTGACGGCAAGAGGATGGGAGGATTTATCTGCCACGATGCTGTTGTGCGAGGAGGAAGGGCTTATCGTGGATGAGACGCTTGTCGGGCAATATCTCCACAATGAGAAGATTGTAAAGGAATTTACGGCATACTATGAGCTGTATAACAAGTATAAAAAGGATTATAAAATTGAGGAAATTCTTGAGGGGACAAACTCCGCTCAGGTTGTGGAGCGGGCGCGCATTGCGAAGTTTGACGAGCGCCTTTCCCTGCTTGGCATGCTGCTTGACAAGCTCGAGAGCGAAATGAAGGAAAACCTTGAGAAGTCCGATTACCTGACTGACCTGATGCGGCTTCTGAAGGCCATACGGGCGCTTTGCGAGAAAGATGTCGAAACGGACGCTGAAACGGACGCAGCTGCGCTTGCACAGAAACAGATTAGAGACCAGATTGGCATCAGGCAGAAACGCATAGATTCCATGACAAATGCAGGAACCCTGTCGGGTGAGGACAAAAGAAAACACCGGGCGGTGATTCGTTTCCTTGAATCCGTGGAAAAGAAGCTTCGGTTGGACAAGCCCGAAGGTATGGCGGCGGTGTTCGGAATGATGAAAACTTCTTTTGACATGGAAGTTGCCGTAATGAAAACAGAAAATGCAAGCATTCAGCAACGGCTCCATAATCTTTTTGTGTTCAGTGAGACTGCGTTTATGGATGGCAACGAGGTACTTGTCCTTGTGACGGAACTGACAGTCAATGTGTACAGTGCGCGCTTTATCGGTCTGTACGGAAGTGCGGATTACCAGAGACACAACGAAGAACTGATGCTGCACGAGCGGCAGGATGATATCATGAAAGAAATCGAGGCATTGGAGTTATAAGTGAGGGGAATGGAAGAAAAACAAATAGAAAATACCGGTGCTGGCGGCGGTCAGTTTGTTTATGAAACTTATAAAAAGGGTATATGCATCCGGAAGTACCGCGGTGTGGGAGAAAATGCCGTCATTCCGCCTGTGATTGACGAGAAACCGGTCATTGCAATTGAGCGGAAAGCCTTTCTGAGCTGCAAGACAATCAGGGAGATAACACTTCCGGACACAGTGGTGGAAATCGGGGACTGGGCTTTTGCACATGCGGAAGGACTCCGGTTCATCACGATTCCGCACCATGCGCTGGGCAGGGGGAAGGAGCTTTTCCTTGGCTGCAAGCGGCTGCGTGAAATCATCCTGGACGGCTCTGATGCGGAAAAAGCGCTGCGGTCGTCGCAGGGACTGGGGCGGATGCTCGCGCTGGCGGTTACTGTGCTCCATGATTACTTTTTGCTTGACCCTGTCGATGTGGGGAGCGATGCGTGGGTGAGACGGTGGGATGAAAAACTGATGGCGCTTGTGTCGCTTGACGACCTTGACGGGTTTGAGGAGCTCTGGACATGCGGCGAGGAGGATTATGAGGGAAAGGACTATGATATTAAGTCTTACCCTGTGGAAAAGCGCAAGATGAAATTGCGGATTGTCTATTTCCGGCTGCTGCATCCATATAAGATAGCGGAAGACACACATACGGCGCTGAAAACATATCTGGGCAGACATACGAAAGGGACGGACGCGCCGCAGGCGTGGGAGCTTATTCTTGAAGAACATAAAAATGATTTGGATTATTACCGGATATTTGCGGAGGCGGGCGGCGTGACCGAGGAAAACTTTGACGGACTGCTTGCGGACATGGATGGGGTAAGCGCAGAGATAAAGGCATACATGCTCCGCTATCAGGAGGAACATATTTCCCGGAAGGATGCGTTTGCGGCATTTACGTTGGACTGGTAGCATTTATATTAGATTATAGTAAAAGAAGCTGAGAGGCTTCTTTTTTCATTTTTAAAGGAAATTGCGTATTGCGCCAGCCGCAGCCGCAAAGCGTCATATTTCCTATCTGAAAAATTATCATATAAGATTTTTCAGATTGTGGCTTGTGTGCATCACATTATACTGAGCGGCCAGTCTTTTCGACCGCCAGTATAAAAGCGCAGCTTTTTGCAGATGAGTGCGCAGAAGGATACAAGGTGTACCCTGAAAAATGCATATTGTACCAGACCAGTAGCATTAGTATATGTTTTTATGTTATATTTGCTGCAATAAATTTCACTTAAAAACCGGATTAAAAATGCATAAAACAGGAGCCGCTAAATTTTTTCACTGAGGAGGTACATGAGATGAATGTGGAAGAATATCAGGTATGGATTAAGAGAAGAAGAAAAAGACGTCTGCGCATATTGGCAGCAGTGCTTTGTGTCTGCGTGTTGTTTACAACATTTCCTGAGATCGCAGAAACGCTATCCGTTCTGGCGTCAGGAAGGCTGAATAATACAAATACGAAGCAAATTACTGCTTTTGCCGCCCTGCCGGAGGAAGTGCACAGTCAGACTGTTTTCCTGGGAACCGGGCTGGATGAACTGATGCTGCCTGATACAATCGAAGCAGTTCTTGAAGAATCTGGTGAGTCGGAAAGCATGGCAGGTTCAGAAAGTGAACTGGAAACAGAGAGCATGACAACGACGGGAGGGGAGAGAGATCCGGAAACAGAAGGTGAAGCAGAGCCAGAAAGTGAATCCGACTCGGAAAGCGAGACAATACCGGAGAGTGAGCCGGAGGTGGAAAGTGAATCCGTCCCGGAAAGTGCAACGAAGCCAGAGAGTGAACCGGAGATTGAAAGCGAACCAAAAACGGAAAGCGAATCCGTCCCGGAAAGTGCAACGAAGCCAGAGAGTGAACCGGAGATTGAAAGCGAACCAAAAACGGAAAGCGAATCCGCCCCGGAAAGCGCAACGAAGCCAGAGAGTGCGCCGGAAAGCATAGAAATACCGAAAAGTGAGCCGGAAGCAGAAAATGAACCGACACCCACAGCGGAAAACGATAGGGAAGACGCGCCCTCTGACACTGATGATACACAGAATGTGGAAGCCAGACAGCAATCCCGAATTTTTACCATGCCGCTGTATGGTGCGGAAAACGAAATGGAAATCCTGACATTGCAAGACACACAGAGTATGGAGGAAAGTACAGAAGGACAAGAGGAAACCGACAACAGAAAAACCGTCGCCATAGAATGCATAACATGGAAATCCGATCCGGAATATGACAAGGACACAGAGGGCATTTATCTATTTACCCCGATTCTGCCGGAGCGCTATGTGCTGGCAGAGGGTGTGTGTCTCCCCGAAATTACCGTAACAGTGGAAAGCGAGGATAATGAGCAGATAATGAAGCCGTTCATAACCGGCTGGCATTTTGGCGAGGAGGATACGGCGCCAAAAGGGGATCTGCTCTATGATGCAGGGGTATATTCCCTTATTCTGGCGGGCGGGGATGATGAGGTGCAGATTCCGTTTACGGATATCACATCCCTTTTGCCACAAGAGGTAACGGTGGAACTGACGTATGATACGGAGCATGGCGGGACAGAGCCGCAGGAGATGATTTTGCCTATTGCCGAGTGGAGCTGTGCGGAATATGTGGAGGATGAAGAAGGAAAACTGCCTTATAGTGGAGAATTTCTTCTGGCGGCAGAGCTTGGTGCGGAGGAAACATATACCTTCTCGGATGGTGTGGAACCGATAAGTGTGACGCTGGTCTTTGATGCGCCGACAACGACAGCGCTGAATTATATTGAGCCCGGTGTCATAACCTCAGATCAGGTGTGGGATAAGGATACGCGGCTTAAGAACGGAACTCATACAATTAATCCGGGTGTGACAGTGACACTGACTGGCCGCATTAGCATTAGCATGAGAAACTATGTTACGATAAATGGCGGGGGAAGAATTGTGAAGAGCCATATTGGCTCGGGCATGTTTTCTATACATGATAGGGGATCGTTGACCTTAGAAAATATTACTGTAGATGGAAATAATGTAGAATCAGAGAACGCCGCCATTCGCGTAGGTATGGGAACCCTTAATTTGAACGCCGGCGCAGTGATTCAAAACAGTTATAATGTCAGTGACAGCTTATACGACTTTAATGCAGGAGGAGGTGTACTTTGCGATACAGACGGTGTCGTAAATATAAATGGTGGAATCATCCGAAATTGCCGTACAAGTAAAATTCTGGAAAGTGGATATCCGCATGCCCACGGAGGAGGAGGGGTATATCTTAGAGGAGGAATTTGTAACATGACTGCCGGCAGCATTACGGGGAACGAGGCAACCAGTGGCGGGGCCGTCTATGTGGGAAGCGGTTCAACACTGAACTTGTCCGGTGGTGAGATATCGGGTAATTCGGCGGCCGGAAATGGAGATGGCATCTACTTTACAACATCGAATGGTTCAAAAGGTATTGTGAATATTGGTGGGGATACAAACATAAAGGATACAATTTATCTGGATAATACCACAGCTATCAAATATCCCTATATTACCTCCGCCCTTCATTATCCGGTTACCTTAAGCTGCAGCTCCACGGAGGAAGGACGTGTTCTGGCGGAGGGCAGCAATTATACGCTCACGGGTGTAGATGCCAGCAAGATTCGAATGAAAGGAACAGGTTTATACTCCAGACTGGATGCTGAGAAGAACCAGATTTATTTAAGTGCGACAGAGGAACCAGAGACAGCATGGCAGGAAAGTGCCGGCGGAGCATGGAAAAACGGCAAATTTACGACTGCACTGACAAATGTTTATGACGGCGGCACGATTAAGCTTCTGACAGATATTGTTATTTCGGAAACGGCAGAAATTACAAAGTCAGTCACGATTACCAGCGATAATGCATCTGATCCATACGTCATGACAAGGATGCCAAGCGGAAAATACGGAAATATTTCCATAACGGGAAACGGTCATCTGACATTGACAAATGTGATATACGACGGAAATCGGGATTATCTACAGGGGGCAGCAGATGCAAATACGCAGTCCCTGATTAAAGTAGGAAATGATAGCAGTGATACCGGAGCACGACTGACACTCGGAAACGGTGCTGTCGTTCGCGGCGGTTATAAAACTGGTGGTTCCGGTCTGTTTGCCGTATACGGAACCATGACGATGAATAGCGGTGCGGTTATAGAAACCTGCGAGGTGACAGGTACTGGCGGCGGTGTCTGGGTATCGTCTTCCGGTACGTTCACGATGAACGGCGGAACGATTCGCGGCTGTAAGGCGGGGGGCGGCGGTTCAGCCCTTTCCGTTGACGGAACATGTACGTTAAAGGGTGGCAGCATCACGGACAATACGGATACTTCTGATATGGACTGTGCGGTTTATCTGCGAAGCAGCGGAAGCGGAAAACTGACCTTAAGCGGCACAAGTATTTCGGGTAATACGTACAGTGTCTATAATGACGGCAAAAGTGTCTCTGTCACGGGGAATTCCACGCTTTCTGGCAGCATATATACCACGAATGCCATTACGGCATCCGGAAATGCAGTAAGCAGCCTGACAAAGATCTATACCATCACGCAGCCGGATCCTCCGACAGCGGGAGCGGTAGTGGTGAAGGGCAGCAAGGATACACAGCATTATCAGCTGGCAAATACCGGCTATGGATTGGCTCCGAAAAGTGACGGGAGCAGCAATCTCGTAGCTGCAAAGAAATATAAGGTATCGTTTGACAACAAGGGCGGTACTGGTGACACCACTGCCATAGATGTTATCTGCGGGGGTGTTTATGGACAGCTCCCGACACCGACAAGGACAGGTTATACATTTGACGGCTGGTATACCGCAGCCACTGGCGGCAGTAAGGTCACAGCCAATACAGTTGCCACAGCCACGGCAGCACATATCCTTTACGCGCACTGGACGGCAAATACCTATACGGTAACTTACAATAAAAACAGCGGAACGATAACAAACGAAAGCAGTTATACAAAGTATACATGCGGAATAGGTCTGACACTGCCGACACCGGCAAGGACAGGCTATACGTTTGGCGGCTGGTTTGAAAATGCAAGTTTCACAGGCACGGCGGTCACAAAGATTTCAACCACGGCTACGGGAAATAAGACCTATTATGCGAAGTGGACGGCAAAGCAATGTAAAGTAGTCTTTGATTATCAGGGAGCGACAAGCGGCAGCAGCACGACAGAGAAAACAGTGACGTACAACAGCACTTACGGGACTCTGCCCGCACCGAAGAAGACAGGTTATACTTTTAAGGGCTGGTACGCACAGGCAGGAGGACAAGGAGGACAGACTACAGCAACGACAAAGGTTACAAAAGTAAGTAATCATACACTTTTCGCTTATTGGAAAGATGAAACACTCCCCGATGCGCCTGTCCTGCAGGATGGCGTAAGCCTGCCCACAGGCTGGACGAATACGCAGGATTCCATTCCCTTGAAGCTCTATGACAGCGTGGGTGTTACGGAATTATGGGTAAAAACGGATAGCGGAGTCTATCAGGCAATAAACGGATTTTCCAGTGGCAGCAGTACATATTCCTATACGGTCAAGGAGGGTGAGCATACTTATCAGTTTAAGGCTAAGGATGCAGTCGGAAACGAATCGGCAGACAGCACTGTGTTTAAGGTCAAACTGGATAAAACGATTCCTGTGATAAACCTTGCCAATATGTCCATAGAAAACGGTGAAAAAAATCTGTGGGACTGGATTGTCGGCAAAAAGAGCATGATTATCAAAATACCTGCTGCGGACATTACCGATGCCGGATCCGGAATAGACAAAGTGTCCTATACTGCGATACCGGACAGCGGTGCACAGCAGACGAAAGCAATCAGCGTAAAGGACGGTTGCTATGAGATCGCCCTCAATGCAGAATTTGCCGGAACAATTGAACTGACGGCAAAGGACATGGCGGGTAATACCGTACAGATCAGCCTCGTGGCAGCGGATGGGAAAGTCGTCACAGAGGATAACGCGCCAGTGGTTACCATGACGTTACCGGATACGCCAGTGCCGAATGCAAACGGATGGTATCATACGCCTTTAGAGATTGGCGTGCGCGTGACAGACAACAGCAACAATGAAGGCACGGGTATTCTTTCCGGCGGTATTGGCGGAATCACATGGAAAGACGGAGAAGACGGCGTAGAGCAGACTGTAAGCGGACTGCCCGGGGATGACGCTGTATATGAAAAAGAATTTGTCATACAGGCAGCGACAGACGGTGCGCATACTTATTACATAAATGCCGTTGATAATGCAGGAAATGAGAGCGGATGGCAGACAATCACAGTCTGTCTTGACACAGTGAATCCCGTTTTTCGTGAAAATCCAATCGTTACGAACTGCACACAGGATGACGCGGGCATTACCTTTACTTCGTCCGAAAACGGAAAAGTATACTGGATTGCGGATGCCGAATCAAAGCCGGACGCACAGAAAGTGTTGGAGATCGGCTCTGGGAACGGCAATGAAAAAGATATTACAGGCGGCATACAGGAAACTTTTACCGAAGGAAAATTTCTTCCCGGAACCATACACATAGTTTATATGGTGCTGGAAGATGTCGCGGGTAACTTGTCCGAAGTAAAGGCAGTCAGCTTCACCACACTGCAGGCGGCGCCTCAGATTACATTGGAGGATCTTGACATCGACTTTGAGGCAGAAAACGTGAAACTGCCCGATGACCTTGGGGAAATGGAAATCTACACGGATCCATCCGATCCGGAGGGAAGCATAATTGTTCCGAATGAGGACGGCTCTTGGCCAATTGAGCCGGAAACATCTATATATATACGCTATCCGGAAAAGACGGAAGGCGGCATGACAAGCCCTCCTAGCGACGCCATAGGAATTGACCTTCCAGACAGACCCGCGGCGCCTGCGGCAAAACAGGCGGCAGTGACCGATACAACGGTAACGGTGACAGATCCGGTCAGTGGTGAGGAGTATGTCCTTGTGCCAAAGGGGCAGACGCCTGACTGGAGCATTTCCAACATCACAGGGCAGTTTGAAGGACTTGACCCGAACACGGAATATGACCTTTATGCGCGGATAAAAGCGACGGAGGAGCGTTTTGCTTCTGTGTCTGTAAAAACAGCGGTACGGACATCTATGACGATAAAAGAACCGGTTGTCACAGGCAACGGAGCAGGGGAGGAAGGCAACACTGTTTCCAAACCGGATGCACCGGATACCAGTGGCAGTACAGTGACCTATACAGGAACCTATGAGGAAGAGTATGTGCCTGTCATCATAGTGGATGGTCAGGAATATTCTCCTGAAATGACATGGAATGAAGACAGCGGGGATGGTGAATGGGAGTATACCCTTGATATACCGGACGGTGCGGCGGAAGTGGAGATTACCGTCGAATTCAGGAAACGAACCATAAGCGGAATCATGGTAATGCCAGAGACGCTGACCATTTTTGCAGACAATGATGCAAATGTGGGTATTACTGCGCTTACTTCTTATTTAAAAGAAAACAGCAGTGTACAGGCAGTCTATGACAATAAGACAAAGGATACCGTGCAGGCGGACTATGGCACCACAGACGATTTTTCAATAAAAGGTGCAGCCTATAACTATACTGTTTCAGCCAGCGGAAAAACCAGCGGGATGATTCTGAATGTGACACCCGTGTCAGCATCATTCATAGCCCCGGCGGAGCTTACCCAAGTCCGAAAGGACGGCGGATATACAGTGTCGGAAGTGGCAGGATGGCTTCCGGCACAGGTTACAGTCAATTATACAGGGGAGGGATATATAGCGAGGACAGAAAGCAGTAAGGTCGTATGGGACACAGATTCCATAGAAGCGGGTTTTGGCTCCGAACCTGTGAGAAAGACCATCAGCGGAACCGTGGAGCTGCCGGCATGGGTGACATGCCACGATTCTGTCAGCATTGTAATTGATTTTATTGACAAGCTTGCACTGACCGATGCACAGATGAAGCTTTCTGTCTCCGGCTGGGTTTACGGGGAGCAGGCAGCGCCTGTTCCGCAGGGAAGCATTGCCGTGGCGGACACAAATCCGAGCTATACCTATCTTTACAGCGCCAACAACGGCGCGGCATGGGTAACGGCGGAAAATCTTCCGAAGTCTTCCGGCGGACATATTATTCCCGGCGAATATCTTGTAAAGATGACTTATATGGGTGATGATTATGTCGGTGTCAGGACAGCTTCCTTTAACGTGACTGCAAAACTTCTTGAAATCCGGAAGGGAACGCTTGAAGTAGAAGACCGGAATTATGACGGAACCATGGATGCCAGATTAAAGGAGGGCGGACAGGCTGCACTTTCCGGTGTCGTCACAGGTGATACGGTCGCGCTTGGCGGCAGCCTCAGCGCAAGATTTACCGAGGCGGGGCCTAAAAAGAAAATTCCGGTCATTGTGACAGGCTTCTTGTTGGAAGGCAGTGACGCCGGATATTATGGGCTGAAAAATACCACGCTCACACTGTATGCGACCATCAACAATGCAGACGGTACGCCGCCGTCCGGAGGAAACAACGGCAACGGCGGGAACGGAAATGGCGGCGACAGTGATAATGACGGAAAAAACAGTTCGAGTGACAACGGCGATAGCGATACGGATGCATCTGCAATCACGCCGCCGTCGGTAACACTTCCGACAGATATACAGCAGCCTGATTCCGGAACAGAAGGCAGTCCTGATGAAATCGCGGAAACAAATTCTACACAGCAGACGGAAGAAGCCTTAGAACAGATGACAGAGCCAGAAAACACGGATACAAATACACAGGAGCAGGGCGCCTTAGAATCCATACAGGCAGACAACGAACAACAGACCAAAAACAAATTCTTGCATGCCATGCAGGCATCAATCGTGGATGACAGGATTGTCATGTCCGGCGAACCTGTTGAGACAGGCAACAGACCGCAGTCATCGGACACTACAACAATGATTCAGGCTGGAGAAGGTCTGGTTGCTGTCACGCTAGTCTGTGAGGACGAGGGGTACGCTGCGGGAGTGAAGGATACAATAGCGGTGGCAAATGCAGTACTGACGCCGGAGCAGATTCAGCTTGTAAACGATGGAGCAAGCATAGAAATCAAGATAGTGATAAAGGACATTTCAGGAAATGTGACAGAGCAGGACAAGGAGATTATCGAAAACGGCCTGACGCTGTTTCGAAAGGAGATACAGGAGCTTACGATTGGCATGTACGTTGATATTTCTATGTTCACCAGAGTTGACGAGGGCGATTGGAATACCATTAGTGCCATAAAGGAACCCATCGAAATCAGTATCGGTATCTTGAAGGAATTGCAGGAGGATGGCAGAACGTTTTATATTATCCGCTCGCATGAAGGGGAGTATGCCCTTTTGAACGATGTTGGACATGATCCGAATAACATCACCATTCGCACAAATATGTTCTCTGCCTATGCCATCGCATACCGGCAGAAAGGTATGGATTATGAGCAGGATGAGCAGGATGAACAGATGAAATGCAGACTGTGCCACATTTGCCCGACGTTCTTAGGCATATGCTATTTTGCAGGGTTTGCAATGATAATTGCACTTATATCGATAATCTGCGTTATTATTCTTATAAAAAGACATCACAGTGTAAAAAAATAAAAGAAAGCTGCCGGAAAAATTTCCGGCAGCCTTTTCTTTTATTTTCTTATTCCTGATTTCCGGTTGTATTGTAAAGATTGTTCAGATAGTCGATAACAGTGTCCTTGATTTCTGCCTGTGCCATGTAGCCGTCACCGTAGTTCTGTTTCATGTTTGCCACATATTCCTCGCCGTTTTCTTCTGTCATCTCTGCGATAACGGCGTCCATGTCAATCGAAAGACCTGCATCCTCATAAATAGCCTGATATACAAGAGCAGTCTTTACAGTCTCTTTCGCGCGCTCCCGCAGCTCCTTCTCATATGAAAGCTCGTCCTTAATATCGTCGGTTCTGGTGTCCCACACATTTTGATATGCTTCCATTCCATAGGATGAGAACATCTGATTATAATATTCCATCATGTTTTCGTCATCATATTTTGTGACAGCCTGAATCGTTTTCAGGTATTCGGACGGATAGGATTTGACAGCGGAGTTGTCCATGATGTAGTTCGTCAGATACTCCTCAAGATGCTGTTCATAAAAACGGTTCTTAACGGATGTGCGGTACTCCTCGGCTGATGTATAACTTTCTCCGTCGTCATTGGTCAAATTTTCCGCAACAAATTCGTCCGTGAGTTCCGGCGTTGTCTTGATGCCGTTTATGGTAACTGCAAAACTTGCGTCCTTGCCGGCAACATCCTCACCGTCGTAGCCCTCGGGGAATGTCACCTCAACAGTCACGTTTTCGCCGGGTTTATGTCCGATTAACTGCTGCTCGAAATCATCGACAAGGGATCCGGAGCCGATGGTCAGGTCATATCCTGCACCGTTGCTGTTTCCGCCTTCAAACTCGACGCCGTCAATCGTGCCCACGTAATCAATGTTTACTTCGTCGCCGTCTGCAATCTCGAGGGAAGCGTCCGTGTTAAGCTCCTTGTGGGATTCGAGCGTGGCGTTGATATCCGCCTCTACCTCCTCGTCTGTTGCGGCAACTTCCTCGGCCGGCACATTGATATTTGCATAGTCTGCCAAAGTGAGGACATCCTTTACATTGACACCGTCAATCTTTCCGTCTGCAGTCAGACCGGCACTGTAATCGGAGTTTGATGTAGTGCGGATGATTGACAAATAAATGCTTTTTCCGGCAGCAAACGCGATGACGGCTATAATCGCGGCTGCAATGACAATGCCGGTAATCCTGACAGTGCGCTTATGGCGGCGCCCCTTGGCAACCTCCTTCCTGCGCTCCTCACGCTTTGCCTTGCTCTTGCTTATCTCTGCAGTTTCTATTTTATTTGCTTCTGCATTCTTTTTTTTGTCCTTTGCCATTTCTATAACCTGTCCTTTCAATTAATATTCATGGATAAATTTCAAAACCTCATATTAATTTATCATATAAATGAAAAAAAATAAAGGGGTTCACAAAAAATCCTTATTTATACTGTAATAGTAACTTAATGCATGCACTTGACAATAGTGGAAATGTCAGATTATACTATATAAAAGAGTGAAGAGCAGGCATATTGCGCATAGAAAATGAAAATGTACGCATAACTAAGCAGAAGGGAGTAAAAGCCAGTATGAATGTAGAAGATATTCCAGTACCGGCAATGGCGGCGATCAGGGTCAGCAAGGAGGGAAAATCGGCGCTTTTTGAGACGACGATTATCCAGACTACGGACAATAAATATATATATACCATGCCAGTGCGGGTGGATGACAAGCTTGTGAATTTTGAGGCGAAGGGGCTGTTCAAGGAAATTAAGATAGAGTTTGCGCCGTTTGAATTTTACGAATGGAGGAATATTTCCATTATCCGTTTTGTGGAGGATGGGAAAAGCTACCTCAGAATCCGGACGACAACTCCCGGAATCCGTGCCATGGCATGGCCGGATAAGCCTGTGACGACACAGAATCCGAAGAAAAAGAAACAGATCATTGAAGACAGGGCGCTTGAGGCGGCAAAGGCAACACAGACAGAAGGAGAGCAATCGTGAGAAAGGCGGCAATAATTCTGGCAGCGATAATCGGCAGCGGATGGCTTGCCACAGGCTGTCAGGGCGATATATCCCCACAGAATCCAGAGGACTATGTGGGCGGTGTCGTAAGTGAGATAAAGACGCAGGCAGTGGAGGAAATCAAGAAAGCCTTTGCGGATGAGGTGGAGGATTTTTTCAAAAGCGATGACCTGGCGGCTTCCCTTGGCATTAGCAGTGAGGAACAGGGAAAACTGGAAGAATCCATCAAGGACTATATCAATCAGTATAGCCAGGACGAGGATAAATTAAATGAGGCAAAGGAATCTCTGGATGAACTTCTGGAGAATGTAAATGGGCTTTCGGCAGAAGAGCTGCAGGATAAGATATCCGATATATTCAAGAAATGACCAATAAGGATTGTGAAAAACCCGTATGCTACAGCATACGGGTTATTTCTGCACCCTGCTTGGTTCTGAGATCGTAGAATACGTTGTTGGTGTATACAGTCGGACGTGAGAGGGCGTCCTCATGAATTTCCGTAATCCGTCCATCAAGGTTTCCGGTCACGCATACACGCCTGTCCAGGTACATCTTCGCAATGCGGGTGAGAATGGGCGTGATGTGCGGGCCATACTTGTCAAGTCCCTGTTGTTCAAAGACCCGGATAGCCTGAAACGGCGTCAGCGCAACGCGCTGTGCCCTTGGATGCGTCATGGCTTCATATGTGTCGGCAATGGCGGCAATCAGTGCAAATGGGTCAATACGGTTCTCCTTTAAGCGCGCGGGATAACCGCTTCCGTCGCAGCGCTCATGGTGCATGATCATGACGCTGACAACGTGGGGCGGCAGCTTTCTGGATTTTACAAGCTCATACCCCAGGTGGATATGGTGCTGCATCTGGATAAATTCCTCAGGGGTCAGCTTGTCCGGCTTCCACAGAAGCTCGTCGGAAATCTTTGTCTTGCCAATATCAAAGATAAAGCCGCAGACAGTCAGGTTATCCAGATCCTCCTCGTTCATGCCAATCCATTTTCCGAAGACATAGCACAACAGACCGCAGTTGAAACAGTGGTTGTATGTTATCTCGTTCTCATTCGGCATCATATTGTACAGATAGTCGAGCAGCTGTTCGCCGTTATGTACACTGGACATGATATCGTCGCGCAGGGAAAGCAGCTTGGGAATATTGAGTTCCAGACCGGTATCGAGGGTGCGCATAATCTTGTGGAACAAGTCAAGCGTCACTGCATATATGTCGTTAAAGCGCTGGAAGCGGGGATGCTGGTGCAGATGCTTGTAGCGCGTCATGTTAATCTCACTGGGCTCGCTCAGCAATATTTCATCAAAGTTATATTCAAACAGGGTCTGGATGTTTTCCTGTGTCAGAACAGTATTTGCCTTAAAGATAATCTCGCCGGCAGGACTGTAGATGTCTTCATAAAGAACCATGTCAGGCTTGAGTGCCTGGGTTGATAATTTGTACATAAATTCCCTCCATGCCGCCGCTGGCGGCTCAAATAGAAATGAAAAACGCTGACTGCATCGTGTAGCAATGCCGTTATGTATCTATAGTATCATAAAATATGGTAAGTTGTATATAATAAACTAAAAAATTATTCCCCCTGGAATTATCGGAATTGGTGAACATAACTAAAAAGTTATGTAAATTTGCACAATTTGGAAAATAGGGATTGAAATATAAAAAAACATATGCTACTATTTATAAAAAGTTAATATTTATTAGGAATAAGGGCATTTCTAAAGGAATATGTCGATATGCTTAAAGTTATCCACAAACTAATGTTGATATGTGTATAACTTGTGTATTGATAATGGATTTACATAACATTTTTTCTTGATTTTTTTAGGTGATTCAGTTTCTTCGCCGGCGTCATACAGGGAGAATATGACAGGGTAATGAAACTAATCATAGACAAACTTTGACAAAAGCACCTTGAAAACATAACAGCTCACATTAGAAAACAGGTACCGGACAGCAGTCCGGGCATCTGTATGGGACTACGATATGTTAATGATGCGTAACGGTGCGGTAAAACCGGGGCGCCGTTATGGGCCTGAAGATGAGGGGCGGTCTGAAATTAGCATATGACATTGAAAAGGAGGTTACCGGAACGTAGCGGCTGGTAACAAAAGGAAAGCTGTCCGCATGGCGGGCGGTTACGAAAAGGGTTGAAAGGGGAACAGCACATGTTAGTTGCAAAGAGAGAAGTATCTGAGAGAATTGATATTTTAAACAAGAAGCCGATGATTAGGAAGAACCAGTCTACGGGAGAAATGCTGGCGGGATTTCTGGATCCCATATCAGGAGCTTTTGAGGTAGCCATGGAAATTAGTGATGAGCAGGATATCGATGACTTCATCGAGGAGTATGACTTATCGGTCGTAATGATTTCAAAAATGTGAGTAAAACAGCAGGCAGCATACAATTGAATATGAGTGAGAAAAGGTGTGGGTCAAAGTTTAAAAAGCGGGGGCAGATGGGAACTGCCCTCATTTTTTTACATTTATTTTTAAAAATTAGAGAGGTATTTCGATGGAAAAGAAGGAATTTTATATTGCATCAAAAGACGGGGTGCACAGGCTGCACGTCGTGCTGTGGGAGCCGGAGACAGCGGTGAAGGGGGTCGTGCAGATTTCCCATGGTATGACAGAGATGATTGATCGGTACGAAGACTTTGCACTGTTTTTGAACAGGCACGGTTATGCGGTAATCGGAAATGACCACCTGGGGCATGGGCTGACGGCTGGAAATGACCGCGACCTGGGATACTTTTGTCCGCAGAATATGAGTGCGACGGTTGTGGCGGATTTACACAGGGTGACGAAGTATGCAAAAAAGAAGTACCGGAACATCCCATATTTTCTGCTGGGGCACAGCATGGGCTCCTTTATGGCAAGGCGGTATCTGATGACTTATGGGGACGGGCTGGACGGAGCGGTAATCTGTGGAACAGGAAGCCAGAGCAGCCTGGTACTGATTGCCGGAAAAATTGTGTCAAACGTTCTGCGGGTCATCCTTGGTGACCACTACCGCTCGCGGCTTCTCAGGATGAATGCATTCAGCGCATACCAGAAGCGCATTCCGAATCCGCGCACCGAGAGCGACTGGCTGACAAGGGACACGAAGATTGTGGATTTCTGCATTCAAAATAAATATTGCAATTTTATTTTTTCAGTCAACGGCTACCGGACACTTTTTGACGTGCTGTCCTTTATCCAGAAAGACAAGAATATCAAAAGGATTCCCAGGGAGCTGTCGCTTTATTTTATCGCAGGCGGCCAGGACCCGGTGGGAAATTATGGCAAAAGCGTCAGAAAAATCGCGGCTGCATATAAAAGGGCGGGAATAGAGGATGTGTCACTAAAGATTTACCGGGATGACCGGCATGAAGTGTTAAATGAGCTTGACCGTGACCAGGTATACAGGGATGTGCTTACGTGGCTGGACATGAAGGCTTCGGAATAAAGAAATAATACAGGGAAAGCGTGAAAAGTACTTCTAGCTGCTCGCAGCAGAGGCTGCTTCGCGGAGAAGTACTAAGTTTCACGCCGAAAAATGCCAAAGTACGGCATTTTTCATATCTATTTGAACCGCCCAAGGCGGCATAGGGGATTAATATGAGGATTGGAGAAGATGAGCGGTATATGCGGGAGGCAGTGAGGCAGGCAAGGAAGGCGTACTCGCTCGGGGAAGTGCCGATAGGGTGTGTGATTGTGCACGATGGCAAAATTATCGGGCGCGGGTACAACAGGCGCAACACGGACAAGAACACGCTTGCCCATGCGGAAATGACCGCGATAAAAAGGGCAAGCAGGGTAATTGGCGACTGGCGGCTGGAGGAGTGCACACTCTATGTCACGCTTGAGCCGTGCCAGATGTGCGCGGGCGCCATCGTGCAGGCGCGGATTCCAAAGGTCGTGATGGCGTGCATGAACCCGAAGGCGGGCTGCGCGGGTTCCATACTCAATATTCTGGACATGCCGGAATTCAACCATCAGGTGGAGACGGTGCGCGGCGTGCTCGAGGAGGAATGCGCCATGATGCTTAAAAACTTTTTCCGCGAACTGCGCATAAGGAATAAGCAGGAAAAGGAATTGAAATAAAAAAATACCTCTTTATTCTGTTGATAAACTATGATACACTAAGTCATAATAATATAGTGTGTGGAGGTTTGAATGGACGAGATTGCGGTGCTGATTCCCTGTTATAACGAGAGCAGGACAATCGAGAAGGTTGTAAAGGATTTCAAGGAAGCGCTCCCTGAGGCAGCGATATACGTATACGATAACAATTCAAAGGATGGGACGGATGAAATTGCGCGCCGCGCCGGGGCCATTGTGCGCTATGAGTACCGGCAGGGAAAGGGGAATGTCATCCGGAGGATGTTCCGTGAGATAGACGCAAAGTGCTATATTATGACAGACGGGGATGACACCTATCCGGCTGACGAGGCGAGAAAGCTGTGTGATGCCGTCTTAAAAAGAAACGCGGACATGGTTGTCGGGGACAGACTTTCCTCCTCGTACTTTGAGGAAAATAAACGACCGTTTCACAATTTTGGGAATTCGCTTGTGCGCGGAGCGATAAACAGCATGTTTAAGAGTGACATACGTGACATCATGACAGGCTACAGGGCGTTCAGCTACCAGTTTGTCAAGTCGTTTCCGGTGCTTTCCAAAGGCTTTGAGATAGAGACGGAGATGAGCATCCATGCGATAGACAAGAACATGCATGTGGAGAATGTGATTATCCAGTACAGGGACAGGCCGGAGGGGAGTGAGTCGAAGCTCAATACCTACTCCGACGGGTTCAAGGTTATCATGACAATCATCAGGCTGTACAAAAATTACAAGCCGATGGGATTTTTTACATGGATAGCAGTAATACTGGCGCTGGTCTCAACGGCGTTTCTGGCTCCGGTGATGGGCGAGTATTTCGACACGGGGCTGGTGGAACGGTTTCCCACGCTGATTGTGTGCTGTTTTGTATATATGGGAGCGATGCAGTCATTTTTTGCAGGCCTGATGCTCTCTACCATGAAACAGAAAAACATGCAGGATTATGAGATGAACCTGATTTTCCTCGACAATGAATACAAACATAAATTGGAAGAAAAGTAGATATTTTATGAATATACCAATGAATTATGTGGCTTTCGACATAGAAACCACGGGGTTAAACCCGAAATACGAAAAAATTATAGAAATTGGCGCAGTGCGCGTCCGGGACGGAGCGGCACAGGACACTTTTTCGACGTTTGTAAATCCCGGGAAAGGGCTTCCGGAAAGAATTATCGAGCTCACGGGAATCCATGATGCGGATGTCGCGGATGCGCCATATATGGACGAGGTGCTGGATACATTCCTGGACTTTGTGGGGGATGATGCCCTGCTGGGGCACAACCTGATGTTTGACTATTCGTTTATGAAAAAGGCGGCGGTGAACCAGAAAAAGACATTTGAAAAGTCCGGAATCGACACGCTGCGGATTGCCAGAAGATTCTTAAATGATGTGGAGAGCAGGTCCCTTGGTTTTCTGTGCGGGAACTACCATATTCATCTCGAGGCGCACAGGGCGCTCAATGATGCGATGGCTACACATGAGCTGTACCAGATTCTGGCGCGCACGTTCGGGGACAGGGAACAGGACACATTTCAGCCAGTGCCGCTTGTCTACAATGTAAAAAAAGAAAATCCCGCCACACCCAGACAGCTTGCGTACCTGCAGGGACTTGCAGGGCGCTACCACCTGGAATGCGACGGGTTTGTACTAGCACCTGTTCCGTCTGTGACAGATACGCATATAGATTTGGAGACAATCACCAAAAATGAGGCGAGCAGGCTTATCGACAGGCTGCTTGCAGTTTTTGGACGATAGTGTCCTTCATGAGGGAGTGCAGCTTATCAGCCTGTGCAATCAGCTGCTCGATTTTTTCGGGCGTTCCGGCCTCGGTGTAGAGTTCTGCAAGCAGATAGTAGCTTTTGCTGACATCGGTTCCGGTGGAAACTGCAAATTCGAGGACTTCTGCTGCAAGCGCGTCCTCCGAACACGCATGGAGCAGCTCGGCAAGCTTTTGCAGCAGGGTCACCATATTGGTGTAATGAAAATCATAGTCGCTTAATATATTAATATTAGCGGTTCCGTATTCCAGCTTGAGGTCCGTGTTGGTATATCCTGTCAGATTGACAATTTTTCCGGCGGACAAGTCCCTCAGGTCGCTGAGGCAGCTTTGGATTTCCTCCGTCATTGACGCAGGAGCCATATTCAGCACGCTGTCGGGTATGGTGATGTAGTCCAGGCTGTCGAGTGATTTTTTTCTGGTAAAATTAGCCCGCTGCTCGCGGTCCCAGAATGCGCGGTCCATATCTTTTTCTTTCTTTTTGGCTCTCTGTAAAAAGAAGGTAAATAGGGCGCATATGATGATAAAGCTTGAAAAAATAAAAAAATTCATATATAATATCCTTTCGAAAAGGGGTGAACAGCCATGATGAACATGAATAATAAGAAAACACAACGCACGATTGCAGCTGTTATAGCAGTTATTCTTGTACTGGCAATGGTAGTACCGCTGGTTGCCAGCGTTGTCGGTTAATCGTTCCGGTACAATTAGGTACTGAAACGATTATATATAATTGCCGTATAAATTGCAACATTTTTGTGGTGGAACAATGATTTTAAGGAGAATTTCGGGGTTATGAAAAAAATTGGAAAGAGAGCGGCATTGATACTATCGGCTTTTGTACTGGCAGTCCTGATTGCGGGTACATGGTGTCCGGGGTCGGTTTTTGCGGCATCGGATGACGGGACGATTCTGGACGGTGTGTACATGGGGGACATATCCCTTGCCGGCATGACAGCGGATGAGGCAAAAGCCTCCGTCAGGGAGTTTGTGGAAAGCTTAAAGCAAAAAAATATCACATTCGGCGCGGTGGATGACCATTATGTCGTCGTTACTGCCGGCGACCTGGGACTGAGCTGGGTCAACGAGCAGGCGATAGACGAGGCAGCCCAGCTTGGCAAGAAGGGCAACATCGTCAGGCGGTATAAGGCAATACAGGACTTAAAGCATGGGAACAAGGTTTATAACCTGGAGCTTACTGTAGACAAGGACTTAATCCGTGCGGTGCTTGAGGAGCAGTGCACGGAATATGATGTTCCGGCAGCCAACAACACAATGACAAGGGTTGACGGACAGATTATTGTCGAGGAGGGGCAGACGGGACAGCATGTCAATATTGAAGAGTCCCTGAATAAGACGTTTGACTATATAACAGGCGGCTGGGACTATCAGGATGCATCCATCGATCTTGCGATTGACATCACGGAACCAAGGGGAAGTGTGGAGGATCTGCAGCGGCTGACAGATGTGCTTGGCACATTTACGACGAGTTATTCTACCAGCAGCTCGGCAAGGTGCAAAAATGTGGAGAATGGGTGCCGCCTGATAAATGGGACACTTTTATATCCGGGCGATGAATTTTCTACATATGATACCATCAAGCCTTTTACGGAGGCAAATGGGTATTATCCGGCAGGCTCATATCTGAACGGCAAGGTAGTCGACAGCCTGGGGGGCGGTATCTGCCAGGTTTCGACGACACTGTACAATGCGGTTCTTTTGTCGGAGCTTGAAGTGACGGAGCGGAACAACCATTCCATGATCATTGCATACGTGAAGCCGTCGATGGATGCTGCCATAGCAGAGTCGGCAGGAAAGGATTTCCGCTTTGTGAACAATCTGCAGAATCCGGTTTATATAGAGGGTGTTACTGAGGGAAAACAGATTACTTTTACGATATATGGTGTCGAGCAGAGAGACCCGAGCCGTGTTGTTCGCTATGAGAGTGAGACGCTTTCGACAACACACCCCGACCATGAGGTTATCACGCCCACCACAGGGCAGGGTGTGGGATATATCAGCGTGGAATCTGCACATATCGGGTACACGGCACAGCTCTGGAAGGTTGTGGAGGAAAATGGTGTCGAAGTGAGCCGCGAGGTGATTAACAAGAGTTCCTACAAGGTGTCACCGCGGTCTGCTGTCGTAGGTGTCAACACGGACAATCCGATCTACGCACAGCGCATCAATGCGGCTGTCGCTTCGGGAAGCATTGATACCTGCAAGGCGGAGGCAGCGGCGATTAAGGCAGAGATGGCAGCGGCGGCGCAGCAGCAGGCAGATTTGGAGGCATATTATCAGGCGCTTCAGCAGCAGCAGCTGGAACAGCAGGCGGCAGAGCAACAGGCACAGCAGCAGGCACCACAGCCGTAAACTGTTACACGGGGATACTACAGAAGAAAACAAAAGGGGATTTGTGATGAATTGCGGGAAATTGACAGAGAGCATTTACGAGCGCTCAGTTATCAAAGTGGTGAAAACAAATTCAACGGAAAACAGGAAATTTTATGATGGCGCAGGGCTGGGGGCAGACTGCGCCATTTTGGCGGGTGAGAAGGCATCCGGCATTATGTCCGGCCAGGCGCTTGCATCCGGGCTTGACGCGAAAGTGGCGGTGCGCGCGTATATGGCAGCGACAAACCATGTGATTGCCTGCTGTGTCAACGGTGCGGCATCGGGACTGTTTGACGCGTATGCAAATATGACGCTGGTTGTCCCAAAAAGGCTGCGCGAAATCAAGGTGCGCGGCATGATAGAGGCAGCTGCCGTGCAGGCGGAGGAGACAGGTGTCCCGCTCTTAAGCTGCAATGTACAGGTGCTGGAATCGGTGACGGACGCAGTGGCAGTCTGTGTGGTCAATGCCGGCGTTGAGAACAGGTGTGACGGCAAGATTGTGCCGCTGAGGAAAAGGGCGCATGCCGGAGAGGACATCGTGATGACGAAGTGGCTGGGGCTTGAGGGGACAGCCATTATGGCGGCGGGCAGTCTTGAAAGGCTCTGTGCGCGTTATCCGGCAGACCTTGTGGAGGAAGCTGCGGACTTTTACCGGTATCTGTCGATTGCACCGGAGGCCGCCACCGCCGTTAAGTCCGGCGCAGGTTATCTGCACGTGCTGCGGGAGGGCGGTGTATTTGGCGGACTCTGGCAGCTTGCGGCGGATAACGGCGTTGGACTGGTCGTAGACTTAAGGCGCATACCGGTAAGACAGGAGACAATTGAGGTATGTGAATTTTTTGATTTGAATCCATATGAACTGCTGGCGGGCGGAAGCGCGCTGATAACATCCCCGAACGGCGGGGAGCTGGTGCGTGCATTTGAGGAAGCGGGCATACCGGCGGCAGTGATTGGGCATACAACACAGGGCAATGACAGGGTGATTTGCCATGACGGGGAATCGAGATATCTCGAACCGGCAAACGGGGATGAAATCTATCAATATTTTCAAAATAAAACGGGAGGATTGGAACAATGAGAGAACAAATTTTATCTATTATAGAAAAGAACAGCAGGATTGACCTGCACGAGCTTGCCATCATTCTTGGCATGGAGGAAGCAGATGTGGTCAACGAGATGGAGCAGATGGAAAAGGAAGGCATTATCTGCGGCTACCACACACTGATTGACTGGGAAAAGACTTCCATAGAAAAGGTGAACGCGCTGATTGAGGTTCGCGTAACGCCGCAGCGCGGAAAAGGATTTGACAGCATTGCAGAGCGCATTTACAAATATCCTGAGGTGCATGCCGTATACCTGATTTCCGGCGGGTATGATTTGCTCGTAAGCCTTGAGGGAAAGACGCTCAAGGAGGTGTCGAACTTTGTGTCGGATAAGCTTTCCACACTGGAAACGGTCATCAGCACCGCTACGCACTTTATCCTGAAAAAATATAAGGATCACGGCACGATTCTTGACAGGAAGGAATCTGATGAAAGGATACAGGTGACACCATGAGAAATCCGTTATCGAAGACAATTGTAGAAATAAAGCCCTCCGGAATCCGGAAGTATTTTGATATCGTCAGCGAGATGAACGACCCCGATGTGATTTCGCTTGGCGTCGGGGAGCCTGACTTTGAGACCCCGTGGCACATCAGGGACGAGGGCATCTATTCCCTTGAGAAGGGACGAACCTTTTACACGGCAAATGCCGGACTTCTGGAGCTGCGTGAGGAGATAAACCGGTACCTGAAAAGACGTTTTGACTTAAGCTATGACGCAAAGGACGGGATTCTGGTGACGGTCGGCGGTTCGGAGGCAATTGACATCGCGCTGCGCGCCATGGTAGACCCTGGTGATGAAGTGATTATCCCGCAGCCAAGCTATGTATCCTATGAGCCGTGTGCAATTCTTGCCGGGGCGAAGCCTGTCATCATTGAACTGAAAAATGAAAACCAGTTCCGGCTGACGGCGCAGGAGCTGGAGGATGCAATCACGGAAAAAACGAAAGTCCTTATCCTGCCGTTCCCGAACAACCCGACAGGCGCCATCATGGAGCGCGCGGATTTGGAGGAAATTGCGAAGGTCATTGAAAAGCATGATATTTTTGTGCTTTCCGACGAAATTTATTCGGAGCTTTGCTATACGGAGAAACATGTTTCCATCGCGAATATCCCCGGCATGTGGGAGCGGACAGTACTGATTAACGGATTTTCCAAGTCATATGCCATGACGGGATGGCGGCTTGGATACGCGTGCGGGCCAAAGCAGATTATCAAGCAGATGTACAAGATACACCAGTTCTGTATTATGTGTGCGCCGACAACCTCGCAGTATGCGGCGATTGACGCGCTGAAAAACGGTGACGGTGACGTTGCAATGATGCGTGATTCGTACAACCAGAGACGCCGCTTTCTGGTCAACGCGTTCAAGGAAATGGGACTGGAATGCTTTGAGCCGTTCGGCGCTTTTTACATGTTCCCCTGCGTGAAGCAGTTTGGCATGACAAGTGACGAGTTCGCATCAAAGCTTCTGCATGAGGAGAAGCTTGCGGTAGTGCCGGGCAATGCGTTTGGTGACAGCGGCGAGGGATTTTTGCGCATTTCCTATGCGTATTCCCTTGAAAAATTGAAAGTTGCGATGGGCAGGCTCGGACGTTTTGTGGAAAGGCTGAAATAAGGGATATGAATATCGTACTGTATCAGCCGGAGATTCCGGCAAATACCGGAAATATCGGACGTACCTGTGTCGCGACAGGGACGGTGCTGCATTTAATCGAGCCGCTTGGCTTCCGGCTTACCGGAAAGGAGCTGCGTCGTGCGGGCATGGATTACTGGGAGCACCTGGATGTGCGCCGTTACATAAATTTTGAGGAGTTTGCCACGAAAAACCTCGCCGGAAATCCGGGTGCAAAAATCTGGATGGCGACGACCAAGGCAAAAAAAGGATATACACAGGCAATATTTGGCGCGGATGATTTTATCATGTTCGGAAAAGAGAGTGCGGGGATTCCCGAGGACATTCTGGTGGATTACGAGGACACCTGTATCCGCATTCCGATGCTGGACAAAATCAGAAGCCTGAACCTGTCAAACAGCGTCAGCATCGTGCTCTACGAAGCCCTGCGCCAGCAGGGCTTTGCAGGCATGCAGATGGAAGGGGCGCTGCACCATATGGAGTGGAAGGAAGATAAAGCAGAAAAGGAGCCGTGAAAGTAGGCGCATATAGTGTATAAGTTAAGGCATATTTGCTGATGAGACATGTTATGATCAGCAAATATGCCTTTTTAAAATAATTTAAAATTTTTGCAACAAATGACAGAAAAACGGGATATAAGGATAGAAGCAAAGGAGGTGGAAGGATGCATGGGGAAGACGGCAATGAAATTGACATGGATGCAGTGTATCAGGAATATGCGAACCTGGTTTACCGGTTTCTGTATTCGCATACGCATGATGCGGACTGGTCGCAGGAGCTGATGCAGGAAACGTTCCTGCGCGCGGTGGATTCCATCTCACGGTATGACGGTTCCTGCAAACTTTCGGTGTGGCTCTGCCAGATTGCAAAACATGTGATGTGGCAGGAGCTGCGCAAAAGGAAGCGGGTGGAGACAGTGGCGCTGTCCGTTGATTTCCCTGATTTGTCCATGGCAGACGGGGAGGCGTGCATGATAGGCAGGGAGCGCACCCAGAAGCTGTATCAGGCGATTCACTGCCTCCCGGAGCTGGAGAAGGAGGTCGTATTGTACCGGATGACTGGCGAGCTCTCCTTCCGTCAGATTGGGGAAATCCTTGGAAAAAGCGAAAACTGGAGCCGGACAGTATTTTACCGTGCAAAACAGAAACTCAGAAGGGAGATGGAAAGGTATGGATTGTGACATTGTGAGGGATTTAATGCCGGGGTATATTGACGGCGTGTTAAGTGAGGCGGGCAGCAGAGTAGTGCGTGGGCACTTGGAGCGCTGCGCGGAGTGTGGACAAGTGTACGCGGATATGAAAGGGAATGTGGATAACGGCAGCACCCCTGCTGAACAGGCAGCGCTTGACGGATTCCGGAAGATACACAGGCGTACCAGACGGTTTAAAATGGCAGCTGCAATGGGAGGGCTGCTGGCAGCAGCATTTATGATAGCCATTTTTCTCAAGGTATTTGTCTTTGGAAACCTGTCGCGGGCGCATATCGTGTGGGTAACAAATTCGACATATAATGAACAGACAGACAGCCTGACGATAAACGGACATATTGACGCTGCCGGGCACATCAGCCAGATCAAGTGGAAAGAAAACCCCGGTATCGGCGACCGTGTGGATTTGTTTGTCTATGTGGCGGAGACGCTGCCGTTTGTGGGCGAAGAAAAAAGTTTTTCTGTCACAATTCCGGACATGAAAGGGAAAAATCTCTATGTCGTCGGTTCCGATTATGACCACAAAAAGGTATATGACTGGAAAGATGACCACTGGGAACTGATGCGGGATTTGGAAAAGGAGATTTATCAGCGCGTTGGTCCGGACTGGGACACACAGAAAACAATGCTGTGGCAAGGCAGCGGCATCCGTACGGTAGACGGAGTGGATGGTATTTGGTATTCTGTGTCATTTCTCATAGGCGAGGATGCGTATTACCAGAGGATTGGGGATACCTATGTCACGTATGGGGAGATGGAGACGGAGGACTGCGAAATCTGGATATCCCTGGAGGAACCGCATCAGATTCGGCTATATGATAATAAAACCGGAAAATACCAGGAAGTACCATAGAGAACGAAATATTGCGAACTTTGCACAAATATTTGTGCGTTAAGACAGAAATAATAGGCAAAAGTAATAAAAAGCTAAAATTTACTTAAAAAGTCTTTTCAAAAGGAAAAATGTGATATATAATCTATTAATATCTGATTAAAAGCAGTTACATGAACCAATTAAATACAGCTTACATCGTAAGCGAGTTTTACTCGCTATTCGCTCTCTCAATAACGCCCGCAAGTCTACACGGATTTGCGGGTTTTTTGCGTACAAAAAAATTTTTACAGCCTGCAAAGCCTTATAAAATAAGCGATTTCCAGAAACCAACATTACCTATAGATAATTAACCTCCCATCCGAATCGAATTAAATATCTAATGAATCAGACTACACAAATACGAATACTAGCATTTGAAGAATCCTCATCTCCACACAGACTTGATAAAACTTCATCAAGATCTGTGTTTTCATTTTGATTTATGTTATTCTGTTCCATAAAGCGCTCCTCCTTTCTTTTAGGTTAAATGTACTATTACATATACGAAATCAATTTGATAACAGTCGTTTGAGTGCGATTATTCTTGGTGTCTGATGGTTTACAGGTGGAAGAATGATTTGTAAGAGGTTTGGATGGCTGAAATAAATCCATATTAGAAACGCCCTTAGCTGTGGGTAGTAACGCATGGCTAAGGGTGTTTTTGTCGTGTTTGTCAATCGGTTTTAAGTTTGTCCTTGAATACTTCGACTAGGGAATCGCTCAATTCCTTAGAGGGGACTTTCGCCCAATGCTGCGTGGTGTCAAACTTCGGGTAATTGTACCGCCACTGGTCG
>ERZ778504.356-NODE-356-length-49475-cov-11.641603_pt1 | contig 49475 bp, 44 predicted proteins | sample MGYA00510046_ERZ778504 | MGnify/ENA primary metagenome ERZ778504 (study PRJEB29527, sample SAMN07138964) | mouse gut metagenome | material: feces | host: mouse | place: China:Nanjing | collected 2016-01-25 ...
CGTTTAGGGCGTGGACTACCAGGGTATCTAATCCTGTTTGCTCCCCACGCTTTCGCGCATCAGCGTCAGTTATGTTCTAGCAGGTCGCCTTCGCAATGAGTATTCCTCTTGATCTCTACGGATTTTACCCCTACACCAAGAATTCCACCTACCTCTCCCATACTCTAGAATAACAGTTTCAAATGCAGTTCTATGGTTAAGCCATAGGATTTCACATCTGACTTGCTATCCCGCCTACGCGCTCTTTACGCCCAGTGATTCCGAGTAACGCTTGCACCCTCCGTATTACCGCGGCTGCTGGCACGGAGTTAGCCGGTGCTTATTCGTTAGATACCGTCATTATCTTCTCTAACAAAAGGAGTTTACAATCCGAAAACCTTCATCCTCCACGCGGCGTTGCTGCTTCAGGGTTTCCCCCATTGAGCAATATTCCCTACTGCTGCCTCCCGTAGGAGTCTGGACCGTGTCTCAGTTCCAGTGTGTCCGTTCACCCTCTCAGGCCGGATACCCGTCATAGCCTTGGTGAGCCATTACCTCACCAACAAGCTGATAGGACATAGACCAATCCTTTAGCGAAAAACTTTCCCTCGTAAGGAGTATCCAGTATTAATCATCGTTTCCAATGGCTATCCTAGACTAAAGGGCATGTTATCTATGCATTACTCACCCGTGCGCCACTAATCCACTCTAGCAAGCTAGAGCTTCATCGTTCGACTTGCATGTATTAGGCACGCCGCCAGCGTTCACTCTGAGCCAGGATCAAACTCTCCATAAAAATCTAATGGGAGTTTGAGTCAAAAATATAAAATTAATGACAGAAACTCTCCATAAAATTTCTTTGTCTTTTGGGTGATTTTATGTGAGATTCGCTTTTTACTCTTGAATAGCCTTTACTTATGGCAGTTTAGTTGTAAAAAGCTCACAACCCACAAACCCTCCGCAAAATACTTTGAAATTAAATGTTTAGATTGATTTTAATTTTTGAATGATTTTTGTAGTTGTGAGGCAATTTGTGTGGAGACTAGACTTAAGGTCTGTCGCAAAAACAAATTGCAAACTCTGCAAAAAGCAATAAAAAGAAAAATCAAGATTAGGTTAGTTTGTCCTAAAATCTCAAAATCTCTGTTTAGACTTGTGTTTTACAAGCGTAAAACTACAAAGTAATAAATGAGTTTATGTTGTTAAGAAATTAGAAAATAAAAAGAATGTTGTTCTTCTATTTCCTGCTTAGTTTTCAAAGATCATTTTAACTTTATATAGATGTAAATACATTACAAAAGTTAAAGAACATTTTTACTCTAAAGATTTTTAGCGCAAAAAAGGAAGCAAAATTATAGCAAAGAAAACTTAAGGGGAGGTTAAAGGGGGGAAACTTGTGCGCCATATAGCGAACACATTTCTATATACTCTTGCATTGAGACTTTATGGATAAATTCACCTCTTTCATAACAATACTTGCAATAATCAACACTCGCGCTTCCGTCCTTTTCTAAGCCCATTTGTTCTTTGGAAGTAAGGGGCATACCGCAGCTTTGGCAGATTGTATTTTGCATTAGATTACTCGCCATCCTTTCACCCTGTATTTCTCACACCTTGTGCAATCCCGACAATCGTCGTTACAATCTGTCTAGCAATCCGCTCCCTTTGTTCATCATAATGTGCATTTTTATAAACTTTCATCAAATACAACTGAAAAAAACTAAGGCTTGTCAAAAAAGGCTTGCGCAATAAAATAGATTCTTGAATCAACTTCTCGCTCGCAAGCAGAGATTCCTCTTTGCGGACATACAGTAGCCAATCCAACGTGCGATGATATTCACTCTCTATCATTTGCCAGATTTTTTGGCGCAATTCCACATCTTCTACGAAATCATTATAATGCTTTGCAATCTCCAAATCCACTTTCAAAAAAGCTTGAGAAATATTGTCAATTGTAGTTTTAAAAAACAAATTTTCCCTATAACAGCTCCTAAAGATTTCCTTTTGTCCATACTTTTTAAACGCTTCTTCCAATCCGCTTCCCAAACCATACCACGCGGGGATAATTGCGCGATTCTGTGTCCAAGCAAAAACCCAAGGAATTGCACGCAAATCCTCCACATTTTGCGTCTCTTTGCGCTTAGAAGGACGTGAGCCAATATTCAACTGCGCGATAAAATCAATCGGTGTCGCAGATTTGAAATACTCAATAAACCCCTCTGTCTCATACACAAGCTTTCTGTAAGCCTTATAAGATTCCGTGCTAATAGTTTGCATTATAGTATCAAATTCTGAATCACTCACATTACAATTTGTCCCAAATCTATCATAAACTGATTTTTTCAGCAAAGTTGCCAATGCGCTTGAAAAGCTAGATTCTGCCTTTTTGGGATTAAGATATTTGTAGCTAATCACCTCGCCCTGCTCGGTTGTTTTCAAGAATCCCGCCACACTACTAGGTAGCGAAGAGAGCAAGGCGTCCTCTAGCGCACCTCCTCCACGACTTACACTTCCTCCACGCCCGTGAAAAAGCCTAAACTTCACATCTAATTCTTTCTCTAGCACGATGAGATTCCCAATCGCCTTGCGCAAGGAATAATTGCTTGCAAAGATTCCGCCATCTTTACTAGAATCCGAATAACCAATCATAATTTCCTGACGATTCTTGCGGGATTGCAAATACTCAGCATAATGTGGGTTTGCACAAAGTTCGCGCAAAATCTTAGGCGCAGATTCCAAATCCCCAATTGTTTCAAACAAAGGCGAAATGGAAATACGCGTCTTTTTGCCCTTGCACCACAATCCGCTTTGTTTGGCAAACCACAGCACGCAAAGCAAATCATTTGCGCTTTGACACATTGAAACAATACAAGAATCAATAATGTTATCACTGATTCTATCTTTTGCCCATTTAAAATTTATAAAACTAAGCAAAGTTTCTTGTGTTTGCTCGCTAAATTTTCCATAAAATTGATTCAAATCTACCAAAGGCGCGCTAAGAGCTGCGTTTAAAACCTTTGTCTGCTCACTTGTTGGCAAAAGCAACAAATCACCTTGCACATAACCCAAAGTCGCGAAAATCTCTGCAAGAGCAAGCCAAAACACCTCACGATGCTGGCGAAAATCTAGTCGCATTAAATGGAATCCCGCAAGCAAGACAAGATTTCTTAACTCTTTCAAATAAGTGCTGCTACGCTCATCTAGCGATTCCATCATCATTTCAATGTCTTTGATAAACTCTTTGGAATTTTCATAAATATAGAGTTTATTTTGCTTCAAAGTACTTTGAGGGAGGTTGAGCATAAGGATTCTGTTTTGGAGCTTTTGGTGCATACAAACAAGTTTTGCACGAAATGGCTCTTGTGAAAAAAGCTTTTTTGTTGTCTCGTCTAAATGCTCTTTTTCTTGCTCTAAACTTTCTAATAATGTATTACTAGGATTAACATATTCGCACGCAATAGAAAGCTCTCTTCTTAGCCTATCTATCCATTTTAAGTATTGATGAATTATTGTTTGGTGCTGACGCTTCATCACTTCAATCATCACACGATTCGTTACATAAGGATTCCCATCTCTATCCCCGCCAATCCAACTTCCAAGCAAAAGGGGAGATTTTTTAAGCATAGAATCTTTCGCATTCTCTCCAAGTATTTTTAGTGCGTCTTGTATTTCTTGCAAAACACGCGCACCACTTTGCAAAATAGAGCTTTCCATAAAATAAAGTAGATTGTCTAGCTCAAATAAGACTTCTATTTTCTCACTACGCACGATATGACTATGCCAAAGCAGATTGAGGCGATATTTCAAATGCTCCTTTGCACCCATCTGCCCAAACTCAAACCACGCACGCAAATCATCATACATTTCGTGGTAGCTTTCTAAAAATGTTCTGCGCAGAGATTCTGTGGGGTGTGCGGTAAAAACAGGATAAAACTGAATCTTTTTAAAAACCTCCTTAATGTCCTCCGCATCGTATTTTTGCGCTCTTAATTCCTCAATAGCGACAAGGATTTGCCCTCTACTTTGTCGCAAGCTCAACTGATAACGTTCATCAATAATGTTTAAAAGCAAGTGATAAAGTGTAAAGGCTTTGATGAGATTAGAAATCTCCTGCGAACTAAGCTCTTGTAGCAGATTGGATTCTGCTTTAAATAAAAAGCTTGGATTGTCTTTTAGTGCGATAAAAGTAGGTTTAATATTTGGCGCAACCTCATCTAATAATTCACTCAAGATTGAAAAAGCAAATTCTATTTCCTTTGTTTTTGCCATTAGGATTCCTTCTTGCATTTTGCTACGACTTAAAGTCGATGGAATTATAACGCGTTTTAAGAATTAACTTGTGTTTATTTTACTTATTTCTTAAAAGATTTACAATTCATTGCACTAAAGAATAGGAATTGTAGATTGCTTTGCAAACTTTTTAAGTTTTATTATTTTAAAATTCTCAAAATTTCCAAAATTTAAGGCTAGCAATGGAACAACAAGATTTAAAACAAATGGATTTAGACTTTGTCTTGCATACTTATGCACGCAATGATGTGCATTTTGTAAAAGGAAGTGGGGCAAGACTTTATGATTCAAAAGGTAAAGAATACATTGACTTTGGTTCTGGAATCGCGGTGTGCAGCGTAGGACACGGCAATGCGCGTTTGGCAGAAGCAATCTACAAACAAGCAAAAAACCTAATCCACACTTCCAATCTTTACTTGATTGAGCCACAAGCGCGTCTTGCCAAAAAGATTGTTGAGCTTAGTGGCTATGATATGCGCGTATTTTTCGCAAACTCTGGTGCAGAAGCAAATGAGGGTGCGCTGAAGATTGCGAGAAAATTTGGTGAAGAAAATGGAGAATTGAAAAGGTATCAAATCATCACTTTAGATTCCTCTTTCCACGGACGCACGATTAGCACCTTAAAAGCAACCGCGCAAAACAAAATGCACCAATATTTTGGACCTTTTCCCGATGGATTTGTGTATGCTAAAGACTTAAACGATGTTCCAAATAAAATCAGCAATGTAACTTGTGCCGTACTTTTAGAACTCGTGCAAGGCGAAGGTGGAATCACGCCTTTTGACAAGGCAGAAGTGCAAAAACTCGCCAAGATTCTCAAAGAAAAAAATGTGCTCTTAATGGTAGATGAGGTGCAAACAGGCATTTATCGCAGCGGCGAACTCTTTGCTTCACAAGTCTATGGAATCACGCCTGATGTGATTACGACTGCCAAAGGATTAGCAGGCGGTGTGCCTATTGGCGCAGTAATGACAAGCCTTAAAGATATTTTTGCACCAAGCGACCACGGAAGCACTTTTGGTGGAAATTTTTTATCTACAAGTGCGGCATTGGAGGTGTTAGAGATTCTATTTGAACACAAGCAAAGTGGGGAGCTAGACAAAACGATTACATACTTTACACAAAAACTCCAAGATTTGCAAAAACATTATGCAGAAATTTTTACGCAAGAAGTGGGCTTAGGGCTTATGCGCGGACTTAGGGTAAGAGATTTGGAAACCTTGACAAAATTCTTAAATGCTACTTTTGAAGCAGGAGTTTTGGTGCTTAAAAGCGGTAAAAACACCGCGCGATTCTTGCCAAGCCTTACGATTACACGAGAAGAAATAGACGAGGGATTTTTGCGCATAGAATCCTGTATTGCACATTTGTAAAAAACCTACAGAATCGCAAAGATTCTACTTATGCACTTGCGATTTTCTCTGTGATTCTTTTCTTGCTCTTGCGGCTTCCTGTGCGTGCGACGATTTTTATCCTTATGGCGATTCTCTGTGTGTGCTTTACTTAATTGTATTTATTCCCCGCAAAGGCGAAGTAAAATTTCATAAAATCCTTACCAACTCTTGACAGACACTAAGTCTCATATCTTATAATTCCATATTAAGTTTTAGAATTTCATCTACAACTTAACTTTGAAATACAAGGAGAGAATAATGCTATTAAAAGAAAATTTGACACAAGCAAGCACAGGACAGAGAATCACCGCCAAAGGCTACGCAGTCGCACATAAAAGTGATACTTTTAAGCCCTTTAGTTTTTCGCGCCACGCTTTGGGAGAAACTGACATTTTGATTGAGATTCTATATGCTGGAATCTGCCACAGCGATATTCATAGCGCGCGTGAGGAATGGCATAAGGGAATTTTTCCAATGGTGCCCGGACACGAGATTGCGGGTAAAGTCGTGGCAGTAGGAAGCAAGGTAAGCAAATTTAAAGTTGGCGATTACGCAGGGGTAGGTTGTATGGTCAATTCTTGCGGTGAATGTGAGGCGTGCAAAAGAAGCCAAGAGCAGTTTTGCGAAAATGGCAAATGCGTCTTTACTTATGATTGCCACGATTGCTTCCACGATAACGAGCCAACTTATGGCGGGTATTCAAATAATATTGTAGTGAGCGAAAAATTTGCAGTCAATGTCCCACAAGATGCGCCGTTAGAAAAAGTTGCTCCCTTGCTTTGCGCGGGAATCACCACCTATTCGCCGATTAAATTTAGCAATGTCAAGGCGGGCGATAAAGTCGCTGTGGCTGGATTTGGTGGGCTTGGTGTAATGGCACTCAAATACGCAATCAAAATGGGTGCGGAAGTGAGCGTGTTTGCGCGTAATAAAAATAAAGAAAAAGAGGCATTAGAGCTCGGTGCAAAGGCACTTTATACTGATACAAAGGGTGTGAGCGAACGATTTGATTTTATCATTTCTACGATTCCAACCGCGTATGATGTGAATGCCTATGCAGAGTTGTTGAAATTTGGCGGAGAAATGGCTATTGTAGGCTTACCACCTGCAGATGAGAAGCTTGGTATTGATTTAACGAGACTTGTATTTGCTGCGGGTAAAAAAGTCTATGGCTCACTCATTGGCGGAATGAAAGAGACACAAGAAATGCTTGATTTTTCTTTAAAACATAGAATCTATCCCGAGACAGAGGTTATTTCTGTGGAGCAAATCAATGAGGCGTATGAGAATCTTACAAGCGGCAAGGCAAAATTCCGCTATGTGATTGATATGAAAAGTTTAAAAGAATAAACAAGTCGTTGGAATTCCTTGTCGCCAAATTTTCATTGTGCGGATTCCACATTTTCGCAATTCCTCATTGCCGGGTAAGTTTAAGTTTGCTTGGCAATGATTCCTAGTAAATAACATTAACATATAGAATCACTCATCATTATTTTGGAACACAACTTGCTTACTCTTTAACAAATTCAATATTCAAGGATTTGCTATGAGTATTTTCAGTTATAGCCCAGCGCGTGCGCTTGCGCAAGAAGCTCTTGACCATAGAGCTGTGCGCAGGGATATGATTGCTAGCAATATTGCCAATGTCTCTACTCCAATGTATCGCCCAAAAGATGTGAATTTTGAACAAATGATGGCACAAAAAGCAGACGAGATTTTTAATCGCAACCGCAAATTAGAACTTGATGTAGCCATTACAAACAAAAATCATTTGCTTCCTATTGAGGATATGAGCCTAAAGCGTCCCACAATGTTTTATCGTGATGGACATCTTTCTCGCAATGATGGCAATAGTGTGGATTTGGATATTGAAACAAGTGAAATGGGCAAAAATGATATTATGTATCAAGCAATTATTGGTGCATTACGCAAACAAGGTGGAATCTTCACCTATGCAATAGAATCTTCAAGAAATATATAAGGGGATTTAAATGTTTTTATCTAGTTTTGATATTAGCGGTTATGGGTTATCAGCACAGCGTCAAAGAGTAAATTTAATTTCTAGCAACATTGCCAACGCAAATACCACGCGCACCGATGAGGGCGGACCTTATAGACGAAGAGATCTTATATTAAAAGCTTTTGATTTTGATAAAGTTTTGAATCAAAAGTATGAAAACAGCAATAATTTGCTAAAATATGAAGATCCATTAGATGAAATGGACGAATTTGATGAGCAAAGGAAGCCAAAACCTACGCTAATGAGTGTTTATGTTGATAAAATTGTCCGTGATGACACACAGCCAAAAATGAAATATGAACCTAATCACCCAGATGCAAACTCTGAAGGTTATGTTGCATATCCCAACATTAATGCAGTCGTGGAAATGGCAGACTTGATTGAGGCAACTAAAGCTTATCAAGCAAATGTTGCTGTGTTCCAAAGTGCTAAAAATATGGCAACCACAGCAATTTCAATGTTCCAAGCATAAAGGATTATAAATGGAAATTAACAAATACGGAGTGGATTTAGAAAAATTAAACTCTAAACTCCAAGATGTTCCAAATCTTGCACCAAACCACGATTTAAATCCTCCTTCTAAGAGCTTTGGTAATATGCTAAAAGAAGCGGTAGATGAAGTCAATGCCTACCAAAAAACAAATGAGCAAGTAATGGCAGATATGGCGACAGGGCAAATCAAAGACATCCACCAAGCCGCTATTGCAATCGGAAAAGCCGAAAATAGTATGAAATTAATGCTAGAGGTGCGCAATAAAGCCATTAGTGCCTATAAAGAACTTATTAGAACACAAATTTAATCTCTGCCTAAAATGAATGACGCGCAATCTAAAAAGGCAGGCAAGATATTACTTCTATTTCTTACAATAGGAATGGGATTCTGCATTTTTTTAGGGACAATCTTTTATCAAAATTTCGCCTCTCGCAAACTTCCAAACTTCCAAGCCAAACGCATTGAAAGTGCAATTAGAGGAAATATTTATAGTAGTGACGGATTCTTGCTTGCCTCTAGCAAAAAAGTCTATAAAGCAGTCGTCAATACTCACAACATTAATCCACAAAAAAAAGAACTATTCGTCAATCTTTTTAGCATTTATAGTAAGATACCAAAGAATCAAATTCTCTCCAAACTAGAGAAAAAAGGCAATGTAACACTTTCGTATGCCATTGATTCCAAAAGTGCAAGTTATCTCAAACAACTGAACTTAAAGCTGAATCAATTAGATGTTTTTCAGAGCTATGAAGACGAAAATGGACATATTTTTAAATATGGCTTATCCGTAGTAGAAAGCGGGGAATCTAGGGATTATCTCTATCAAGACACGATGGAGCCAATTCTAGGCTATATTAACAAGCAAAATGAGACGAATATTACACGCGTGCAAGGCGTTAAAGGTATTGAAAAAAGCTTTGATAATGAGCTAGAGCCGATGAGTGATTTGCTGATGATTGGGCAACGCGATATTGGTTTTAATGTAATTTTAAACAAACATTCCACTTTCAAAGAAAGAATGGACGGCTACGATGTTATTACCTCTATTCCATTAAAGTTGCAAAAAAAAATTGAACGACTTGCAGATGAAAATGCAGCGCAACTTGGAGCAAAAGAGATTCTAATTGGCATTATAGAAAGCAAAAGCGGAAAAATCCTAAGTCTTGCGAGTAGTGCGCGCTTTAATCCGAATCTCATCACCAAAAACGATTATTCTAAACTCAATGCGAATGCGATTGAATATTCCTATGAACCCGGAAGCATTATCAAACCCATTATTTATGCGATTTTACTAGATAAAAACCTTATTACTCCCAATGAAACCATTGATTTGGAAAATGGACGCTTTAGATTGCATAATTTTTATATTACAGACACCCATAGGTTAAAATCTGCAACAGCTGAAGAGGTTTTGCTTTATTCTAGCAATATCGGTATGGCAAAAATAGCCCAAAGACTTAGCCCACCAGAATACAATGCCGCCTTGCAAGCTTTTGGATTCGGAAATCCAAGTGGAATTGATTTGCCTTACGAGCGCGTGGGTGTAATTCCAGATATAAAGCGATTCCAAAGCGAAGTTTATCGTGCCACCGCTTCTTACGGCTATGGATTGCGCACAACCTTTATTCAAATGCTTAAAGCCTACAATATCATCACGAATTATGGAATCTCTTATAATCCTTATTTGGTGGAATATATCCAAGATTCCAAATCTATCCGCTATAAGCTCAAGCATCAAACCCCCATTAGAATCCTAAGCAACAAAACCGCCAAAGAAGTAAAAGATACTCTTATTAAAGTTGTCAATGAGGGAACAGGAAAAACTGCGCAAGTAAAAGGCATTACAATTGGTGGTAAAACAGGCACTGCGCATATCGCACAGGGTGGAAAATATGTGCGTAAATACAATAGTTCATTTTTTGGCTTTGCAAACGATGAAAAAGGGAGTGAATATACCATTGGCATTAGCGTGTTTGAACCCAATGAGACAGAAGCATATTTTGCCACACGCACGGCTGTACCGCTTTTTAAGGAAGTTGTAAATTTGCTAGTTAAAGAAAACTATCTGAAACCTTAATTCGGGAATCAGTCCAATGCACTTATCTCACGATTCTAAGCCTTTTATCACAAATCTCTCATTCTCAAGCACGATAGAATAAGAATCACGCGTTTTTAAATCAATCAAAAAGCATTCGTCGCCATTTTCAAGTTCATACCGCTCGGCAGGATAAAGACTCAAGCGACGTTTCACCTCTTCCAAATCCTCACAAAGTGCGCTAAAACCAAACATCACCAACTTGTAAGCAAATTCTTCCATTGAAATTTCTTTAACAATTATCTTAAAACTAAAATTTAAGATTCCAAACTTTTGACGCGTGCAACCCCACTATTAATCGCTGCTTGTGCAACCGCGTTAGAAACGAAATCTTTTAAGCGCGTATCAAAAGGGCTAGGGATAATATAATCTTTACCAAACTCAAACTTTCTCCCGTGAATTTTCTCTAACTCCGCCCTCAAATCATCAGGAATAGGCTTTTCTGCAAGTGCGGCAAGTGCATACGCACAAGCAAACTTCATTTCCTCATTGATACATCTTGAGCGCGCTTTTAATGCGCCTTTGAAAATATAAGGGAATCCCAATACATTATTGATTTGATTAGGATAATCACTTCTGCCTGTTGCAATTATCGCATCAGGTCTTGTCTCATACACAATCTTTGGGTCAATCTCTGGAATTGGGTTACTCATCGCAAAAATCATAGGGTTTGGATTCATTCCCTCAATATCTTTGGCAGTCAAAATATCCCCACGAGAGAGCCCAAGCAAAACATCTGCGCCGTCCAAAGCTTCCTTGTAAGAGTTGATTTGGCGAGAAATTGCAAAGTCTTTTTTAAATCCATTCAAATCTTTTCTAAAAGTTGTGATTGCGCCTTTGCTATCAAACATAATAATTTCTTTTGCTCCTAGATTCTGTGCCATTTTTGCACACGCAATCGCCGCACCACCTGCGCCAAAAACGACAATTTTTAAATCCTCTGCCTTTTTATTTGTGATTTTTAATCCATTGATAATTCCCGCAGTTGAAATGATTGCCGTTCCGTGCTGGTCATCGTGCATAATAGGAATATTAAGAACCTCTTTGAGTTGTGATTCTATATAAAAACATTCAGGTGCTTTAATATCTTCTAAGTTGATTCCGCCAAAAGTTGGCGCGATTGCGCGCACAATCTCAATAAACTTATCCGGATTTGTCTCATCTACTTCAATATCAAACGCGCTAATATCGGCAAATTTCCTAAATAATGCTGATTTCCCCTCCATTACAGGTTTTCCTGCAAGTGCCCCAATGTTTCCAAGCCCTAGAACGGCTGTGCCATTGGAAATAACAGCAACAAGATTGCCTTTGGCAGTGTATTCATACGCGGTATGTGGGTCGCGCTGAATCTCTTTACAAGGAACAGCAACACCCGGAGAATAAGCGATAGATAAATCGTGCTCATTATTTAATTGCGTGCGTGCAACCACTTCAATTTTGCCTCCTTTATGATAAGGAAGTGCGTCTGGATAGGTTTGTTTTAAATCTTCCATTATTGATAAACACCTTAAAAAATTAAAAATTCAGTCAAAATTTAAGCGGAATAAAAATAAAATCTCATTTAAATTTACTTAAATAAACATTAAATTTTAGCCTTTATTTCTATTTAATAAATTTTTGGCTGATGAATATTTCCGAACAATCTATGCTCTTCAGTGCTTTTAGAGTGCTTAAGAAGCAAATTTCCCTCCAAAGTAGAATTGTTTAGATTCGTAACAATTTTGGAAGATTGGATTTGAATATTCTGCACTTTTGATTTTTTGGAATCTGCTTTTGATTGGAGAGAAATCGTACTGTGTAGTTGATTGTCCATAGTAAGCTGATGATAGAGGAAGCCATTAAAATCCACTTGGCTTAGATTCTGCCCTATTGCTTGATTCAAAGAGCGCAAAAGTGCAGTATTGCGGAATCTTACATTGGTAATATCAAAGTTAAAATGACATATATTTTCCACAAAATATTCTTTGACATTGAGATTCGCCACTCCTTCAAAATAATGAGGAATCTTTGGAAATATCGTATAAATTTGCACACTACTTAGCTGATTGAGATAAAGATTGGAAGCCGTTTTGCTCACACTCAAACTCAACGCGTGCAAACTAGATGATTTTGCATTGCTGTCTTCTTTTATCTCTCCTTTAAGGTTCAAAGACTCATTAGTCGCTAATCCTTGTGCATTCAGTATGCCTTTAAAGAGGCTTTTATTCCGATAGGAGAAATTTTGAAGCTTCGTTAAGGTGATTTCTTGTGGAATCTCAAACGCAAAGGGCTGCAAAGAGATTTTGCCCCCTTGCCCTTGAAAATCTGCAAGATTGGAATGGAGCGCATAATTTAGGATTCCTTGTCCTTGCGCTAGCTCTATCTTGGAATCTAGCTGAAATGTCATAGCAGGAAATCCGATGTGCGTGCGCATTTCTATAAGTGGGCTATTGATAAACAAATCTTGACTTTGCATTAAGACAACGCCAGAGATTCCGCTTGCAAAATCGCGTAAATCCAAATCGAGATTAAGCGTTCCTCGCAAAAAAGAAGGTTGATTAAAAAGCGTAAAAAGCGCGCTTGCCTCCAAGTTTTGACTTGTGAGTTTCAAGGTATTAGCTTGTAAATTTTGCAAATTCAAACGAAAATCCAAAGGGGAGTTTTCCAAACGCATCGTTCCGCTAATCAGCATATTTTTCATATCACCCTTTGCGATTCCTTTTGTCTCCAAAGCCCCATTAAGCGGAATCCCAAAAAAAGGTGAAAGGGGTGAAAGATTTTGAAAACCACAATGAAATTCTGTATCGGTGGCTAAAGTTCTTAGATTGCTCGCCCCCTTGAGCGCAAAATCCCCAACGCTAGAATAAATTTTCAAATGATGTTGGAAAGTATTGTGATGTATCTCGCCTTGTAATTCTCCCATAAAATATGTCGGTGGAATTGTGAGATTAAAATGCGATAAAAACTCCTCTGCTGCTAGCTCCCCACCCTCTAGGCTCACATTGAAGATTCCATTATAAAGATTCGCTTCGGACTTTGTATTTAAAAGAGTTTGCCAAAGGGAGTAAGAAGTGTCTTGCAAATCCTCTTGAGCTTGCTCTAATTTCAAATCAAAGTTTAAGATTCCATCTCCATAAGGTGCTTCATCAAACAAAACAAAGAGTGTCGCTAAACTTGCATTTTTTGTGTGCAGTTTAAGACTCTTAAAATCCAAATAAGAGCCATAAGCATTCAAATCACTTTGCGAATCCAAAAGATTGCTTTGCGCTTGCAAAATATAATGTGCAAATTCGCCGCTAAATTCACCCTCTACCCAAGTATTCTCGGCAAATTGCAAGGTTGTGTCTGCAATTTTTGTGCTAAACCCGTGAGAATTTAACAAAAACTTGCCTTTAAGATTCCGCAAAAACAAGGAATAATCACTCTCCAAAAATAACTCTAACTGCCCATTATGCGCCACAGCCTCCAAAGAAAAATGAGAGGGGGTGATTTTAAAGTGTCTTGCTTGCCATTTAAAATGCGTGTAAGATTCCAACTTCAAAAGCAAAAGATTCCCAACATATGCATTACCAAAAGATGAAAAAATAAAAGCGGTGAAACCAAAAAGCATTATCAAGATACCTGCAAAAGCTAGGATAATTTTTTTTGTTAGTGGATACTTTTGTTTTTTCATAGCTTCAAGTGTAATCAAAAATTCGTTAAAAAGACTTAAAAATTAGGCACTTTTAAAAGAAATCAAGGTAGAATCTAGACTTTATTTGTCTAACAAAAGGGAATTTATGGACTACAAAGATACACTAGCATTACCTACAACAAACTTTCCTATGCGTGGAAATCTCCCGCAAAATGAACCGAAGACCTATCAACTATGGAAAAGTAGTCGTATTTATCCAACGATGGAACAAAACCGCAAAAATGCGAGCGTTACTTTTAATCTACACGATGGACCACCTTATGCAAACGGACATATTCATATCGGACACGCACTCAATAAAATCCTCAAAGATATGATTGTAAAACAGCATTATTTTCAAGGCGAAAAAGTATTTTACACACCGGGTTGGGATTGCCACGGATTGCCTATTGAACAACAAGTAGAAAAAAAGCTTGGCAAAGAAAAAAAGGATTCCTTACCCAAAATCAAAATCCGCGAACTTTGTCGCAAACACGCAGAGGAATTTGTCCAAATCCAAAAAAATGAATTTTTAGAACTCGGAATCTTTGGAGATTTTGAGAATCCTTATAAAACGATGGATTTTGCCTTTGAAGCAGAAATCTACAAAGCACTTTGTGGAGTTGCCAAAAAAGGCTTACTCAAAGAGCGCAGTAAGCCTGTTTATTGGAGTTGGGCTTGTCAAACTGCCTTAGCAGAAGCTGAAGTGGAGTACGAGGAAAAAGAGAGCGATTCCATCTTTGTCGCTTTTCCCTTGCAAGAAGATGCGCTTCAAGCATTAGGCGCGCAAGAATTAGGAATCCACAAAGCCTCTTGTGTTATTTGGACAACTACTCCTTGGACTCTTCCTGCAAATAGCGGAATCGCTCTTAATCCCGAAGAACTCTACGCATTAACACAAGACAATAAAATAGTCCTCGCCTCCCAAGTAGAGAAATTGACAGAACTTGGCATAGTGAAAAACAAGATTCTAAAAACATTCCACTCCCAAATCTTAGAAAACAAACACGCAACCAATCCGTTAAATGGAAAGAATTCTAAAATCATCTTAGGAGAACATGTCGCAAGCAACGAGGGAAGCGGTTGCGTGCATACTGCACCCGGACACGGAGAGGACGACTATTTCATCGGACTAAAATACGACTTGCCTATGTTAATGCCCGTAGATGATAAAGGTTGTTTTGATGAAACATTAATAAAGGAAAAATTATTCTTCAATCCCGATGAATTTGTGGGAAAATTTATCTTTGATACACACCCAAGAATCTTGGAGCTTTTGGGAGAACATTTGTTGCTTCATAGCAAAATCAAACATTCTTATCCGCATTGTTGGCGTTCGCACCAACCCGTAATTTTTCGCGCAACTGCACAATGGTTTATTCTAATGGACGAACCCTATACAAGCAATGGAGAAACTTTGCGTCAAGTCGCTTTACAACAAATTAAAAAAACGCGATTCTATCCCGAACACGGAATGCACAGAATCTACTCTATGATAGAGAATCGCCCCGATTGGTGTATTTCAAGGCAAAGAGATTGGGGTGTTCCGATTGCCTTTTTTAAAGACAAGCAAAGTGGCAAGGTTTTATTGGATTCAGAGATTTTAGATTTTGTTGCGGAAATTTTTACCAAAGAAGGTTGTGATGCGTGGTGGAGCAAAAGTGTAGAGGAACTCCTCCCGCCTCAACACAAAGACAAAGCAGGACATTTAGAAAAAGTGCAGCACATTTTAGATGTGTGGTTTGATAGTGGAAGCACTTGGAAAGCCGTGCTAGAGAGCGATAAATATGCTAGCGGAGGGAATCCTGCTAGTATGTATTTAGAGGGAAGCGACCAACATAGAGGTTGGTTTCATAGCTCTTTGCTCGTCAGCTGTGCAATCCATCAATGCGCACCTTACAAAAGTATCCTAACGCACGGATTTACAATGGACGAAAATGGCGAGAAAATGAGCAAATCTAAAGGCAATGTGGTTGCTCCAAAAGATGTATTAAAGGAATTTGGAGCAGAAATCCTGCGACTTTGGGTTGCGCAGAGTGATTATCAAAATGACCAAAGAATCTCTAACAATATCCTAAAACAAGTGAGTGAAAATTACCGCAAAATCCGCAATACGATTCGCTTTTTACTCGCCAATATAGGAACATTAGAAAGTTTAGAGACACGGCATTTTAGCCAAATTGATTTGTGGATATTGAAAAAAGCACAAAACTGCTTTAAAGAAGTTAATGCGCTTTTTAATGAATATGAATTTTCCAAAGGCTTGCAGGAGCTAAACTACTTTTTAAACGCGGAACTTAGTGGAATCTACCTTGACCTTTGCAAAGACAATCTTTATTGCAATGCGCTAGAGTCCAAAGAACGCAAAGCTGCACAAAATGTAATGGCTCTTATTTGTGGCAGATTGTTTGGGCTTCTTGCTCCAATTCTTACCTATACAATTAACGAAGCTTTAAACCACACAACGAGCAAGGCATTGTTGGAAAGTTGTGGAATTACAAAGGAGATTCAAAACCCAAATATTGCTGTGCTTGAAGTTCTTTATCAGCCGCTCCCTTGCTTTGAACAACCCAAGATAGATTTTGAAAAACTCTTGGCTTTGCGTTCCTGTTTCTTGGAGCAAATCGACAGCCTCAAAAAAGAATCTAAAATCAAATCCACATTAGAAGTAGATTTCATCACTTCCGCTAAAATTGCGGAGTTTGAGGAGTTGAATCTTTGGCTTATGGTAAGCGCAGTAGAGTGTAACAAAACAGCTTCCAATCTATTGGTGAGTTTTACCTTTGAGGGAGAGACTTATCACATTTGCAAAGCCAAAGGACACAAATGTCCGCGTTGTTGGCAATTCATCGCACAAGAAGCAGACACACCTTGTGTGCGTTGTGCTGGAGTTTTAGCAGATTCTAAAAAATCTTAGGAGCAAAAATGTTTGAAGGGTTTTTTGATTTGACACAACCTGTGGGGCTTGATGAGACTTGGGTAAGTATTTTTGTTGTGTGCTTTATGATGTGGCTTGGGTTTGTTGCAGTAAAACGCATTAAAGAAAAGAGAACAAACAAATGAACATTCTGCACACAGAGACTCTAAAAAGTTGGGGGGGGGGCAAAATAAAGTCTTAAACAAAATGAAGCTTATGCGCGAACTTGGGCATAAAGTCTTTTTGTTCGCCAATCCAAACACACAAATTGCACAAAGAGCGGAGAATCTTGGCTTTGAAGTGATTGCGTGCGAAATGTCTAAGAAAACCTATCATCAAAGCATTCCCAAGCTTTTTTCTATCGTCAAAAAATACCATATCCATTGCGTCATCACCCACGATTCTACTGATAGTTGGATAGGAGCAGCTACGCGCATTTTGTGCAGACTCAATGGAATCCGCACGATTTTTATGCGTGAGAGGCACAATCTCTACCCCATTAAAGGCTTTCTCTCTAAAGCATTGCATACACATTTGTTTGATAAGATTCTATACATTTCTGAAGCTGTAGGGGAATATTTAGAGCAAATTGGCGTCCCAAAATCTAAACTATTTTATCTCCCAGATACCATTGATACTACAAGCTTGAAACAAACAAAAAGCAGCTTTAGAGAGGAATTTGGAATCGCAGGGGATTCTTTGGTGATTGGCACTTTCACTTCTTTGTATCCCAAAAAGGGCGTGTATGACTTCGCAGAGGCTGCTAAACTTGTGTTAAAAAGAATACCCAATGCGGTGATTGTCTTTGGCGGTGGAATCAATGAAGGAATCAAAAATCAAATCCAACAAGACTTCAAGCAAGGAGAACGCATTATTTTCACGGGTTGGCGTGAAGATGCCCTCAATGTCATCAAAGCCTTTGATATTTATGTCTTCGCAAGCCACACCGAGGGGCTTGGAACGGTATTATTGGAGGCAATGTGTTCGCAAGTGCCTATCGTAGTGTATGACAAGCCTCCTATGAATCATCTAATTGCCCACAAACAAAGGGGGCTTTGTGCTTCATATTTGGACGCGCAAGATTTAAGTTGCCAAATCTTACACCTCATCACACACAAAGAGGAATCTCTAATGTATGCAAGAGGGGCTTTAGAGTATGTCTGCACCCGCCACGACCATACACGACTCAAAGGCGCACTTGAAAATCTCCTTGCTCAAGTCGCGCAAAGATTCCAAGATTCCATATAAGGGGCGCAATCAATGTTTCCAATTTGTATTTGCACATTACACCATATCCACACACAAAGCGATAGTTTGACAATTAGCCCAACAATGCTCCAAAAGGCGATTTTGCGAATTTTAGATATGGGATTTACCTTTATCACCTATGGAGAGTTCATAGAAGCAATTTTGCAAAACAAAAACATCGGAAAGAAAAAGGTACTCTTGACTTTTGATGATGGATATTTTGATTTATATCGCTTTGGATTCCCTATCTTAAAGGAGCTAAAAATCCCCGCGGTGTGTTTTTTGATTACCAATACAATCCGTGATTCTAAGCGAGAGATTTATGATTTAGAACCAAAACTTCACAAAAACTTCAACTACTCCAATGATTTAGAATATTTTCTGAATCTCTCTGAAATCCTAGAAATGCACGCAAGCGGACTTATGGAGTTTGATAGCCACAGCGCGACACATTTTTCTTGCAATAGCGAAGATACAGAGAGATTGAAGCAAGAATTGACGCACTCAAGAGATAAGATTTCGGAGATATTTCCCCACAAAAAATATTTTGGATTCTGCTTTCCTAGAGGAGATTTTAATACAAATGCTTTGAATCTTTTATCCACTTGTGGATACGATTTTGCCTTTAGCACCATAGATGGTGGGCTTTGCAAAGGAGATGACTTAAGGAGAATCCGTAGGATTGACATTTCTCAAAGCACGCGCAAGGAAGCGGATTATCTTTTTCGCTTAAGCAAAAAACTAAATCTTTATTCCTATCCCTTGCTTGGCAATCTCTATTCTAACTTTAGAAATCGCAAATTTCATCGTGTCCCCTGACATTTGTTTTGTAAGGTGAGTTACCAATTACACACTCACCCGCAAAACCAACCAAGATTTTCCTACTCGCCAACTCTTTAAAGACTATTTGAGGTTAAAATAATCCTTGATTGCTTCGGCTTTATCTGTCTTCTCCCAAGTAAATTCTGGCAATTCGCGTCCAAAATGTCCATAACTTGCAGTTTTTTGATAAATCGGACGCAGTAAATCTAAGGATTCTATAATTCCGCGCGGAGTGAGACGAAACACTTGTTTAACGCATTCTTCAATTTTAGAATCTTCTACTTTTCCTGTGCCGTGCGTATTGACAAGAATAGAAACGGGTTCTACCACGCCGATTGCATACGCAATTTGAATCGTAGCCTTATCACAGATTCCGCTTGCTACAAGATTCTTAGCCACATAGCGCATCGCATAAGCTCCGCTTCTATCTACTTTGCTTGGGTCTTTTCCGCTAAATGCACCTCCCCCGTGCGGACAACTTCCGCCATAAGTATCCACGATGATTTTGCGCCCTGTTAACCCTGCATCACCTTGTGGTCCGCCAATCACAAATTTACCTGTAGGATTCACAAAATAACGAATATTATCATTTGCAAACTCTTTTGGCAAAACTTTTTTCACCACCTCTTCAATCACTGCACTTCTCAATGTATTTTGTGGAGTTTCTGGACTATGTTGCGTAGAAACGACAATCGTATCAATTCCTATAGGTATGCCATTTGCATATTTAATCGTTACTTGGGATTTGCCATCGGGACGCAAAAAAGGCAAAGTGCCATCTTTCCTAGCTCTTGCCAAACCCTCTGTGATTCTATGGGACAAATGAATTGGTAGTGGCATTAACACATCGGTTTCCTTACACGCATAGCCAAACATTAGCCCTTGGTCGCCCGCGCCAATCTCGCCGTCCTCTCTATCTACCCCTTGATTGATATCTGGACTTTGCTCGCCTACTCCATTTAACACGCCCGCGCTATGATAATCAAACCCATATCTTGCGTCAATATAGCCAATCTCTCGCACCACGCGTCTAGCAATATCTTGCATTGGCGCATAAGCCGTTGTTTTCAATTCTCCTGCAATCACGCAATAACCATTAGAAAGCAAAGTTTCACAAGCTACTCTCGCCTTTGTATCTCGCTCTATAATATAATCCAAAATTGCGTCGCTGATTTGGTCAGCCATTTTATCTGGGTGTCCTTCGGTTACAGATTCGGAAGTGAAAAGAAACTCTTTTTGCATAAATTCACCTTGTATTTTAAATTTTTGGGATTGTATCACAAAGAAACTTAATTTTAAATCTTGCAGATTTTAAGGGAAAATTACCAATATATTTTTACAATGGAATCCTAAAAGCAGTTTGGAATGTGGATTGCTATCCAAGTTAAGACTCACCCGCAAGGACGCAGTGGAAAATTCCTAGTATCCAAATATTATAAATTGCCACGAATTGCGTTGTAATTCTCACAAGAGTGAAAACCCACAATATCCCTCTGAAGCAATCCACAAATAAACAAAGTGGGTAAATTTTGATTGATACAAAATCTATTGTAGCTTCACACCCTGATTTTGCGACGAATTCCTAAAAAGCGTATAGGATTTCACTACATCTTTTTTTGTGAAATAAATCTGTAAATTGTGGCTTCTTATTTCATCTTTGGAAATCAAAACTCCGATTAAAGGAATATGATTGGTCGCATCGTAGTCTGCTTCTGCATACTCATACACCAATGTTTCCGTGCCGTCCTCCTCTATATGTGTCCCTGTTGGCTTACCATACATCTGTATTACTTGTGCTTTGGTTGTTTTGCCTTTAATCAACTCTTTTTTGAAATCCTCTTGTGTCTTTTTGGCTAAAATCTCATTACCCCCTTTAAAAGTGCAGCCTGCAATAAGTAAAGAGCATAAACCTAAACACAACATTAATTTTTTGTATTCCATTTGAAATCCCTTTCTCTATTAAAATAAAACTCATATTATGCCCCCCCCCCCTAAAAATAAACTTAATTTAATCTTTAATTTATCTAAGATTTGTTATCATTTTCTAATTGATATTTTTTATCAATCAATTATTTTTATAAGGATTTAAAATGTTAGTAACAAAAAAAGCTCCAGACTTCAAAGCCCCAGCAGTTTTGGCAAATAACACTATCGTAGAGGATTTTGAACTCTCAAAAAACTTAGGCAAAAATGGTGCAGTTGTATTCTTTTGGCCCAAAGACTTTACTTTTGTTTGTCCTTCAGAAATCATCGCGATGGACCATAGAGTTAAGGCATTTAGCGAAAAAGGATTCAATGTCATTGGTGTTTCCATTGACTCTGATGTCGTGCATTTTGCGTGGAAAAACACTCCTGTAAATCAAGGCGGAATCGGAAATGTGCAATTCCCAATGGTTTCAGACATCACCAAACAAATTTCACGTGATTATGAAGTGCTAATCGGCGATGCAGTCGCGCTCCGCGGCTCATTCTTGATTGACAAAAATCAAGTTGTCCGCCACGCAGTGATTAACGACTTGCCACTTGGGCGCAATATGGACGAAATGCTAAGAATGTGCGACGCATTGACTTTCTTTGAAGAGCACGGCGAAGTTTGCCCAGCAGGTTGGAACAAAGGCGACAAAGGTATGAGAGCAGACGCAAAGGGCGTAGCAGAATACCTTTCACAAAACGCAGACAAATTATAATTCTTGCAAGGATTTCCCTTGCAAATCCCACAAATCTAGCAATCTCCGACTTTTTTAATCTCTTTTCACAACGCAAAGCTTGAGATAAAGCTTCCAAACATTATGGAATCTCACAATGAAATCCCCCACCTTGTCCTTGCTAACCTTTGCGTGTTGTTTTTCATTATTGCAAGAGGCTTTAGCCTCGTGGCAATCTATAATCTAGCATAAATTAGACTTTGCAATGGAATCTTAAAAGCGAGATTCTACATAGTTTGCTTCACTTCGTTCGCAATAACAGAATAGTTAAATTTGCAAGTATGCGGGATTATGGATTGCCGAGATTCCTGCGGAATCTCACAATGACGAAGTCGTTAAATCTCAAAGATTCCATTTTAAAAGGGGGATTGTGGGCATTGTGGATTCTGTTTTGATTACAGATTTAACAAAACCACAGCGCAAACCACCATTACCATACCGATATAGCCGATGATTCCTAAACGCTCTTTGAAAAATATATAGCCCCCAAGGCTCGTGCCGACAATTCCCACCACCCCCCAAGCAGAATACGCAACACTTAAGGACATTTTCTCAAGCACGAAGATTAGTGCGCTAAACGCCCCTCCCAAACCATAAGAATACAGCCTATCGTGTAGCCTTTGCGCTTAAACGCATTGGATTTTTTCAAAAACAAATTTGCGATAATGTCCAAGCGGTAATTACGACATATCCTAGTGCTAGGCTCATTGCATTCCTTGGTGGATTGTGGAATCCGATTCTACTTTTTCGCGCTTTAACTCGGCGTAATTAATAAGCGCAATTCCACTTGGATTATTAAGTGCGCAAAACCGCTTTGTAAAAGCACTTTTTGAGCCTTTGGTAGAGTTTTGAAACCCTTGTCACCTCTTGATATTATAGTCTTTTGATTTTGGAGGGCAAAAGCTAGAAGTGTGTGAGATTCCGCAAGATTCTGATAAATTAAATTGTGGCAAATCTTTTAATGCAAAGGTTAATGCTATTTGCTAGATTCTTGCTCTTGTTTGTCCAAATACCGCTCATCAAAGAGGCTATTTAAATGCACATTGCTTAAAGCTACTTTCAAAGAAGTAAAAAAGTCTGGATTCTCTTCCTCCATTTTCTTTAACATTTGCTTTGTTTTCTCTCTTGCGAAAGGACGTTTGTCGTGCGTTTGCCACATCACAGGACAATTACAATCAGGAGCAATATAAATGTTATTTTTGGCAATAAAGTCAATAATTTGTCGCTCCCGCACAAAAATTAGCGGACGAATCACAAACAACCCATTTCCTGCTTTATATAGGGGTGGCATAGAACGCAATGCACCATTATAGGTGAGATTCATCATAAAGCTTTCTGCTGCGTCATCTAAATGATGAGCTAAGGCGAGTTTGTTGAATCCTCCCTCTAAAGCTTTCGTATAAAGCGCACCTCGCCGCATACGCGAACAAAAACTACAAACCACACTCCCCTCACGCTTGTTTTCCTCCAAAATCTTATAAATATCTGTGCGGTAGAGTTCATAGGGGATTCCAAGCCTCTCGCAATACTCAAAGATATATTCATACTCGCCCCCGCGCCCATAATCAATCGTAACTGCCTTAAACTCAAACTTAAAAGGTGCATATTTTTTCAGTCTCGCTAGAAGTGTCGCTAAAAGTATGGAATCCTTACCCCCACTTAAGCCCAAAAGCACCTTATCGCCTTCTTTTATTAAGTCTAGTTGAGCATTGGTAGAGCCTGTTATCTTTAAGATTTTTTTGCTGATTTCTATGTTTTGCTCTTTTGCCATTTTTCACCTTTTTTGGATTCTGTTTTTTATAGTTATTTGGAATCCCCTAAATCAAAATATCCCTCTAAATGTCCTCTAGCAAATTCCAAAATTTCTGCTTCCTCCAATAAGTGTTTATCGTATTTCACCACCACAACTTGCTCGCTTTCATTGATATACCATTCAAGCACCCCGCGCAACTCCCCTAACACTTCCAAAGTCTCATTTGTGATTCTATTTTTCAAAGATAAATAAAGATTCTTCTGCATAGTTGGATTTGCCAAAAGAGAAAAAGAGAGAATCCATAAAAAAGAGGTAATGACAACAAACATCGTAATAGAAAGCATACTAAAAAAAGTATAAAAATGCCCTCCCAAAAGCGCACCAAAAAACGAGCCTAGATAGCCAAAAGAAGTGAAAATCCCCATTGCGCTGCCCTTTTGGTGTGCTTTACAATAACGACTTGCGAGGCTTTGCATAATGGGCTCGTGGATAGAGAATCCTACAAAAAACACAAGCACACCAAAGATAAACACTGCTTGACTTTCGCTTAACATTAGCAAATAGCTAAACACAAAAAACAAGATTCCAACAATCATTACTGCCTTAAATTTCCCTCTTTTTTCCGCTAATATCGCCGCGGGTGCCATTGCAAAGAATCCTAAAAGTGAGGCGGGAATATACACTTGCCACAAGTCCTCTTTAGGCATTTCAAAGCCCTTAACAAGAGCAATAGGAATAATAAGAAATGCCAAAGTCATAAAGCCTTTTTGCAAGAAATTTGTGAGATTCATAATTTGGAGATTCTTGTTTTTTAAAATCGCATTATATTCTCCGCTTTGATTCGTGAAACGATAAGTAACTTTGGGCGTATTGGGCACAGCAACAAACAAAATTACAAGTCCAAAAAGTGCCAAAATACAGGTAATCCAAAAAAGGCTTGGGATTCCATAATGCGCACCAAGAATCGGACCTAAAATCAGTGCAAAGGTAAAACTAAGCGAAATCGTCCCTCCCATAAGTGCCATTGCCTTTGTGCGATTCTCCTCACGCACCAAATCCGCTATCATTGCGCTTATCACTCCTCCAACAGCTCCAGCTCCTTGCATTAACCTCCCTACAATCAGCCAATAAATATCCGCGCTCAAGGCACAGACGAGTGAGCCAAAAACAAAAACCACAAGCCCTAGCGCAATCATACTTTTGCGCCCAAATTTATCGCTTAGGAATCCAAAAGGAATTTGAAATAAGACTTGCGTCAGCGCATATCCACCCATTGCGATTCCAATTAGAATCGGGCTTGAGCCTTGAAGAGAGAGCGCATAAAGCGATAAAATGGGCATAACAATAAATAGTCCAAAAAACCTAGAAGCAAGAATGAGACTTAGAGGCAAGCTTTGCTTGATGAGGGATTCCTTTGCCATTTTGCGTCCTTATGCTAAAATTCCAAAACAAAAAGATGATTTTACCCAAAAATAAATAAAGGCAAGTTATGCGCTTAATCTTAGCAACTTCAAATCAAGACAAAATCAAAGAAATCCGACAAATTTATGCTTCATTTTCACAAGATTTTGGAGTAGAGATTCTCTCTTGGGACACACTGATGACGCCCTTTGAGATTACAGAGGACGGCACAAGCTTTCAAGAAAATGCGTTAATTAAATCTAGGGTGGTTTTTGAAATACTCAAAAATCAAGGAATCCTAAAAGTGCGAGATATTGTCTTATCCGATGACAGCGGAATCTGCGTAGAGAAGCTAGGAGGTGCACCGGGGATTCGTAGCGCAAGATATAGCGGAGGTGGAGCGGAGGAGAATTTAGAAAAACTGCGTAGCGAAGTAAAAAGACTAGGCGGAATCTCAAGGGCACATTATTGCGCGTGTATTGGCATTAGCTCCTTTGTAAGCGATTCTAGTGCGCACGGGTTTATGTATGGACAGGTGATTGCAGAGTGTCGCGGAGAAAATGGATTTGGTTATGACCCGATTTTCATTCCCAATGGATTTAACAAAACTCTAGCCGAGTTAAGCAGTGAGGAGAAAAATTCCATTTCACATCGCAGAATCGCACTAGAAAATGCGCAGTATTTATTGCGTGCTTTGCTTGAAAAATAATCCATTTTTCTCTATGATTCCAAAAATAAATGCACAAAGGTATATCAATGAAACGAGCAATTAATCGGGGGGGGGGACAGAATAAGCTAAACTTTCCTTTTATTTTGAAATTAAAACAACAATTTCAAAGATTTAGGCTCAAAAAAAGATTAAATTCTAGGCTTCTTCACTATGTCCAAAAACTAACTCCACCCCTATCTTACAAAAATAGATATTCATCTATCCAACCATTGTAATTTAAACTGCTTTGGTTGCCCCCATTTCTCACAAGTCGCACAGCCAAAATTTCCAACACTACAAACCTACGAAAAAGACATTCAAGCCTTAAGCGAGATTACGCAGGGTTTCATAAACAAAATACAATTAATGGGTGGAGAACCATTGCTTAATCCAAATTGTAAAGATTACTTCGCCATTATGCGCAAACATTTCCCCAATGTGCCAATTTGGCATTTTGCTTCCAAAGCAAAATCAAGAGTTTTGGGAATCTTGCAGAGAAAATACCATAGAAATACACCCAACAAAGTATCCCATAAAGATAGATTGGGACGGAATACAGAAAATCTGCAAAGAACAAGGTGTGGTTTTAAAGTTTTTTATGGATTCTGATAAAAAACAAAAAGTGATGACAAAAATGATTCTAAATCCTAAGGGCAATTCTAACCCTTTTCAAAGCTTCATTGGTTGCACACTCAACCAATGCGCACAACTTTACGAGGGCAAGCTTTACCCTTCTGCTTATATTGAACATTTTAACAAGCATTTCTCGCAAAACTTGCAAATCACATCTTTAGACTTTATAGATATTCACAAGCCCAATCTTGCCTACCAAGAGATTCTGAATTTTATGGCAAAGCCATTGCCTTTTTGTCGTTATTGTGATACGATGAAATGGCAACACATCGGAGAATGGAAAGATTCTAAAAAAGATATTTCTGAATACTTAGAGTAATTTTTAAACGCAAAGATTCTACTTAAGACGGAGTAGAAAACTTAAAGCAATACTAGATTATAGATTGCTTCGCTACGCTCGCAATGACAAGGCAAAAAGCCCCACGATGACAGAAAGAAAGGGCAATGACGCAGCAAGCCATCACGAGCAAGTTTTAACTTGCGCGGCAATCCATAATAGCCCGCAATTTGAGGGAATTGCGAGATTCTATGAAATCGCAGGAATCTTAACTCTCTTTGAGCATTCGTCTTGCAAGTTTTTTTGCCTTGACTTCTTCTGCCTCGCGTTTGAGTGAAGCATAAAGTGTATTCGTATGGTCCTCTAGCATTTTTTGGCTATTGGTTGGCTTTTCACCCTCTTTTGGCGCAAGCTTAATGTATTCTCCATTGCTTTGGAGTTCGTGTGCTTTTGCATTGTCTTCACTTTGAATCTTGATGATTCCAAAGAGTTTATCGGCTAAATTGTCTTCAAAAATAGGTGTCATAAGCTCTACGCGACGTTCTAAATTTCTAGGCATTAAGTCTGCGCTCGCAAAATAAATTTGCACTTTAGCGTGCTTGAAGTAGTAGATTCTTGCGTGTTCTAGGTATTTGCCCACGATAGAAATCACGCGGATATTTTCACTCACACCCTTAATACCCGGTCTTAAGCAGCAGATTCCACGCACAATCAAATCTATTTTCACGCCCGCAGCCGATGCCTTATAAAGTGCCAAAATCACATCGGTATCTACGATAGAATTTGCCTTTAAAATAATGCGTCCGTCTTTGCCTGCTTTAGTTTCGTTTTCTATTAATTCCAAAATTTTTGGCTTAATTTGCAAGGGAGCGGCAAGCAAAGTATTGAGTTTGGATTTATGAGAGAATCCTGAAAGATTGTGGAAAAACTTTGTTGCGTCTTGTGTAAATTCCCGCTTAGAAGTCATATAACTAATATCTGTATATATTTTTGTAGTGCTAGGATTGTAGTTTCCTGTGCTTAAATGCACATATTCTCGCAATTCTCGTCCGATACTTTTAATCACAAGGGCAATTTTTGCATGTACTTTAAGCCCCGGAACACCATAGATGACATGCGCTCCTGCGGATTCTAATGCACGCGCCCAATGCAAGTTGTTTTCTTCATCAAAACGCGCTTTAAGCTCTACTAATGCAGTAACTTGTTTGCCATTCTCTGCCGCCTCAATTAACGCCTTAACAATGGGGGAATTTTTCCCTACGCGATAGAGTGTCATTCGGATAGAAAAAACATCGGGGTCTTTTGCCGCACTTTGGATAAAATTCACCACAGGATCAAAACTCTCATAAGGTTGGAACGAAAGAATATCTTGAGAATCTAGCACAGAGAAAATATTTGCATTAGAATCTAGTGGGGGTAAGATTTTAGAAGTGTAGCTTGGGAAAGTCAATTTAGCAAAGTTTTTGTTGCCTACAATCTCCCAAAGAATATTGGAATTCATTGGTGCTTCGCACTCATAAATGTCTTCAGGAGTTACTTTAATATATTGCTCTACAAAGTTTTTTAGCTCCAAATCATCGGTTTTCTGAATCTCTAAGCGGATAATCTCTCCTTTGCGGCGGGATTTCAAACCCTCCGTCATTAGAGCCATAAAGTCATCACCCTCTTCCTCTTCAATCTCCATATCTGCATTTCTTGTAACCCTAAATGAAGTCCAACTCATCACCTTAAAGCCCGGGAATAACTCATTTGTAAATTCTGCAACAATGGAATCTGTATGGAAATAAGTATCACCTAAGCGCACGAATCCGGGTAACATTCGTGAAATACGAGTCATACCAAATTTAATCTCACTTGGATTGTCAATGCTTTGGAGTTTGAGTGCCAAAACATAGCTAAGGTTATTTAAATGCGGAAAAGGGTGTGTCGCATCTACCGCAATTGGCACAACAATAGGATAAAGATGATTGATAAAATATTCTCGCAATTCCTTTTTCTGATTCTTGTCCGCTTCATTATAGGTTTTGATACATAAGCCAAGCTTGCTTAATTCTTCTCTGATTTCAAAATAGCACGCCTCTAATCGTTGTTTTTCTAGTTTCAGATAACTACGAATCTCATCTAATTGCTCTTTTGGCGTCAATCTGTCTGGACCGCTCTCTGTAATGCGCGCACTATAAAGTCTTTTTAAACCTGCAACCCTCACCATATAAAATTCATCTAAATTTGTGCCATAAATAGCAATAAACTTTAAACGTTCTAAGAGTGGATTATTAGAATCCTGTGCTTCACTCAACACGCGCGTATTAAAGCGCAACCAAGACAACTCACGATTGATAAAATTTGCTGGCTTGTTAAAAGTATTTGGTGCCATTTTTACTCCTTTTGCTTAAATTGTTCTTATTTATTATAATAAAATTCGCATAAAACTTACCTTGAAAAAGCAACAATAAGGTTTAAGTTGTAATTTTGTATCATTTGCCTTTAAATTTATTGCGGGATAATCAACGATGGAAAAACTAAATTATAAAGATTCTGGTGTAGATATTGTAGAGGGAAATGCACTTGTTGAAAACCTAAAAGAGCTTGTGAAACAGACTTTTAATCCTAATGTCTTGGGTGGAATCGGCTCTTTTAGCGGGGCATTTTTACTTCCTAACAATTACAAAGAACCTGTTCTTTTAGCTGCAACAGACGGCGTAGGTACGAAACTAAAGCTTGCAATTGATAGTGGAATTTTAGATAGTGTTGGGATTGATTTAGTTGCAATGTGCGTCAATGATTTGATTTGCAATTTTGCAACTCCTTTGTTTTTCTTGGACTATTATGCCACAGGCAAACTCAATAAAGATTCCGCTTTAGAAGTCATTAGAGGAATCACGCAAGGCTGTTTAGAAGCAGAATGCGCGTTGATTGGTGGAGAAAGCGCGGAAATGCCCGGAATGTATCAACACAAAGATTTTGATTTAGCCGGCTTTGCAGTTGGAATCGCAGAACGCGCAATGATGCAGAGAGAATCGCAAGTCAAAGCAGGCGACATACTCATCGCTTTGCCAAGCAGTGGGATTCATTCCAACGGCTATTCTCTTGTGCGCAAGATTCTTTCTTCTCATCATATTGCATTGGATTCCACATTTGAGGGAAAACCACTGATACAAACGCTCCTAACGCCAACTAAAATTTATGTTAAAACTTTCAAAAAACTACAAAACAAAATCAAAGCTCTTGCGCATATCACGGGAGGAGGGTTGATTGAAAACTTACCGCGCGTTTTGCCACAAAATGTTTGCGCAAAAATCATCACAAAAAATATCCAATCTCTACCAATTTTTGATATGCTCTGTCAATATGTAGAGGAAGAAGATAAATACAGAACTTTTAATATGGGCGTTGGAATGGTATTAATCGTGGAAAATAGCGAGGTGGATTCTGTCATTAAAGAATCTGGAGGATATGTTTTGGGCGAGTTAATCAATGGAGAAAAAGCTGTAAAATTTCTTTAATTTAAAAAAATTTATGCTATAATATAAAGATAAACATTGAACTTAAATCTTATTTATGATTAAGTTTTAAATGTTTCAATTTTATCTACGAAAGTGAAATGATTTCTATGCTTGAAAGTCTAAAAAAATTTTTAAAAGTTTATCCATTACCAATTTTTGTGCTATTGTTTAGCTTTGTAATTTATTATTCTGCTTTTGAAATCATACGCAAAAAAGAAATTACTCCTATTGCTGCAGAAACGGAAGCGGATTCTATGCTTAGCAAAGAAAATAAAATCGCAACAAATATTGCAGAATCACCAACAAAACCTTTCACAGAATCCAATCCAACACAATCACAACAAGAGGTGCAGGCAACAGAAAATTTATCCGCACAAGAGGTGCAAAATCAGCCAATACAGCCACCAAAAACTTATCTCTCTACAAATGTCAAATCTTTGAATATTCGTCAAGAGCCAAGCACAACTGCAGCTATTGCTGGCAAGCTCACACCAACAGAACAGGTGATTCTTTTGGAAGAGAAAGGTGATTGGATTCTTATTGCAGACGCAGGAGATGAAAAGCCGCTAGGTTGGATTATGAAAAAATTTAGCTATGAAATTACATTTCCAATTCAAGTTCTTTCACAAGAACAAAATATAGAATTGCCAAAATCTCTTGTCGCACCTGTTTCTACGACAGCTAACAAAATCTATGTTACCTCTAATGTGCGTTCTTTGAATATTCGTCAAGAGCCAAATGCAACCTCCGCTGTTATTGGCAAACTAACACCCTCCCATAAAGTAATCCTCTTAGAACAACGTGGGGAATGGATTATGATTGGAACATCTGAAGAGGGTAAAGTATTAGGCTGGATTCTCAAAAGCTATACACAAGAGATTCCAAAAGAAATTATGATTTCAGATACTAAACCCGCTAATGTAATAAATACGGAATCCAACCCAATTCCTGCTATGCCAAGCACACTTGTCCCAACACAAAATAACGCGCCCTTACAACAGACAATAACAAATGCTGCAAACCTAAATGCTGCGAATGCGGAAATCCCAAATGTTCAAAATGCAAATACTCCGATTCAAAACACACAGGACACACCCATTTACACTTCCAAAGTTCCGAGCTTAAATATCCGCGAATTACCCTCCACAGACACGCCTATAATTGGGAAATTGACACCCAATGATTCTGTTATTATCGTAGAAACACAAGATGCTTGGGTAAGAATCTTAGATGCTAATACACCTTCTATCAAAAATGGTTGGGTTGTTCGTCGCTCTCTTGTTACGAGACAATAGCTTCAACCTCAAAACGCGACTTTCAAAAGTAAAGGAATCCTATGCAGTTTGCAGTAATTGGCAATCCGATTCATCATTCCCTCTCTCCTATTTTGCACAATTCTGCTTTCAAATCTTTGGGAGTCGTCGGCTTTTATAGTCGCTATTTATTAGAGAATCCCGAAAATTTTTCTAGCCTTAAAAATCTGCATTTAACAGGTGCAAATATTACCGTGCCTTTCAAAGAGATTGCATTTAAATCCTGCAATGAAGTCTTTGGAATCGCACAGGAAATTGGTGCAGTCAATACCCTTGTGTTTGAAAAAGAAAAAATACTAGGTTACAATACAGACGCTTTAGGATTTTATCAATGTATAGAATCCCTAAACCCAAAAAATACTTTAATTATTGGGGCAGGTGGCTCTGCAAAAGCTCTTGCTTGTATCTTAAAAGCAAAAGGCATCTCTACAACGATTCTCAACCGCTCGCAAAGCCGTTTAGAGAGCTTTATTGCATTGGAATTCCACACCGCAACTTTTGAAAACTTCACTCCAAAAGAATGTTTTGACCTCATCATCAACACTACTCCTGCGGGATTGACAAACGATTCTCTCCCCTTAGATTCTACGCTTCTTGTTCCACTATTAGATTCTACCAAGTTTGCTTTTGATTTGGTTTATGGGAGAGAAACACCCTTTCTAACGCTTGCAAAGAGTTTAAATATCCCCCATAGCGATGGCAAACAAATGCTGATTAATCAAGCGATTTTAGCATTTGAAATCTTTATGGAATCGCAAAAGATTCCAATAAACAAAACAATTTTGCGCCAGAGTATGCAAACTGCACTTTAATATGCTACAATAGCTCCATTCTAATTTAAAGGCAACCCTATGCACACCATTATCACTTCGCGACATTTTGAACTAACAGATTCTATTAAAGATTATATTTATCATTTAACCGAGAGTTTGGGAAAATATAATTTAGACATCTTGAGTGTCCGTGTCGTTATTTCCTATCAAGAAAAAAGGGGCACAAAAAGGGCGAGAAAAAGAAAAAATGTCTTTTCAATATTGATTTGACGCTTTCTTTAGCTCACGCTAACACCGTAGTGATTAATCAAAATGACAAAGACCTTTATGCTGCGGCAGACCTTGCTATCTCGCGTATGCACAAAATCTTGCGTCGTTATCACGATAAAATCCATCACAAGCAAGCAATCCCAAGCGAAACTATTGTGGCAAATCAAATCTTACGCGATGAAGCAAGCGCACACAAGGGTGAGGACGAAATCGTGCCGATGGATTTAGATTTGCACAAGCCTTTGGATATTGAAGACGCGCTAGAGCGTCTTAAAAGTAGCTCGCAACAATTCTTTGTCTTTAACGACAAAGATTCCAAAATGCGTGTCATTTATAAACGAACTGATGGCAAATACGGGCTATACTAAACAAATCTGTCTCGTAGGCGGTGCAGTGCGCGACAAACTCCTATGCCTACCCATCAAAGATAGGGATTATGTCGCGGTAGGTTATAGCGAAAAAGACTTTAGCCATTTATCACGCGTGGGTAAAAGCTTCCCTGTTTTTTTGCGTCAAGATGGCTCGCAAATCGCCTTAGCACGCAGAGAAAAGAAAGTTTCCGCAGGTTATAATGGATTTTGCGTGCAAACAAAGCAAGTCTCGCTACAAGAGGACTTGAAGCGGCGCGACTTGACAATTAACTCTATTGCTCTAGATGAAGCAAAGGGTGAATATTACGACCCCTTTAATGGAATCCAAGATTTAAAAAACAAGATTTTGCGCCACACTTCCGAATCTTTTTGTGAAGACCCTTTACGTGTGCTTAGAATCGCAAGATTTCGCGCACGCTTTGGAATCTGTTGGAAAATCCACCCCAGCACAAAAGTGCTAATTTATCAAATGCGCAAAGAACTAGAATCGCTTGAGCCAAACCGCGTTTATCACGAAGTAGAATCCGCAATGCAAGCCCCCAATACTTCTTTGTTTTTTGAAACACTTTTTGAACTAGGAGTTTTGGATATTATTTTTCCACATCTCTATGCGCTCACCACCTTAAAAGAGGGCAATTTACACCATTTAGAAGCCTCCGTGTTTGCACACACAATGGAAGTTTTAAAAATCACCGAATCGCTAGCAAAAACCCTCCAAGCAACACAACAAATTTCAAACAAACAACTTTTAATTTTGAAATTCGCCGCTTTATATCACGATATTGCCAAACCTTATTGTTATCGCCATTTTGGCAATTCTAGCGGACACGATAAGCAAGAATATATTTTGCCTGCTCTTGATATTTTTATTCCAAAATCTATCCAAAAACCGATGTTGCAACTCATCAAAAACCATACCAAAATTTACAAACTAGACGAAATGCGTCCCTCTAAAATAATAGAGTTTTTTGATTCTTTTTGCAGAGACAAATCCTTGTTAAACCTGCAAATTGCCTTGCTCTTTGCTGACAGAAAAGGGCGCATTGATTTGCAAGATTCCACAACCCAAAGCAAAGATTCTCCTTACGATTCTCTTTCCAATCAAGCTTTTAGACAACGCATACTTCAAACTTTTAATGCACTCAATGCTTATTCTCCCAAGCTCTGGCTAGAATCCCAAAAGAATCTCCCCAACGCACAAGCTATTAAAGCGCATATTTTGCAAGAAAAAATCAAGATTTTAGATTCTGTTTTTTATCAAGTCTAGTTTCAAATTCTCATACTTGTGATAATGTGTTGCGCACAACTTGCGTAGCAGTTTGCCTATGCGCAGTCATTGCAATGACAAGGCAGTTTGCTTTTGTCTTTGTGAGAAAATTTTCGTGGTGTGCGAAACACTCACCCACGAAGTGAAAATCCATACAAAATACGCAACAAGTGGATAAAAACTTAAGTTACAAAATCTAACTTTTACTTATTTGTTAAGATTTTAATTTTTTCCAAACATTTATTTCGCAAACGATATAAAGTAGCAATCTCCATACACATTAGTCCAAATATCACAGAATGCATTGAAAATGTTGCTCGTTTATAAACCGGAAATTCTATACACAAAGAGAAAAAGATTACGACAAAAGATATAAGGGCTATATAGAAAAATTTTCTTCCCCTGTATTTGCGGTAAATTCCATAATGAAAAATGCTATAAATTAGCACGACAGGAATACTATAAAACATCAACAAAGTATAATGTGCTCTAGGTCCAACGCCAGAGTAGCTATAATCATACACTTTAGAAGCGTATTCCAAAGCACGCAATCCCATAAGGAAATTTCCAGATACTAAAAGCAAAAAAATGCAAAACAAAAAAACTTCCAATAAAATAGGCAAGAAAATCCTCATTAGCAATTATTCTGCTGTAAATTCTGTCCCAATTCCCGCACTTGTGAAAAGCTCCAAAAGCAAAGAATGCGGAATCCGTCCGTCAATAATATGAGCTTTCCCTACCCCATTTTTAACACAATCCAAACACGCCTCTACTTTTGGAATCATTCCACCACAAATCGTGCCATCGCGGTAGAGATTCTCGGTTTGAGCAATATTCAAGGATTCTATAATCTCGCCATTTTTATCCAATACACCTTTGGTGTCGGTTAAAAAAATTGCGCGCTTTGCTCCTGTGGCAATCGCAATCGCGCTTGCAGCAGAATCTGCATTGATGTTAAACCCCGGGTGTCCTGCTTCTTCTCCACAAGCAATCGGTGCAATCACCGGAACGAGATTTTGAGCAAGCAGATTGTCAATCACTTCACCGCGCGTTTCAATGATTTCACCTGTATAGCCATACCTGCCATTTTCCTTTGGCTTTGCTTGGAACAAAGAAGCGTCTTTGCCACTTAAACCTAGAGCATTCACCCCGTGAAAATTCAAAAAGGCTGTAATTTCTTTATTAATCTCCCCGCTAAGCACCATTTCTACGATTTTTAGTGCGTCAATACTCGTAACTCGCAATCCATCTACAAATTCACTTTGAATCTTAAGTGCGTTTAATAGCTCATTAATGCGCTTCCCACCGCCATGCACGATGATGGGCTTGATTCCCAACATATAAAGCATTACAATATCAATTGCGAATTGCTCCTTTAGATTCGGATTGATTTGCGCCGCACCTCCATATTTAATCACGATTTTAGAACCACGAAAAAACCGAATATAAGGTAGCGAATCCAAAAGAATAGAAACAATTTTAGAATAATTACGCATTTTGCCTCTTTATATAGTAAAATAATGCGAAATTATAACCAAAAGGATTGCAAATGCAAGAGAAAATTGTGTTTTTAGACGGACTAAGCTTGGGAGAACACGATTTGCAGGAAAAACTACTCAAAAAACTCCCAAATGTAGATTATACAGAGTATCCTACAACCACACCAGAACAGACATTAGAGAGGGCAAAAGGTGCTACAATCGTGCTTAGCAATAAAGTCGTATTAGATGCTCCTATTTTAAATGCTCTCAAAGAAACCTTGAAACTCATTTGCATTACTGCTACCGGAATGAATAATGTGGATTTGGAGGTGGCAAAAGAATGTGGAATCGCGGTAAAAAATGTCGCGGGCTATTCTACAAAAAGCGTGGCACAACACACTTTAATGATGGCATTAGCATTAAGTGCAAAGTTGCCGCTTTATGATTTTTTCTGCAAAAGCGGTTACTACACTTCTAGCGCACTTTTTACGAATCTTGCCAAACCATTAGAACTACTTTACCGCAAAAAATGGGGAATTATAGGACTAGGAAACATAGGACAAGAAGTAGCGAAGCTAGCAACTGCCTTTGGTGCGGAAGTTTGCTATTATTCTACTAGCGGTAAAAATCTCAATGCAACTTATCCGCACAAGGATTTAAAGACGCTTCTACAAGAATGCTTTGTTGTCTCTATCCACGCGCCACTAAATGACAATACGAAAAATCTATTAAATAAAAATAATTTACATCTTATGCAAAATGGCTCAATTCTAATCAATGTCGGACGAGGCGGAATCGTGAATGAAGAGGATTTGGCAGACGAGTTAAAAAAACGCGAGATTTATGCGGGATTTGATGTTTTTACAAAAGAACCCATACCGCAAAATCACCCTTTCTTAAATGAAGAAATAGCTAATCAACTAGTTTTGACTCCTCATAATGCTTGGGGATATGAGGAAAGCAAATGCGTATTGATTGACGGGGTGATAAACAATATCACGGAGTTTTTGAAATAATTTAAATTTAATATAGAAAAATCATAAAAAAATTTTATGGAAACTTTAGAATCTCTAGGACTAGTGGGATTGTTACTTGTCTGCTTTTTGGCAAGTAGTCTTTATCCGCTAGGCTCTGAAGTCTTTGTGTTGGGCTTCGTATCCTTAGGATATTCCGAATCTATCGTGTGGTGTGTCGCCACATTCGGTAACACACTTGGTGCACTGACAACTTATGCGATTGGCTATTTTGGCAACGATTATTTACTCAACCGATACTTCAAAAACACGAGCCAAAAAATCCATCGTTACCAAGACAAAATCCAAAAATACGGATTCTGCTTTGCATTTTTTAGTTTTTTGCCCTTTTTAGGCGATGTGTTTGCCCTCGCACTTGGCGTTTATCAATATTCTTTTATCAAGGCGGTTTTCTTTATTGCACTTGGCAAAGGCTTGCGATATTTGGTGCTTTTGGGTGCATTTTCTTGGTGGCAAGCAGCAGGTTAAAACTTGCCATTGCGTCCTTGCAAGAAATGAGCTTTAGCGAGAGACGAAGCAATCTATAATCTTGCATACTTTAAGCTTTACAATAAAATCTTTAAACCCCCTTGCCCTCTTTAGAATCCTTTAGCAAGGTTTGTATTATAGAATCACTTTTAGAATCGGATTTAGTAAAAATGTTTTGAGGGATTCCATAAGCGTTAAAAGCTTGTTTATTTTTCAATTCTTGATTCTCTTTTTCTAGTTTGTCTCTTTTCTATAAGACTTCAAAGAAAGTTTGGGTATTCGTTATAAATTACAGAGTCTTAAAATGAAGTGTAAAGGTTTTTTAATTTTTCTGTTTATTTGAGGTTGTTACGCAAGGGAACAAGTTTATTGCACTTCAATCCTGCCATTATGACGACAAATTTTACCCTCTAGTTCATATTCAAACAAAACTGCCCCAAACTTCAAAAACGCTTCCTCAAAGAGTGGATTGCCTTTACAAAATTCTAACACCTCATCTTTTACCGCTATTGTTTGATTTGCAGAATCCTGCTTGCATTCCTCTTGGAATCCTAGCAATTCTACAAACTCATCTATATCCCAAATCACTTGCGCTTTGCCCTCTTGAGCCAAACTTTGAGTGCCTTGACTTTGCCCTATCTGATGAGGTGGTACGAAGATTTGTTTGCCAAGCTTTAGTGCGTAATTCGCGCTTCGCATTGACCCGCTTTCTAAATCTGCTTGAGGGATAATCACATATTCTCCAAGACTAACGACCAATTTGTTGCGCTCCAAAAACGAAAAAGCGCGGGGAGAATAAGGGGAATCAAATGGACTTAAAATCAAAGCATCTCGGTAAATCTGCTGAATGATTTTTGCATTTGTGCGCGGATAGATAATGTCCAAAGAAGCAGGCGAAACCATAATGGTATTGGGTAAGGCATATTTATGTGCAATAATATCTATGCCAAGCGCGCCTCCACTCACAATTACCGCGCCCTTATTTGTAAGCTTGCACGCAAGAGTTTGGGTGAAATTTTGAGCATAAGGGTTGGGATTCCGCGTGCCGACAATAGTAATTTTACGCGAGTTTAATAATTCTAAATTGCCGCAGTAAAAAATCTGCTTTAAACCCAAATACGACAATTCAGTCGGAATTGTAGGCAGAATCGCAAAATCTTTTAAGGACTCCAAACTATTTCTTTAGGATTCTTTTTGAACCAGATAAATGACAATTGTATCCACAAAACCATAACGACGATAACCATCACCCTCGCCATCACCCTCAAACTCATCTAGGATTTCTTTGGCTGGGTGCTCTTGGAGCAATCTAACTAATTCTATGCTTTTACCAAAACGTTCAAAATAACGTTTGATTGTAATCACCCAATTCACATCGGCACTTTGCAAGTTTTGCTGAATCTGACTTAAATAAGCTGTTTTTAAAAGTGAGCCAATTTTATCTACCCAATAATGCACTTCCATATACTCGCCAAAAACAACCATTGCGCGCTTTGCATCTCCTGTTTGCGCGTAGGTTTTTGCTTCTTCATAACATCTTAAAAAGTCTTTTGTGAAATCCTTAAACTGCTGCATAGAGCGCAAACTTTCAATTTCATCTACCAAGGAATAGACTTTTTTAATGTCTTTTGCTTCAATCGCTATTAAGAGATTCTCTTTTTGTTGCATTAGCACAATGCGTTCATTTGCTGCGCGCTTTAGTGTTGGAAAAACAAGAAGAGTTTCTGCAATTTTTTTTGCCTCATCGTAATGGAAGTTTTTTTCTAATTCAATCAGATTTGTGAGCATTCGCTCGCCCACTAAAAGTACTTTTTTATACAAATCCGTCTCGCGCAAGAATGAAAATTGAAAGGTTAAGCTAAAATATTCCTTGAAATTTTGTTTTTTAATCAGCATATCTGCTTTTTCAAACACATCGCAGTTACGCAAAAGCTGCACAATGAGTTCTTTTTTGGGCGTATTGTTAAAAGGTGCTAAAGCCTGCTCTGCCAAACGCTTATTGGTGCTTGCATTTTCCATAAGAAGTTTTTTGGCATTAAAAAATGCTTTATTCCAGATATTTTCTAGCTTTTCATAGGCTTGTGTTTTAACTAAAAATTTCGTTGTCTTTAGCATCTCGTAGGCTTTGGTGAAATCTTTTTTATTGACTAACTCTAAAAAAGTCTTTACCCCCTCCTTTTGAGACAAATAAAAGTCAAATTCATTCTTTTTTGATTCATTGACGACAAAGGGTGCAGTAAGTTCCACTGCTTTTTCTATTTCATTTTCATTCAACAATGCAATGGCTTCATTTAGGATTTCGGGCCACACTTCATCAAAGATTTTCGTCAAGGGGTGAATGCTTAAAAATACATTTTTATTAATCGCCTCACGTGCGCTTTTGTAATCTTTTTTTTGCAAACTAGATTCCAGCTCCTCTCTACCTTCATTATAATCAATAATCAAAAGTGCTCCGTCAATAGAACCGATATATAAATGTCCGTGAGAAAAAGCCAGTGAGGCTGTGCCAGCGTGTTCGTTGTTAATCTCCATAGCTTTTGAATTATCTTTCAAAGACAAGACATAAAGCATATCTGAACGCGTGCCAACAAGTGCGTAATTTTCTTCCTCTGTAATGGCAATACTTGTGGGCCAAAATGCAAAAGGGTATTCTTGCGAAATAATTTTGCCCTCTTTTAAGCTAAAAATAATGCTTGCATTGTTGCGACATACTAACAAAATTTTTTCATCGTGTTCAAAAAAACAAGAATCCTCTACAACATCGTTTGTAGCAAAATTAAAAGCGATTCTATGTCGCAAAACATCAAAAATCATCGTAAATTTATCAAATCCGCTAATTGCAATAAAATCGCCGCTTTTAGAAAAGCGAATCGTAGAAATATAATCCGAGCGCGCCAATAAAGAGGAAATAGCCAAAAAGCTACGTCCTTCATATAAAAAAACTCTTCCGTCTTGCCCACCTGTGGCAAAAAATCTCCCATCGTGAGAAAAAGCACAAGATTCTATATCGCCATCGTGGTCTTCTAATGTCGCAATGTGTTTCAAAGTAGAACCATTGAGTTCTAAAACAAATGCTTTCCTTTCACCCATAATAGGAAAACAAAAATAAGAATGCGGAGAGATTCCAAATGCGTGCGAATAACGATGCGGAGATTCTATATCTTTAATTACTCGGATACTTGTTCCAATATGTAAGTTTTGATTGATTTCAGAAATATAAAAAACATTATCAATACAAAAAGTGGAATCTTTTACACACGCAATATTTAAAATGCTCCCTTGTAGCTGGCGAGTTTCTGTTGGAGTTGTCATTGCGAATCCCTTAAAAATCCTAAAATTCTCAATATTTTAGCATAATTCTTTATAAAATTGTTATGGTGCAATAATTTCATTCACATATACAAGCTCTACCCCGCTTTTGGATAGATAATTTTCTGCATTTTTAAGAGCTAGCAAAGTCTCTTTGTGAGGGTGTCCAATCGCAATAGCATAACCCTTAGTCTTCGCTATTTTCACCGCTTGGATTAGATTTTGTGTAATTTTTGAAATATTCAATTCATTATCCAAAAACACATCACGTTCCAAATAGTTGCTTTGGCAAGGATTGAGTTGCCCCATAGAATGTGTAGAGTAAAATACACTTGTTTTGGTATTGGGAGCTGTTTTGGAATCAAGAAAATTAATTTTATTTTTATTAAGCGTCTCTAAAAGTAGCGTCATAGAATCTAAATCCTGCGTGAATTTACTCCCTGTATGATTATTGATATAGGTAAGTGTTGGAAAATCTTGCTTAATTGCTTGGATTCTTTGTTGAATTTTGTTTTGTGAATCTCCAACAAACAGCCATTCGTGCTCTGCTTGATAAAAGTCCAATGCCTCAAGTGGCAAATGCACCATATAAAAAGGAGCGAGTTTCGCAATTTTTGGAGTTTTTGGATTCGCCTTGCTTTTGGGAAAAAGCGAGGGAGTAATCTTGTAATGAATTTTAGTTATTGCCTGATATTGTGCGAAATTCCCAATATCATCAATAATAATTGCAAGCTGCGGCTTCGTTCGGCGACATAGTGCAGATTCTTTTGTTTCAGATGAATTTTCCTGCATTTTAGCAAGAGCGGATTCTTTTTGTGTTTCTTGAGATTCTTTTGTTGCATTAGATACGACTTGTTTTTTAAAAACCTCCGAATTATCTGTGTCTTGAGGTTGTGTTTGGGAGATTTCTTTTGAGGATTCCGCGAGAGAACTTGCCTTAAGTGCTTCTAAATTTTCTTTCAAAAAATCAATATTTTTTTGGATTAACTCTGCATTGCTTTGCATTATAGTCGCATTTGATTCCTTGCTTGATATGATTTTTGAGACTTGAGAATTTTCTTGTGTTTTTGCTTGCAAGACAGGTTTTGATTTGGGAGTTTTGGGGATAAAGTTAAAGCTAAGCAATACGAGCAATAATGCAATAATACCAATAGTTATGGGTTTTACTTTATCCATATATTCAATTATTTTTCTAATAGAATCTCAACTTCAAGTGTATTAAAATTTTGATTTGAATCTGTTTTCATATCAATTTTTTGAGCTTTTGTGTATTTTTTAATCACTTCTAGTATCTCTTCTTTCATTTGCTCCATATAAGGCACATTAATTGCGCGTTCGTGAGCTAAAATCAATGTTAAGCGGTCTCTTGCTTCCTTAGCAGAAGATTTTTTGCTACCGAAGAATTTATCCATTAAACTCATGAAAATAACCTTCCAAAGAATCCCTTTTTGGCTTTCAATTCCAAATAGGGTACTTCTTCACCCAAAATCCGTTTTGCAATATTTTGATAAGCAAGAGCAGAAAGAGAATTACCATAAATCACAGGTTCTCCCGTGTTAGTAGAAGAGATGATTTTCTCATCTTCTGGCACAATTCCAATAAGAGGCAAAGCAAGAATATTTAGCACATCTTCTACACTTAACATTTCACCTTTTTCTACCATTTCAGGTTTTAGTCTGTTAATAATCACATGCTTTAGCACTTCTTGCCCTTCTTGCGCCTTTTTGCTTTTTGCATCAATGATTCCAATCACCCTATCTGCATCACGCACGCTTGAAACTTCTGGTGTTGAAACAATCAATGCGCGGTCAGCCAAAAAAATAGAATGCTCAAATCCCCCTTCAATTCCTGCTGGAGAATCCAATAAAACAAAATCAAATTCTTCTTTGAGTTTATGAATTAACCCTGAAACTTTTTCTTTGTCTAAAATATTTTTATCCTTGCTTTGACTTGCGGGCAAAAAATAAAGATTTTTAGTTTTTTTATCATTGATAAGAGCTTGGGAAAGATTGCACTCCCCCTCCATCACATTGACAATATCATACACGATACGATTTTCTAAGCCCAAAATCATATCTAAATTACGCAAACCAATATCAAAATCTACCGCTACAACTTTCTTACCCACACTTGCCAACCCCACAGCAAGATTCGCAGTTGTTGTGGATTTGCCCACACCACCTTTGCCGGAAGTAATCGTAATTACACATCCACTCAAAATCACACCTTCAGTTTAAAATTAAGCTAAAAATTGTAGCTTTTGAAGCATTTAATATAGATTAAACATAAAAAAATTTTAAAAAAGGCTTGGAGTTAAAAGCGACTTTAGACGATAACTTTGGCGATGAACTGGGCAAAATCCACATTTCTGAATCTTCTCTAAATGTGCTTTTGTGCCATAACCCTTGTTATGAGCAAAATCATATTGAGGAAATTCCTTGTGCAATGCTAACATTTCAGAATCTTTTACACTCTTTGCCAAAATACTTGCTGCGCTGATTGTATGAAGTTTGGAATCTCCCTTGACTAGAGTCTTTAAATGAGGAATCCCAAAGGCACAATTTCCATCAAACACATAAAAGGGCGCATTTAAAGAACTTAAAATCTCAAGCAAAGATTCCTTTATGCACACGCTCAAGCCCTTTTCATCAATTTGCTTAGAAGTTTTTTGGACAATATGGAATCGCGCACAGGATTGAATCTCCACACTCAAAGAATCTCGGACAGATTGGGAAAGCTTTTTAGAATCTTTAATCCTCTCCAAAAGACTTTGAATAGGAGATTCTAAGACAACTCCACAAACAAAAAGCGAACCCGCTATGCAACCTCTCCCGGCTTCATCTATCCCACAAACTTCAGGATATTTTGACAAAGGAATCGTGAGTGATTCTAAGGTTTGCTGTAAAGCATTAGAGGACAAAGCAAGGTTTATCAGAGGATTCTGTTTGGACATTATTTCAAGACAAATCGCAAAACTTCTTTAAATTCGCTGACAGGGTGAATCTTCAAGCCATCTCTTACCTCTTGTGGAATCTCGTCCATATCACGTTCAAAATTTTTCTTTGGAATCAGTACTTCTTTCATACCCGATTTATAAGCAGCAATGAGCTTTTCTTGCAAACCGCCAATAGGCAAGACTTTGCCTCTTAAAGTTAGCTCGCCCGTCATTGCGACATCACCCCGCGCTTTTTTGTTTGTCAGCAGTGAAGCAAGTGCGCTCGCAATTGCGATTCCTGCACTTGGTCCATCTTTTGGTGTTGCGCCCTCTGGCACATGCAAATGCACATCTAAGCGATTATAAACCTCACTTGCACTAGGTTGGATATTTTCTTCTTTTTCTTTTGGGGTTTGAGGGATTAACTTACAATCCACCTTGAGTACTCCACTATCAATCAAAGATTTCACATAAGAATAGGCAATTTTCGCACTTTCTTTCATCACATCACCCAAATTTCCTGTTAAATTCAAGCCTCCTTTGCCTTTGATTTTAAGTGCTTCAATCTTTAGAACATCGCCCCCTACGCTCGTCCAAGCAAGCCCATTAACCAATCCAACCTCTGCATTTTTGTTTGCATTTTCAAACTCAAACACGATTTTGTCTAAAAATTCGTGTAAGTTTTTGGAAGTGATTTGCACTTTTTCTTGCGGAGATTGTAAAATGTTTTTTGCCACTTTGCGCAAGATTTGTGCAATCCTACGACGCAGATTCCGCACTCCTGCTTCTCTCGTGTATTTCTCAATCAGCATTTTTACCGCACTAGGCGAAAAGCTAATCTCGCTATTTTGCAAACCATGTTTTTTCAGCTCTTGGGGAATTAAATATTTTTTGGCAATTTGTTCCTTTTGGCTTGGTGTGTAGCTATTAATATTGATAAACTCCATTCTATCACGCAAAGGTGCTGGAATCGCGCTCACATCGTTTGCCGTTGCGATAAAAATCACTTGTGATAAATCCAAATCAAAATTTGTATAATAATCTCTAAACTCCTTATTTTGCTCTGGGTCAAGAATCTCTAACAACACAGAGGAAGGGTCGCCACGAAAAGAATTATGAATCTTATCTATTTCATCTAGCACCACAACTGGATTCATTTCTTTTGCGTCAATCAAACCCTGCACGATTCTACCGGGCATTGCACCAATATAAGTGCGACGATGTCCGCGCAACTCATTGACATCTTCTAAACCACCCAACGCAATTCGCACCAATTTACGCTTCAAAGCAGTGGCAATAGAATTTGCAAGGCTTGTCTTGCCCACCCCCGGAGGTCCGTAAAAACACAGAATCGTTCCTTTATTTTCATTGTTATTTCCTTTGCCACGCAATGCAAGCAACTCACGCACAGCAAAATATTCCACAATGCGCTCTTTTGGCTTTTCTAGCGCAAAATGGTCTTTGTTAAGCTGCTTTTCTACCCCATCAATATTCAGCGGTTTTTGTGCAAACAAACCAAAAGGAATCTCTAAAACCAATTCAATATAATTTTGCAACAAATTCGCATCTGCGCTGTCTTGGTGCATTCTTGAAAGTTTGGCAATTTGCTTGGAAATCTCCTTATAGGCGTCTTGGCTCATTTTGTTTTTTAGTTTTTCTAGTTTTTGGCGATATTCCTCTATCTCTGCGTCTTTACCAACATCTCCGCCCAACTCTTTTTGAATCTGTTTTAATTGCTCTTTTAAGAAATACTCTTTATTGACTTTTTCCATTTGAGAATTAACTTTGGTTTTAATTTCTTTTTGAATTTGCTGTGCGCGAATTTCCTCCATTACAATTTCAATGAGACTTAAAAGTCTTTCTTCGGGATTATTTTCTTTGAATATTTTATAAGCTTGGTCTTTTTTAAGCCGAATCGCACTCGCAATCAAATCTGCTGCACGATTAGGCTCCATTGTCTCGTTAATGCTTTTGAGTAAATCTTGAGGAAAGTTTTGAGAAATATTATAAAGATTGCGCAATCTTTCTTTCAAAACTGCCAAAATCGCTTCTATGCGCGCGACATCAAAGGGTAGAGAGATGATGGGTTCAATCTTTCCTTGCAAGGGCATTTTAGATTCTACATTCAACAAACGCCCACGACTTAATCCTTGAAACAGAATCTTAACGCGCCCTTCAGGCAATGCGACACGACGCATAATCACACCAATCACACCCACATCATAGAATCCTATATCACTCTCTCCAAGCATACTAGTTTTAGAAGCAGTGATGAAAACCAATTTATCTTGAGATTCCATTGCAACTTCAATGGCTTTTAGATTTTCTTCATCACTGACAAATAAAGGTGCAATCATAAAAGGATACAAAAACATATCCTCTTCTACGATTACAGGCAAAGTTTTTGGAAATTCTCCATAACGTTCTAATTGCATATTTTCTCCTACCATTCAAAGATTCTTTGATACCACGGAGAATGCGCTTCTTTATAATAAACTTCTTTAATCCAAGCATTTTCATTGATTTTTTGCTGATAAAATTCAGCCGCATTCTCCTTGCCTCTGCGCTCATAAAGCTTAATAATTTCTTTATTGAGACTTAAATTTGCTAATTCAAGCTTTAAAAGCATTGTATCTACCATAGGGCGATAGCGCGAATAAGGATATTTTTTGTCAAAGGCTTTTGCTTCATTGATGGATTGCATTAATAATTTTTGGTCGCGGAATTGCTTGCCAAAAGCAAAATAATTTGCCTGTAATTTTAAATATTGCACAAAATCTATATTTTCTGCATTTCCAAAACGTTTTGTAAATTCATCAAAATAGAATCCCGCAAGCAAATATTCTTCTTTTTGCATATGTGCTCTTCCCAAAATCAACATTGCCTCACCTAGAAGCGGGGAATTTAAATGCTCACTTTGCAAAGAGACGAAATAACTATCGGCTTTTTCTAAATCATCGTTACGAATTTCTTTTAACATATTTTGATACCAATAATCCGCGGGTTTATTCACCTCATCTAGTGCCAAACCGCTATTGGTTTTAGAAGAACACGCGCCCAAAAAAACAAGAATGCAAAAACCATAAAAAGAAAATTTAATCCATCGCAACATAAAATAAATTCCTTAAAAACAAAGTTAAAAATTATAAAAATGGTCGTAATTATAGCGGATTTGACATAGATTTTATAATTTTTTTTTAAAATCAAATTGATTTTTTGCTTTTATTGCGATAAAATCTCACGCAAAACTTTTAGTAAAATTATTTCTATGATTTTTAAACGCTCATAAGCGAAGGAAAAAACAATGGAATTTGTAGTAAAATCTCCGATTTTAGGCTTTGAACATATCCACAAGATGGCATTAGAAAAAATCTCCAAAGACGATGAAACTTTTATGCAATTAAAAAGTTGCGAAAACGATGGCATTTCCTTTACTCTAGTGAATCCTTATGTGATGCGTACAGATTATGAATTTGAGATTCCATCTCCCGTAAAAGCACTTTTAGATTTAAAAGGCAAAACAAACACCGACCCACAAAACTCTAAACTCGTCATCTTAAACATTGTTTGCGTGAAAGAACCCATTGAAGAATCTAGCGTTAATTTTCTAGCCCCTTTGCTTTTTAATTTTGAAACTCTTACAATGGCGCAAGTCGTTTTAGAAAATTTCAAATATGAGAATTTCGGATTGTCCGAACCTATTTCAAAATTCTTTGACTTCTCCAAACAATAGAAACTCCGCAATGCAATCCTTAATTCTTTTGGGCTATGGCAAAATGGCAAAAGCCTTAGCACAAGGCTTGAAAAACAAATACAAACTATTGGTCTGCGGTCGCAATCTTGCAAAAGTTCAGTCATTTTGTGAGGAATTAAATTTAACTCCTTTATTTTTGGAAAACTCTACGATTCCATTAAAAGAATCCGATGAAATCTTGCTTTGTGTTAAGCCTTACGCACTCAATCAATTCCGCTTCAATGGCAAAGCAAAGTGCGTTTATTCTATCTTGAATGCCACTAGTCTTGAAACATTAAAAGCAGTCATAGAATCACAATATTATATTCGGGCTATGCCAAATATCTGCGCAAGCGTTGGACAATCTATCACGAGTTTGTGTGGTGATTTGGCTTTCCAAAAAGAAGCAATTGCTATTTTTGATTCTATTGGCAAAAGCGTATGGCTTGAAGAAAAGCATTTTCCTTTAGCCACTGCTTTGGGTGGTTGTGCTCCAGCATTTCTAGCCCTTGTTGCCGAATCACTCATTGATAGCGGAGTAACCTATGGTCTAACACGCGAAGATTCTACACAAATTGTGCGCACATTATTTAGTGGTTTTGCTAGTCTTTTAGAACAAAATCACCCCACATTGCTTAAAGAGAATGTGATGAGTCCTGGAGGCTCTACTGCACAAGGAATAGCGACTTTGGAAAAACATGCCCTTAAAAACGCTTTTTTAGAAGCAGTTTTGGCTTCTAAAAACTTCGCTTGAAACCAAAAACTCTTGCGATTTTAGGTGGCAGTGGTGCAGGCAAAACTGCTCTTTCTTTGGAACTCGCTTCAAACTATGATTGCGCGATTCTTTCATTAGATTCTTTAAGTGTTTATCAAGAAATTAATATTGCTAGCGCAAAACCTAGTTTAGGGGAGAGAAAAGGGATTCCACATTTTGGTATAGATGTATTACACCCCAACGAATTGCAAAATATTCATAACTTTATTCAAGAATATCATCGCGCGCAAGCATTTTGTCAAAAACACAACAAGCACCTCTTAATTGTAGGCGGCACAAGCTTCTATCTGAAAACTCTGCTTTGTGGGCTTTCACCCTCTCCCAAATTGTCTTCGTCTGAAAAACTAGAAATAGATTCTACGATTCATCATCTTGGTGATTTAAATGCACAATATGCGTATTTAAGACGAGTGGATTTACCTTATGCAAGCAAACTCAAACCCCAAGATTCTTACCGCATTGTGCGTGCATTGGAAATCTATTTTTCCACACAAACTGCACCGAGTGTTTATTTTGCCAACAATCCCCCCAAACCAATTTTAAAATCTTGTGAAATTTTTGAAATTTATTTTGCGCGGGAATTGTTAAGAACAAGGATTCAAGAACGCACACAAGAAATGCTAAATAAAGGACTTTTAAATGAAGTGCAAACACTTATTGCGCGCTATGGAACGCAACATCAATGGGCAAAAAGTATTGGCATTAAAGAAACATTAGCATATCTCAACTACCAAAAATCTTGGGATTCCTCCTCTAGCAAACCACAATCTCCCATTTTTTCTTTAGAATCCCTTAAAGATTCTATCTCTTTGCACACAGCCCAACTTGCCAAGAGACAAGGCACCTTTAACAAAACACAATTCCCTCCACATTTTTGTGGCACCGCAAATGAAATTTATTCTCAAATTTCCTCACAAATTTTTTGTAATTTTTGCTAAAATGCCAAAATATTTTTAAAATTTATATATAGAAAGTATTCAATTTTTAAGATTACATATTGTATAATGAAATTTTAAATAAAATTTAAGCAATGCAAGAAAGGGTGGCTTATGTATAAAAAATTGTCATTGAAAGCAAAAATCTTGGTGCTTGCGCTTGGAATCATCGTGAGCTTGATAAGCATATTTGGCACGATTGAATATTTTAAGCAAGATATTATGCAAGATACAAGCATGGAAGTGCATAAGGCTGTGAGTGAGGAGGTAGAGCAAAAAATCAAGCTTTCTACGGATACTCTAGCAGAATCCCTAGGAGAGCTGATTGTAGGCTTAGATGAACCCTCACAAATCGCAATTATTGCAAAAGCTATTGAAAACTTCCGATTTGAATCAGACAAAAGCGGGTATTATTTCGCTTACAAAGAATATACTCCTGTGGCTCACCCTACGCGCAAAGACTTGATTGGCAAATCACTTTATGAGGCTAAAGACGCCGATGGAGTTTATTATGTAAGAGACTTATTCCAAACCGCAAAAACACAAAAACAGCAAACCAAATTTGTGCATTTTTCTTTTAGCAAACCTCTTCCTGATGGCACACTTGGCACAGCACAAAAAGTTGGTTATGCGACCATGATTCCAAACACTCAAAATATTTGGATTTCCACAGGTGTTTATGTGGATACTTTAGGAGAATATACAACAAAAATTTCTCACGATATTATAGGATTCATTGACTCATCACTCTTTAAAGCTTTTGTGATAGGAATTGCTGTTTTACTTGTGATTCTCGCTCCATTGTTTTGGGGATTTTATAGCAATCTTACTTTTAGCGTGCGAACCATACAAAGCAATCTTACCAATTTCTTCTCCTACCTCAACCACGATACACAAACAGCCAATCTCATCAAAATAGA